>Ga0209090_10002122_pt1 | contig 12615 bp, 10 predicted proteins | sample ArcticOcean_MG_C_9_FD_187432 | JGI IMG/M metagenome (GOLD analysis project Ga0209090, IMG submission 187432) | Marine microbial communities from western Arctic Ocean - ArcticOcean_MG_CB2_152 (SPAdes) (version 2) | ecosystem: Environmental > Aquatic > Marine > Oceanic | place: Arctic Ocean... | reverse complement strand
AAGAGTTGTTGAAATAATAGAACAGGCTTATCTAGAAATCAAAAACTATGGTCATGAAGATTCAAAAAAGAAATTAATTGCTGGAATTGTTTTAACTGGAGGAGGTAGTCAACTAAGACATTTAAAACAATTGACTGAATATGTCACAGGAATGGATACTAGAATTGGCTTTCCAGGGGAACATTTAGCAGGAGACTCAGATGAGTATAATCCAATTTATTCAACTGCAGTTGGTTTATTGATGAAAGCAATTGAGAATAATACAGAAGATGAAAATTCTTTATCAAACTCAACAGGAAATGATCTAGTGAACCAAGAAAGAAAAACAATCTTGACAAAATGGGGGGAAGGTTTTAAAAAATTTATAGATAAAGTAGATAACGTAGATAACACAATTGATAATTAATAAAAAGTCATAAAATGAAAACAGAAATAGATTCAAACTTTAGTTTTGATTTACCAAAAAATAAGAGTAATGTAATGAAAGTTATGGGAGTAGGCGGTGGAGGAAGTAATGCTGTAAATCATATGTATAAACAGGGAATAAAAGGTGTAGATTTTGTTGTATGTAATACAGATTCACAAGCATTAGAAGAAAGTCCTGTCCCTAATAAGATTCAACTTGGAGTTAATTTAACAGAAGGACTTGGTGCAGGAGCCAATCCTGAAATAGGAAAACTAGCTGCTTTAGAAAGTTATGAGGAATTAAAAAATCTATTGGAAACTCAAACAAAGATGCTGTTTATTACTGCAGGAATGGGTGGTGGAACAGGAACAGGAGCGGCACCTATTATAGCTGAAATGGCTAAAGAGTTTGATATTTTAACAGTAGGAATAGTAACTATTCCATTTAATTTTGAAGGAAAAAACAGAGAATTACAAGCAGTTAAAGGATTAGAAAAATTAAAACGATCTGTAGATTCATTAATTATAATCAACAACAATAAATTAAGAGATGTTTACGGAAATCTAGGCTTTAAAGAAGGATTTTCAAAAGCAGATGAGGTATTAGCTACTGCTGCAAGAGGTGTTGCTCAAGTAATTACTCACCACTACACACAAAATATAGATCTAAAGGATGCAAAAACAGTATTATCTAATAGTGGAACTGCTATAATGGGATCATCTATCACAAGTGGATCAAATAGAGCAAATGAAGCTGTAATTAAAGCTTTAGATTCTCCATTACTTAATGATAATAAAATTGAGGGAAGTAAAAATGTTTTATTACTTATTGTCTCTGGTTCTGAGGAAATTACAATTGATGAGATAGGTGAAATAAATGAATATATTCAAAATGAGACAGGTAATAGTGCAAACATAATAATGGGAGTAGGAGAAGATATTGGATTAGGAAATAATATTTCTGTTACAATTATAGCTACTGGGTTTGGTGATGAAAAACAAAAAAGTCTAGTAAGTTCTGAATCCAAAAAAATAATATATAATCTAGATCAAGATCATCCTTTTGAAAAAACATTGATTGATGAAGACAAAGAGGTTATAGATAATTTAACTAATCAAACGGATGTGATTATTGATGAAAAGTTAAATGATGAGTCTCAACAAAAGAAAATTGAAAGTGAAATAAATGAAATATTAAGTAATATAGATATTACTTATGAAGTTGTAGAGCCAGAAATTAATATTGATGAGATTGAGGTTAATGATGTTGAATATGTGTTCCCTGAATTAAATAATTTTTCAAAAGATAGTGATTCAAATAATGAAATTTCATTTGATCTTTTTTCTTATGATAATGAAATAAGTAATAATAAGGAGAAACATGAAATTATTGAAAGTGATCTTGAATATGAGAGTCATAACAATTTTGAAAAAGAACACATAACCGATATTAGTAATATTGAAGAAGATAATATTGAGTTTATTAAACTAGATCTTAATGATGAAGTATCTATTGACTATGATGTCAATGATGTTATTCCAGGCAATGATGAAATTGAGATAAATGAAAGAAAAAAGACTGAAAATCTATTTGAAAAACCAATAGATACTAATCTTGATAATGAAAATTTAATTAGAAAAGAAAATCTAAAACAATATAATTATGTGTTTAAGAATAAAAATTCGACAATTGAAGATTTAGAAAAAATTCCAGCATATAAAAGAATGGGTATTGAAATAAATGATCAAAAATCTAATAATGAGGATATACTATCAAACACAATTCTAAATGAGGATAATAAGTTAGAATTTCCAAATGTAAATACATATCTTCATGATAACGTTGATTAATATGAGTTTAGAAAATAAAATTAATGAGTCAATTAAGGACTCAATGAAAAGTAGAGATACTTTAAGGTTAGATTCCCTTCGAGCTGTTAAAGCTGGAATATTATTAGAGAAAACTAAAACTAGTTCAAAAAATCAAGTTGATGAGGCTGTAATTCTTAAAATACTTCAAAAGATGGTAAAGCAGAGGAATGAAAGTGCCAAAATATTCAATGAGCAAAAAAGAGAAGAACTTGCTAATATTGAAATTTCTCAAGCAAAGATTATCTCAGAATTTTTACCAGATCAGCTAAGTGAAATTGAATTATCTGTGATTATTGATTCCGTAATAAAAGACTTAAATGCTAACTCAATGAAAGATATGGGGAAAGTTATTTCTAATGTTAATCAAAAAACTTCAGGGAAAGCTGAAGGAAAAGTAATAGCAGAAATGGTTAAAAGTAAATTGATGAATTAGATAAATTTAAAATTTAAGTAACCCCTTGCATTGAACTATCCTTGTTTTTAAACTCTCCCTTTTTTATTATTTCTATAACTCTGAAACAAAAGCAATAAATATCTTCGAAAGAAGTATATAGTGGAGTTAATGCTATCCTGATTATATTTTTTGGCCTGTAGTCAACAATAATTTCTTTTGAATTTTGGTTTACAGGAGAAATTAAACATTTAGATATTCGCCAAGCTTCTTCATGTTTAATGGATATATGGGAACCCCTTTCATCTCTGTTTTCAGGTGTCATCAATTCAAAGTTTAAATCCTTTAATTCTTCCTCATATATATAGAGAAAAAATTTAAATAAACTTTCTGATTTATTTTCTAATCTTTTTGTTGATGCATTTATAGTTATATCAAGTGATGTTTTTAGAGTTGCTAACGAGAGTATATGTGGTGTGCCATTAGAGAATTTATCCATAGAATTAGACTCTTTGTAATCATCAGAGAAGTCAAACGGATTTTTATGACTAAACCAACCTTTAATTGGTGATTTTAATTTCCTAATTTCACTTTTTCTGACATATATAAATGCAGGAGATCCAGGTCCACCATTTAAGTATTTATAAGTACACCCAACAGCATAGTTTAATTCATTATGATTCATGTCAATATCAATTGCGCCTATAGAATGACTTAAGTCCCAAATTACTATTGTATCATTATCCTTACAAAACCTGTTTATTTCAATAATTGGGTATCTATATGAACTTTTATATGTAACATGAGAAAGAATTAAAATACCCTTTGTTTTTAATATGAATTTTTTAAGTTCTTCAATATTTGGTAATGAGTCATTCCTGTAATCTAAAAGATTAAAATCAATATTGTAATCTTTAGAAACACCTTTACATATATATTTATCAGATGGATAATTTAAACTATCAGTAGATATACTTTTTATATCCTTATTAGCGTCTAATATGCTCTTAATTAGCTTATAAAGATTATTTGATGTAGAACTACCCACGTAAACTTCTTCTCCTTTAGAATTAATAATAGAGGCTATCTTTCCTGATATATTTTTTGGAAGGTCAACCCAACTTTTATTCCAACTAGAAACTAAATCATTTCCCCATTCTTCTTTTATTAAGCTATTTAAGCTACTTATCGTATTCTTGGATAATAAACCTAAGGAGTTTCCATCTAGATAGATCTTATTTTTAGGAATAATAAACTCTTCTCTAAAGCTTGAGAGTTTGTCACTTATATCAAAATCAATTGCTGTTTTTTTTAGTCTATCCAAACTTGAAAAATTTTTTTTGCCCACTCGAGATACATTATACCACTAGGATGTAAATTGTCAACTGCAATAAGATTAGGTTCATTAATTGCTCTTCGAGATATTTCAGTTACATCAACATACTTTAAACCATTAATATTTGCAAAGCTTTTCAAACTATTATTAAAAGTATTTATTTCATTTGATATTTCATTTCTATCAAAACCCTCTCCAAATGGTGATGATCCCCAATCAGGAATAGAAATTATTAAAACACTACCATTTTTTTTCTTTAAATTATTTATTTTGATTAATAGTTTATCTAAGTCATTTTTAAATTCATTAACAGGTTTTGAGTTAAATTGATTATTTACTCCAATTAATAGTGATACATAATCATATTTTTTTTCAAAATTGCTTGACTCTATTGCGTTAATTAAATCATAGCTTTTCCAGCCTGTCTCTGCTATTATTCTAGAACTTATGAAATCTACACCATTTTCATAGGCAACTTGAATAAATTGATTAGGCCATCTTTGATCTTCATCGACTCCTTCTCCAATAGTATAACTATCACCTAATGCGAGAAGAGTAAATTGAGTTTGATCTGAACTATTAGAATTTAAATTTTGGTTTTCACCAATATTAATATCTTCATTAATTGAATTTAGATTTTCATCATCAAAACTGCTAGAAGAGTTACAAGCAATAAAAAAAATTAAGAAATAACTTAATTTTAATATTTTAAATAAATTCATCATTTAATCTTAACAAAATTAGAAATTCTAAATTAATGTTTATTTCAAAAAATCAATAGCAGCATTATAGTCTGAAGAATTAAAAACATAGCTTCCTGCAACAAGAATATCTGCACCTAAAGTTTTAAGTCTTTCAAAATTATTTTCATTTACTCCGCCATCAATCTCAATAAGGGCAGATGATTTTTTAGAATTAATTAAACTTTTAAGTTCTTCAAGTCTATTAAATGTTTTTTCAATAAATTTTTGCCCTCCAAATCCTGCATGAACTCCCATTAAGCAAATCAGGTCAATATTAGTAATGTAATTTTCTAATTTACTAATTGGGGTATCAGGATTAATAGCAATTCCAGATTTAATTCCTGATTGATTAATTTTGTCTATGATATAATCCATTTTTGTAGTAGCCTCAACATGAACAGTAAGTATATCAGACCCAATTTCAATAAATTTATCTACATATCTTTCAGGCTCCACAATCATCAAATGAACATCAAGAGGTTTTTTTGTCATTTGTCTAATTGATTTGACAATAGGCATACCAAAAGATATATTAGGAACAAACAATCCATCCATGACATCTAAATGGAACCAGTCAGCATTACTATTATCAATTTTTTTGCAATCATGAGCAAGATTGCCAAAGTCTGCAGCTAGAATAGATGGGGCTATTTTAATAGACATGATGTTTTGTTACGAATATAAAATATCCTTAATTAATTAAATAAATCTTGTAATAAAAGATATAAACATTAACAGGGATTATCAGTTTACCCTAGATATGTTTTAAGAATTTTACTTCTTGAAGTATGTTTTAGCCTTCTTATAGCCTTTTCTTTAATTTGTCTTACTCTTTCTCTAGTTAAATCAAAGGTTTCTCCAATTTCTTCCAGAGTCATGGCATGCTGATTTCCAAGACCAAAATATAGTCTTACAACATCAGCTTCTCGAGGAGTAAGGGTATCTAAAGCTCTTTCTATTTCAGTTCTAAGAGACTCATGTAATAGTTGTCTGTCTGGATTAGGTGATTCTCCGCTATTTAGAACATCATAAAGGTTTGAATCTTCTCCTTCTACCAAAGGTGCATCCATTGATACATGTCTACCTGAGTTTTTTAGGGACTCCTTAACATCGTTAACTGTCATATCAAGCTCTTTTGCAATTTCTTCAGCAGAAGGTGCTCTCTCATGAGCTTGCTCAAGAAAAGCATAAGTCTTGTTAATTTTATTTATTGATCCAATTTTATTTAGAGGTAGCCTTACAATTCTAGATTGTTCAGCAAGAGCCTGAAGAATAGATTGTCTAATCCACCAAACAGCATATGAAATAAACTTAAATCCTCTTGTTTCATCAAACCTTTGAGCTGCTTTTATAAGACCAAGATTACCTTCATTAATTAAATCTGGGAGAGTTAGGCCTTGATTTTGATATTGTTTAGCTACAGAAACAACAAATCTTAGGTTAGCTTTGGTAAGTTTCTCAAGAGCAAATTGATCTCCTTTTTTTATTCTTTGGGCTAATTCAACCTCTTCCTCTGCTGTAATTAGGTCTACCTTACCAATTTCTTGAAGATATTTATCGAGAGAGGCAGTCTCTCTATTGGTTACCTGTTTTGTTATTTTTAGTTGTCTCATAGACTATATAATGCTACAAAAATTGTTCCAAAATGAAAAAATAAATTATTTTCTTTCAAGAAGTACTTTTCTAGAAACTTTTTGTTTTCTAGTTCTTTTGTCAATACCCATATATTTGACTTCAATTTGATCACCTAGATTCAAGTATTCTGTAACTTTTTCAACTCTTTCCCATGCAATTTCTGATACGTGAAGAAGAACTTCTTTTCCAGGAACAAATTCTACTACAGCTCCAAAATCTAATATTTTGACCACAGTTACTTTATAAACTTCATCAATAATAGGTTGAAATATTAAATTTTTAATTTTTTCAATTGCATTATCAATCTTTTCCTGATCAACACCCAAAATTTCAACAATACCAACTTCATCTCTTTCGTTAATTACAATTGTAGTTTCACTTTCTTTTTGAAGTAGTTGTATCATTTTTCCACCAGGACCTATAACTGCACCTATGAAATCCTTAGGAATCTCCATGGTTACCATTTTAGGTGCATGAGCCTTAACAGTTTCATTTGGCTTGTTTATTGATTCATCTAATTTATCAAGTATTTCAAGTCTTCCTTTTTTAGCTTGATGTAATGCTTCTACAAGAATTTCATATTTTAATCCTTTTATTTTAATATCCATTTGACAAGCTGTAATACCCTCTTTAGTCCCTGCAACCTTAAAGTCCATATCTCCTAGGTGATCTTCGTCTCCTAAGATATCTGATAGTATCGCATAATTATCACCTTCACCAATAAGTCCCATAGCTATACCTGAAACATTGCTTTTGATTTTTATACCAGCATCCATTAAGGCTAGTGATCCTGCGCAAACTGATGCCATTGATGATGAACCATTAGATTCTAGTATCTCAGATACGATTCTAACGGTATAAGGACAATCTTCTGGCATTACCTTCTCAAGAGCTCTTTGAGCTAACATTCCATGTCCAATTTCTCTTCTAGAGGTTCCTCTTAAAGGCCTAGCTTCCCCTGTGGAAAATGGAGGAAAATTGTAATGTAAATAAAATGTCTCTTCAGATTGATTAGTTGGCATGTCAATCATATTTACTTCTCTACTTGTTCCAAGAGTAACAGATGCAAGTGATTGAGTTTCACCTCTAGTGAAAACTGCAGATCCATGAGTTGAAGGAAGATAGCCTACTTCTGTCCATATATCTCTAATTTCTTCTGTCTTTCTTCCGTCAAGTCTAATACCGTCATTTAAAACCAGATCTCTGATTGCTTTCTTTTGTGCTTTGTAGAAGTAGTTTGTAATTAAATTTTTCTTCTCTTCTAATGTTTCATCATCATAAGATTCAATTAGCTCTTCTTTTAATAAACTAAAGTGTTCACTTCTTTCATTTTTAGAAAGTCCCTTCTTAGCTATATCATAAGATTTTTGATAAACTTTTTTTGAAATTTCAGTTTCTAGCTCAGAATCTTCTTCTGCTCCATCATATTCTCTTTTCTCTGAACTCACACCCACCATTTTGATTAGCTTTTTTTGTGCGTCTATATGTTTTTTTACTTCCTCATGACCAAATTTTATAGCATCAGCCATTTCTTCCTCAGAAATTTCATTAAATTCTCCTTCGACCATAACAACTGAGTCTTCAGATGCACCAACCATAATATCAATGTCTGATTCGGCTAACTGACTCCTTGAAGGATTTATTATAAAATCACCATCAATTCTAGCTACTCTTACCTCAGAGATTGGCCCGTCAAAAGGAATATCTGATAATGATAAAGCTGCAGAAGCTGCTAAACCTACTAAAGCGTCAGGCATTACATTTTCATCACTTGACATAAGTTGAATCATAACTTGAGTCTCTGAATGATAGTCTTTTGGAAATAATGGACGCAAAACTCTGTCGACTATTCTCATTGTAAGTATTTCTTCACTGCTTGGTCTAGCTTCTCTTTTAAAGAATCCTCCAGGGAATCTACCTGCTGCTGCAAATTTCTCTCTATAGTCTACTGTTAGTGGAAGAAAATCTACTTTTGAAGCACTATAGCTTGATACAACAGTTGATAAGAGCATACAATCGCCCATTTTAATAACAACTGATCCATGTGCTTGTTTTGCAAGTTTACCAGTTTCGATACTTATTTCTCTACCATCTGATAATGATATTGTTTGAGATGAAGGTTTTGGAATCATAATTTAGTTTTGGTTATTATTTGTTGTTGTGTGTATTTAGACAACCAAACTAAAAATGTTATTTTCTGATACCTAATTTTTTAATTATTTCACGGTATCTTCCAATATCTGTTTTCTTAAGATACTCAAGTAAGTTTCTTCTTTTACCCACCATCTTAACAAGTGACCTTTCTGTATTGAAGTCTTTTGCATTGATTTTTAAGTGGCTAGACAAACTTTCAATTCGTTTAGTAAAAATTGCGATTTGGCTTTCAGAAGAACCAGAATCTTTCTTATTCTTACCAAACTCTTTAAAAACTTCTTCTTTATTGAGTACTGTCATTCAAATATTTTTGAGCCGCAAATATAGTAGAATATATTTAGAAAATTAAATTATTTATCCTTATTTACGAAGTGGATTATTTTGGATTAAATCAATATAAAGGTTTATTTTCATTTTTAAATCTTTCCTGTGAGTTATAAAATCTAGGAAGCCTTTTTCAAGAAGAAATTCACTTTTTTGAAATCCATCTGGTAAATCTTGACCAGTTGTATCCTTAACCACTCTAGGTCCAGCAAATGCAATAAGGGCTTTCGGTTCAGCTATATTAACATCTCCAAGCATTGCAAATGAAGCAGTAGTACCTCCTGTAGTTGGATCTGTACATAATGAGATGTATGGTAATTTCGCTTCCGATAAGTCATTTAATTTTGCTGAAGTCTTAGCCATCTGCATTAATGAAGTTGCAGACTCCATCATTCTTGCGCCACCAGACTTAGAAATAATAACCAGGGGACACTTTTTTTTAATTGCCAAGTCTATTGAGATAGAAATTTTTTCTCCTACTACAGACCCCATTGAACCACCAATAAACTTAAAATCCATACAAGCAATTACTAGATCTTTTTCTAATGATTTGCCAAAACCAACTCTAATTGCATCTTTGAGATTAGTCTTGATTTGAGCATCTTTTAATCTATCAGAGTACTTTTTTTGATCTTCAAATTTTAAAAAATCAACAGATGTCATACCAGAACTAAATTCTTTAAATTTATTATCAAAAAGTATTTCAAAGTATTCTTTACTCCCTATATGTACATGATAATCATCCTCAGGACTAACATACATGTTTTCTGCTAGCTCTTTTTTTTCTATGACTTTTCCTGTAGGAGTTTTATACCAAAGGCCAGCAGGAATATCTTTCTTTTCCTCTGTCTTTGTATTAATATTTTTATTTGTTCTTTTGAACCAACTCATTCTAAGGGAGTTTAATCTAAGGTATTGATATTATTTAAATCTTCAAAAGCCTTAATCAATCTAGCTTTAAAAGTTTCCTCACCTTTTCTTAACCATGCTCTAGGGTCATAGTATTTTTTATTAGGATTTTCTCCTCCTTCAGGATTACCTATTTGAGTCATAAGATATTCTTTTCTTTCAATCATATAATCTCTTATACCTTCAGTAAATGCAAATTGAAGATCAGTGTCTATATTCATCTTTACAACACCATAATCTATAGCTTCTCTAATTTCTTCTACAGATGATCCTGATCCACCGTGAAAAACAAAGTCAAGAGAATTCTCAGGAACATTAAACTTTTTTGAAACATATTCTTGGGAATTTTTAAGAATTTTAGGAGTTAATTTTACATTTCCTGGCTTGTATACTCCATGTACATTACCAAATGCAGCAGCAATCATAAATTTATCACTAACTGATTTAAGTTCAGAGTATGCATAAGCTACTTCTTCTGGTTGTGTATATAATTTTGATGAGTCAATATCTGAGTTATCTACTCCATCTTCTTCTCCTCCAGTCACACCAAGTTCAATTTCTAGAGTCATATCTAGATCTGTCATTTTTTTTAGATATTCTTTGCAAGTAGCAATATTTTCTTCAATAGGTTCTTCAGATAAGTCGATCATATGTGATGAAAACAGTGGGTATCCATTTTTATTATAAAAACCTTTTCCATATTCAAGAAGTCCATCTATCCATGGAAGTAATTTTCGTGAACAATGATCTGTGTGAATAATTACCTTTGAGTTGTAATAGTCAATAGTTTTGTGAATATGATATGCCCCAGCAATAGATCCAGCAATAGATGTGTTAAAATTTTTACTTGGCATTCCTTTTCCGGCTATAAATTGAGAACCTCCATTAGAGAATTGAATTATCACAGGACTATTTAGTTCAGATGCTGTCTCAAGAACTGAGTTTATTGTGTTCGTACCAGAAACATTAATAGCAGGAAGAGCAAATTTCTTTAGCTTTGCTAGCTTATTTATTTCTTGATTATCTTTTCCAAAAATAAAATTGTTTTTCAAAATGAGTGTTTGTTAAATTTTGTCAAAAATATTAAACTTATTCTTAAAAAGGGTAATTAATTCCAATATTAAATACGGCCTTATTTAGACTAAAGTCTGTGAACCATCTATTAGTCTTTTCTTTGGCAGGATTGTAGGTTTTAAAAGCAGTGTCAAGTCGAAGTACAAAAAAATTGAAATCATATCTTAGACCAATCCCTGTTCCAATTGCTAGTTCATTTAAGTCAGATAAATTATCAAATGTCATAGACTCATCATCAACATTATCATTTACATTCCAAATATTACCAAAGTCAATAAAAAATGCTCCATTAAGGTTACCAGAAATTTTATTTCGATATTCCAGGTTAAATGCAATTTTTAGATTTGCTTCGTTAAATTCATTAATACTATTGCTACTTCCTGGTCCAAGCTTGTATGCTTTCCATGCTCTATTATCATTAGATCCCCCGGCATAATAAGATCTTGTAAACGGAATATAGTTTGAATTACCGTAGGGTATTGCAATCCCTGTAAAAGCTCTTAAAGCAAAAACATCACCATTATTTAAAAGAATATGCCTTATATAATTTACTTCTGCTTTGGTATATTGTGATGGCAAAATATTTGATATTTCAACTTTGTTATTTGAGTTTTGATTTCCTCCTCTAAGTAATTCATTAAATAGGCTTCCAACCATTTCAAACTTTATTCGTAGTTGAGAAAAATCCTCATCTAAGAAATTTTCTTGAGTATTACGGTTAATTGAAATAGATGATCCAACTATTAAATTATTTTCAGTTAACCTGTTCTTCCTTTCTAGTATTGAACTAACATTTTTGTAAAAATCTGTTCCTGAATCTAATGTTGTCTCATTATTAAGTACTTGATTAATAAAAGTATCTGATCCTTCAGGAATAATTAAGTCACCATTTTGATCAATTGTTGACTGTTCTAGATTATAAAGAGATGATATATAATTTAACTTATCATAAGAATTCTTATAAACATTAAAATAATTGGATATATTTTGATTATTTACGTATTCAAAGTCAAGTAGTTTAAAATTTACTTTTGAGTATTTTGATGGGTTCCAGTTTACTTCATAAATCCCACTATAATATTGTTTGTCTAATCCTATATTTTTTTGAACGGTTGATCCAATAATTATATTTGTAACTGGAATCATCTCTTTTCTTATTAGCCTATCTGTTTTAAAAGGCAGGAATGCTCTTGGAATTCTTAAATTTAGATTTCCTCCCAATTCAAAAAGATTAAAGAAAGAGTCATTAGGATCACCAATATCCTTTGATGCTCCAATAGAATTATTAAGATTAAATGAAAGATTTTCAGTTCCCCTAAAAACATTTCTAATATTAAAATTTGTACCAAAAGAAATTCCAAAGTCCTCAATATTGGAATGTGTAAAATCAAGATCAAATCCTAAACTAAACCTATCTCTTGGTAAAAGGTATATTGAGGAAGAAAGAGAATCGTTATTCTCTTCTAATATAATTCTTGGATATTTAAATGCTCCTATATTAGAAAAATATCTGGATGTAAGTAGTTTTTTATCTTCACTGTAATTTTCTCCTTTGTTAAAAAATATAGGCTCTGTTAATGATTTAGTTGAATAATTAAGATTTCCTTTTGAAAATATTTTAATACCCTTAAAATATAGAGAATCAGTATAGGAGTCTATATTTGATAATTCATCTAATGATTCAACATAAATATTAATATCATTTATTTTTCTAATTTGATATACGTCCTGTTCATTTGGATTTTTAATACTTAAGATTAAAGGAATTTTTT
>Ga0209090_10002121_pt1 | contig 12616 bp, 7 predicted proteins | sample ArcticOcean_MG_C_9_FD_187432 | JGI IMG/M metagenome (GOLD analysis project Ga0209090, IMG submission 187432) | Marine microbial communities from western Arctic Ocean - ArcticOcean_MG_CB2_152 (SPAdes) (version 2) | ecosystem: Environmental > Aquatic > Marine > Oceanic | place: Arctic Ocean... | reverse complement strand
TACCTCCTCGACAATAACTGCACTCTCCCACCCTTTTGGCGATACGAACACGGAGAGTTACACGTGTCAGAATCAGGATCAGAATCATCATCAGAATCATCATCATAATAATAATAATCATCATTATCGTGATTACACAAATACAATTAAAGCACTTGTAATACAGAGAGACATGTCAAACTTCAAAAAAAGGTTTCAACGACGCCACCGGCAAACGACCAAAGCAACGCAACGCATTCACGCATGAACCCATGAACCCTATGTTGTTCTTCTCGAACGAAAAACCCCACCAAAACTGAACGACGTGTTTGCAGTATTTTCGTAGAAATTTTTTCCCTCGGTGTTGTTGTACCAAGACGAGCTTTTGCGCGCTTATTTTATTATTATCAATATTGGTTGTTGTTTCCCCCAAAACTGTTACCGCTCTTAATAACACTATTCCATCCTCGTCAGAACCATCATAAGAAAACGAAAAATACCGTTTTGTGCTCTCCAGCGAAGAAACTAGAAATACCACCATCGCTCGCACCAACAACGTAGCCGCGTGCAAGACCAAGTAGCTCGCAAAATACGCAAACGTCGTCGGGAAGAAGAGGAAAATGGGTGGCACGAAAAGAACACCAAACACGAGACTTTCCGTGGACTGTCTCTTCGTGGTGTGTTCCTCTTCTTTCCGTCGTTGCAAGGGACGACCGAAACCAGCCTCGTAACAAAATTTTCCAAACGCAACTTGAGCGGTGATGAGTAAACTCGAATACACGTGCAACGCGGCGGCGTGCGAGGTGAATAGGAACATGCAGTCGGATAAAAACGCGAGTTGCGTCGTGAGACCGAGGAACCACAGACGTTCATCGGTATTTCGGACGATGGTATCGAATCGAACGCCTAAAACGGAGGCGTATCCCTCCGCAAGTACTACGGCTAACCTACTCAACGTTCGACTCAGCGGTAAGTGAAGCTTGACCCCCAACGGGTCACCTTTGGCGAGCCAATTCGCGTTGCGAATTAAATAGTCGCCGTTGATGAACCCGGAAGACATCATTTGAACCCAGGATGCTATTCGCGCGAAACATGCTCGCGCGAGGAAAACATCGAACGCGAACGCGACTATCGATTTGAGCAGAGGAGCCTGATATTCACGTCGTCGCAACAGTATCGCTACGCGCGTCGCGAGCAAACGCGAGCTGATGCTCACACCAGATATTGGTTTCCGTTTCAATTTGCCATCTTTCCAGCTACTGTTTCCTTTCCCACTTCCTGAAAAATACGGCACAAGCTCGTACTCGTCCAAGACTTTATGCACCGGCGAGAGGAATGCGGAGGAAATCGAGGTGAGGAAAGCGTTGTTGCTCGTTCCTTTTTTACTTTTCCTCGCTTTTTTTTGCTGTCGTTCGTAGGACGCCAAGGAAGACAAAGACAGCACTTTGACGATTGCATCTAGCCCCGTTCTTTTTTCCTCTGTGTGCTGAGAACGACGATTGTTATCACTCTTATGCACGTTACTATTATTCGTCGTCGCGTCGATGGCCTCGCGAGCGACCGAAACGAACAATATGTCGTCAAACTCTCTCTTTCGTCCCTTCGAGTCGACGACGCTCACCGAGAACGGCACGTGGTGGGAACACGCTTTTAAGCGAAAAGTCACGAAATAAACTTCGGCGTCGTTTGCGTTGTCGTTGTCGTTGTAGTCGCTCTTAGTGTACTCTTTATGCTCATCGATATCGATATCGTCGTTTCTGAATATTATTTTGCCTATTCGTTTCGCCTCGATGACTTTAACGTTCCTCTTACCGTTCTCGTTCTTTGTTTCTTTCTTGTGGTTTCGTCGTGGGAACAAAATTCGCAGAACGGCATCATCATCATCATCGGAGAGTTGAGAAGAAGAAGAATAGGAAGAGGAATCGAACGTAATCTTCTTCGCGCCAATTTCGCTCACCACGCAGTTCCAAATCTCTCGGTTTTCTCCTCTCTTCTGTTCGTCATCGTCATACTCGTCGTCGTCGTCTGTATCCATAAATCCAACATCGCTTCGAAATATCCAACCGTAAACTTCTTTTTCTTCTTCTTCTTCTTCGAAATACTCCGAGGGATAGAATATTCGCATCATCATTTTTGCGTTTCGTCTTCTCGGCGTGGTTGTTTTTGTTTTATTTTCAATCGAAGAAGGAGAAGAAACGAAAGAAGAGGAGGCGTTCGCGTTTGACCGACGACGACGTGTTTGACGCGCACCCATTTTTTCTTTAAAAAGTGTGAAGAAAAAAATGACCATGAAGAAATATATTAAACAACAGTATTACATTACCCTTCTTCTTTCCCTCCTTCTCCTTCTTTATGCTATTGCTATCGCTGCTATCGCTGCTGCTGCTGTACAATTTTCGTGTTTCTTTTTTCTCTCTTTCCTCTAAAATCAACAACTTCACCTGCTTTCGTTTCTGCAGTATCGACAGGAGGTGCGCCCGCGATTCTTGAAAGAGTTCGCCCAACCGCATTTATTCGTTCTGGGATCGTAATGCGGGCACGATCTGGTGTTACGCGCCGGTTTGTTTTTCACAACCTCCGCTCTTCGTTCTCGTTCTATTCGCGCCTCTCTTTCCCTTTTTCTCCCTTCTTCTGCACCGAGAAAACAAAACTCGCGAATGAGTAACCACGCCTTTGCGACGCCTTCAGGGTACCCGGTGAATTTTACCTCGCCGATCTCTAATATCTCGTACTTAACTTTGAGTTTTTGTCCAAGGTATTCTTCTGTTTGTCTTTGTGTGACATCTTTTGATCCTTTTAGCATACCCAGCATGTTACCAATCTCTTCAGCGATTGTTATTTTACCATCGGTGTCTCTCTTGTACTTGGTTTCGTCGTCAATGAATGCTGTAATTTCCGGTTTGTACTCTTTTATCAATCCTTTCGAAACCAAGTTTCTGAGACCATCTAACTTCCATATGCCCGTGCTATTTACCCGTCGTTCGCTCAACTTTGCCGCAATGTGCCTGAGTTCACGAGTACGCAACCAAGCGGATTTTGTGCTCGTTTTATTTCCGTATAACCAAATGACGTTCCTCTCGTTGAATTTTTTCACCACAAAACCGGAATCTTCCTCCATAATCTTTCTCTTCAAATCCCCCACCATCCGCTCGTCAAAGTAACTCGCATCGCATCCATCGAGACTTACTTCCACGTTTACTTTCTTCACTCCATCCATCGGCAGTTCGTCTATGAAATCGGTGCTTTCTTTTTCGTAAGGCGTAATATTCTTCAAGCGAGCTTCCTTAAATTGAAGCCAATCGCTCTTAGACTCGCTTTCTCCCAGTTGCCCCGAGACTGGAGTATTTCTAGCCGTAGGCGTTTTCGAAGGACTTCTATCTTTCGCGAGATCGTCGTCGGGATTTTCACTCGGTTTCAACCGGGGATCTTGCACGTGAGTAGATTTCGTCGCGTTCCCTGACAAACTTTTTTCTCGCATAGCTTCCGCATGCTTCTTTCCGAAAGCGTGTCCACTCCAGACAGATGCGTTCCCACGTGTCGTTGTCACTTGGCAGCAATCACAGATCCACAGCAACTCAATAGAACTGGCGACAGGATGACGCTTAATTTTGGGTCTGAAATACTCCGCGCCTTCAATTGTCTTGCTCTTCAAGTTTTGTTGGTGACAGTTAGATTTTGCGTGTTGATACCAATTGTTCTCGATCACAGCATCGTTGTGGTGTTTTCCTGAGAACTTCACCTCGCACAAATCACAATACAAACCATCAGGCGGCTCTGCTAATTTTGCCGCTGCAGAAAGAGGATTATCCGCGGAGGCGCTTGGATGGGTCGTGGTCGCCTTGTGCGCATCCCGAGCCGTCGCGGAGGAAGGTGGTGTGTACCCTGCGAAGTATCCAATATTGAGCACAGAGTTGATTGGATCCTTAGAGTCCAGTATGAACTTATCCGTTTTGCTCTTCGCGTACGCTGCATTTTCTTTTTCCCTGAATTGTACGTGCATAACTTTCTTTTCACCTCCAGCGCCGTAGAAGGAAGTATCGTCACGAACCGTTACGTGCTGAAATCCTTCGAAGAATCGGAATAAGTTAGTCAGTTCCCTTTCTGTGACGTTTCGTGCATTCGTCTTGATGAGCAAGCACGGTTCTGCTCTTTCCGGGGCTACGAATCCAAACGGCATCTCAATCTTGAAATCGTCCAAGTGTTTGTTCTCGTCGGCTTTTTGTTGTGTTTGTTGTGTTGGCTGTGTTTGCTTTTGTTGCTGGACATATCTCGGCGGTGGCGGATCCATTGCCGTCGAAGAGACAGTAAGCTTTGGAATAACCGGCAGCGGACCACCGTTGACAATTGTTTTCACGGGTGGTATTTCTTTTCTCATCACCACGTCCAATAAAGTGCTGCTTCGTTTTGGGATTTGCGTCGATGTCGACTTCTGCTTCTTTTTAAGCATACCATCGATGACACGTATCGCCTTCTTCTTGTTCTCCGCTTCCTTTTCCTCTTCTTCCGCTCTCATCTCCACCGTTCTCTTTTTCTCACTCTTCCCAGACGCAGCCTTCGGTCTCGTCTGTTGCTGTTCAGGTACTTTCTTGCAGTGAGTCATGTGACCAGTCACTTGGTCTTTCGACGTGAACGCCGTCTTCGTTCTTGGATTGATCGTCGTTTTGCAGCGAGGACATTTGAACTTCTGCACCCACTTCTTGTCTTCCTCCGAAATCTGCTGCGAATTTTTTTTCGCCTTCAGATGCATCTGATTCATGATGCCTTTCAGATTCCAACTCGTGCGCATCGTCTCGCGCGTTTCTGCCTAAGCAGAAATGAAAGCTGACGCGACCGGTTTCCACCGTTTTTGCTCGCTCGTTTGTTTGCTCTCAATCTGTCCAAGTGTTCCGGCAGAAAGCACGAGCGCTTCCTCCATCGCCAGTTCGAACTCGCCGATGTATTCGCCAGCTTTATCACCAAACAACGTCTCGAAGTCAGAAAGCGCGTCGCGGAAGATTCTCGCGAACGGCTTCCAGTAGTTGATGTACGACGAGCGCTTGGATTTTTCCGCCGTCGTCAACGCCAAAACTCGTTTTGGTGCCAAGTTCACCTGTGTGTTGTAACCGTCCAAGAAATCTTCCAAAGTGACTGCTTGTTGAAAGCGCAAGCCCATTGACACTTTCTCCTTCTCCTCTTCTTCTCGTCTGCCTATTCCTCCTTCTTCATCATCGCTGCTGCTCTCGTCATGCGCGCCTCTCGGTGTGCCTTCCAACGACCCCGATAAAATCTCATACGTGCTCTTTTCTAACTTTGCTCGATCCTTCTCCGTATACGCGCTCTTCCGTCCAATCGTCGCTTCAAACATCACTTTCAAATCCTTGAACGTCATTTCTTTTATGTTCGCCCAAATATTACTCCGTTCGTCTTCGCTATCGCACTCCAAATCCTCTTCCGCTCTCGACATCGTCGCTTCCAGGCCGTCGGCATCGTCGTCCTTCAACGACGACGAGATGAAGTGAGAACGGTATTCTTTTTTCCGTTGACCGTGCCCACGACTGGGCGATAGAAGACGCGCGTTCCTACCTCCAGAGTACGGTGACTGCCCCGACGTCGTCGGTGGCGTGTTCGATTGTTGCTCGCGGCTCGTCGAGGTGTTGTTGTTGTTCGCGCTCGCGGCGGCGACGAGCTGTTTTTCATCACAGATAAAGAGGAGTTTGGTCAACAAAAATAACGAAGAGACGCACACACAAACACAAAAGGCAAAAGAAAAAAGAGAACACAAAAAACGCGCGATCGATATTACCTCCACGCGCAAGCACCCGCCGTCGATGTCCATCTCGTCGTACTCCTCGATGCATCTCTCGGCTTCTTTCTTCGATTTAAAATCCATCTCCCCGGTGTTGTTGTTTCTGAAAAAACGAGTTTTGGATTTCGGGTTGATGTTTTGGCACATGGATGTGAAATCGTCCTCGTCGAACTGCTCGGGGAGGTTCGAGATGCGGACGGTATGTGTTGAAACGTTCATTATTGATATGTTTTAGTCAAGAACACTCATTTGAAGTGGTTTTTTACTTTTATGTTGTTGTTGTTGTCGTTGTTGTTGTTCTGATTTTATAACGAAATGTGATAAATAATAGTATATCCATATAAAATTACAATAAATGCTCGTTCTCCTGTCTCTCTCTACAAAAATTAAACCATGACTGAATTCATTTGAATGCCGCTAAAATACCCGCTTTGGTCTAAATCCGAAGACGTCACCTTCTTCGGATAATACATCAAAATCGGTCCGCACATCTCCTCGTCGTGATTGGTCCCGTATTTCACCTGCTGCGTAATTTTTGACGTATCAAACGTGCACTCGATGACAATTCTGTCCTCGCGACGTACTCTCGCCCGGTTCGCCAAGACGAAAAAGTCTTGGTCTTTTCCGTAACCACCATAGTTCTCGATGTACTTGACGACATTTCTATGTCCAGAGGGCGATTCTACGGAGAGTTTAAACTTCTTGGCCAAATCGTGCGCGTGTAAATGCGCGGCTAACAACGTCACGCCAAAGTTCTCTTCTTCTCCGTTCGTGAAATCATCTTTCAAATGGTGCGCGTACACTTGATTTTCCGGACCTACGGAATAATGCACCACAGTTTCGTCTTGCCCAGGTTTCAACACCATGCTCGTTTTCATAATCGTCAACACGCCGGCGTCGACAACCGACGGTCGATACGGATCTAACTGCATGATTGCCCCGGTATCGTCGTTCCACATCTTCACGGGTTTGTTTTTCGGGTACAAGTAATGCACTTGCGTCAATAACACGTCAAACGCGGTGCCTTTACCAACTTTGTAACCGAACCCGGTCGGGTACGAAAACGTACCGGCGCCTTTATCGTACGCCCACGCGACTTCTAAACACGGTGAATCCGGTTCGCCGTAAAACGGCCACGTCCCACACTCGTTCGCGCCGTAAAAGGTACCTTTAGTCGTTCCAAACTTTTTGTGCATGCGTTGCGCGTTGCACGCGAACACCGTCACGTGGTGCGTCGCCTCCGGGTTGGACAATTTTGGCGTGAATGATTTCACGTGATACGTCTGCGTCTGCGCGCCTGGAATGCGATCGAACGAACACGCGAACCCGACTAACGGATTCTTCTCGTGGTCGTCGAACACTTTATCGTCTAAGAGTAAATCGTTGGTGGACACTTGGAACCGTTTCGACCCGGAGGGAAGGGGCGGAAGTGAACTTTGCTGCTGCTCTAGCTGCTCGTTCCCGAGGTTCGAGAAGAAGTTTGGCAAGTGCATGCGTCTCGGTAACGTCAAAGAATACTTTCTCGTCGTCGCTAAATCCTCGTCTTCTTCGATCTTCGTCATCGGATTTGTTGTCGTACTCGTTCTTTCTCGACTGGCAGCAGCGGCGTAATCCTTCGCAGCACTCATCGAAGAAGAAGAAGAAGAAGAAGAAGACCCGGATTTATATCCGAAATACGATAACGCGACGAACATTAACGTCACGATCGTGGCCAAGAACGGAGCGCCGTACATGCTCACCGGGTTCTCGTCCCTCCGATAGTACGCGATTGAATTCCTCACCATCTTTTATATATGTCTGTGATTTTTATGACGGGCGCGGCCTTTGTAATTTGTTCTCGTCTGTTTTCGTCTGTCTTTTTTTTTCTTTTTTTTTTCTTTTTCTTCCTCATTTTTCCTCAATCTAAACAAACAAACAAACACTAATCAGTCAGGCAGTTTTAGAAGCAGAAAAGCAGAAAAGCATCACCATCATCATCATGGTGGTGTTGAACAACGCGCTCGTCTTGACGGCGGTGATGATTGCGGTTGTCGTTTGGATGCTCTTTTCATCATCATCTTCTTCTCTTTCTCTCTCGTCGTCATCATCATCGGCTTTTGCTTCGAACAACAACAACAACAACAACGAAGAAACCATCCGGTACGACGGTGGTGATGGATATGCTCCTAATACCATCACGATGGAAGAAGAAGAAGAAGAAAAAGAAAGAAGAACAAAAACGAATATGGTGTCATCGCAAAGTCATCATCATCAGCATCCCCCTCGAGAGAAGGACACGTTTGATGCGCACCACCACGCGCAGTTTAAATCGATCAACGAGGAGGCGAAAAAGTGCTCTTTAATAGTGGCTTCGTTTTACGCCACAAAACCGGGCGGGTTTGACCGGAAAAAAGGCGAGAGGTGCAACGGGTGTCACGAACCTCCGATGTTCATCACCATGGAAAGCGCGCGAATGACTAACGGGCCTGGAACGTGCGTCGCGTTGATTACGGACGAAGAAACGGAGATCGATATGAGCAAACCGGGAATGGATAAAGTACAGTTGCACCGCTTCGAGGGTATATTGGATCGATCGAAAATCGGGACTGGAGCGTTAATGTTGGAGAGAATGAAGTTATACAACGCTTTTATTAAACGCGCGAGAGATAACGACTGGAACGCGGACTTGTTGATGGTGGATACGGACATTGTCTTTGTCGGGGACGTGAGCGATTTGTTTCAGACGAGAAATTTCGATTACGGCGTGACGATTCGAGATAACAAAGCGTACCCGGTTCAAGGCGGCGTGCAGTTTGTGCCGAAAGGAAAGTACGTCGGCGCGGCCAAGTTTAGCGACCACACGTTGGATTTATGGAAGTCAGACTTAGAAAAAAGCGGGAAGGAGGCTGGATTTACTGGGGACCAGGCGGCGTATCAGAGAGGATTGAACGTCCCGGCTTCAAAAGTACAATCGTTAGCGAAAGGGAAGAAAGTTATTGATTTACCGGTCGTGTGCGGGAGCTCCGGTGCAGAGGTAGTCACCGTGCGAATGATACCTGGGGATCAGTATAATTTTGTCCCGAGCGGGAACGGCCAAGGTTTGAAAAAGAAGGACATTCGCATCTTACATTACAAAGGCGGTAAAAAAGAAGGCATGTACGTCCCGTACAAAGCGATGCAGAAGAATGTGAAAGACGTGTTCAAACTGAAAAAGCTCGTCGTTTGATAATAATAATAATAATAATGATGATAATAATAATAATAATAATGATAGTAGAAAGAAGAGATAGAGAGATAGATGTGTAGGTTATGTAGTTCGTAGATGGTACCATGGTACCACTGGTACAGAAAGAATATAAAGAGCGACAATTTAGTTTTGAGTTTATATAAGAATACGGTGATTGTACCGGTACCTAACTGTTTATCGATCGCTTTTGCGCTTCTTCTCTTGCATGAACGAACCACCTGTCGGAGCGCTCGAGGCGTACTTGTACAAATCCGTCGTCGTCGTTTGACTATTGTTTTGTTGGTGCTGATCTTCCAACGGTTCCGAAAGCGTAGGGTCCCAGTTCGCGTCCATATCAATTTCTTTGTTCATTTGAGGCGGAGGCGAAGTGTTTGGAACGTACTCCCCGCCTTCTCTAACAGTTTTCAAACCAGAACCGCCAGATGGGGACGCGAATCCAGAAACGAGACTCATGGGCGAGAACGCACCTTTTTCCTTGTTGCTTATGCTCGCTGAGTTGCCGCTAACGACACCTGGCCCCCACCAACCGGCGTTACCAGACCCACCGAAACCACCCGAGGCGGATTGTCTCGGCATGGATTGAGGTAAGCCGGAAAACGTCGAAGAGGAGCTTCCGCCGCTCGAGTTTTCGCCGCTTTGTTGCATCTTGTATTGTCCGCTAATGCCAAAGTTATTTCGAATCAAGTTGTTATTTCCTACGTTCAAGGCGTTTTGTGCCGCGGTCGCCGCTCGAGCCGCCTCCGACGCGGTGTTCATTCCGCCCGCGGAAGCCTCGCCTCCCAGCGTCCCTCGACCGGGACCTAAAGGACTAGCGTACACGACTGGAAGCTGAACGGCCGCGGCTGCTTTCGCCGCAACTGCGTGCTGTCGTTGCATGGACAAGTTCTGCATTTGCGAAGTCGGTGGCGATTGTCCAAAGTGTAACGGATGTAGCGCGGCGGAGTTCATGGCGTGAGGAGAACCGACGAAATGGTTTCCCAAAAACTGGGTTCCGCCTGGACTTTGTCCAAAGCTTCCGACGCCAAAAACAGATTGCGTTTGACCAGGGGAGGCTTGAGACACCATGGCTGCGTTTGCAGCTGCTGCCGTTTGCATTTGTTGAGCCTGCAAAAAGTTTGTATTTCCAACAGAAGTGGCAGTTGCCGAAGCTGAAGCGAACGCCGCGGCTAAACCGCCGACAACCGGTTGTTGCTGTTGCGCCGAAAGTGCTGCTGGCACCTCGGCAATAACAGCGGCTGCATTCGCAGCAATGCCGGCGGGAACCGGTTGTTGCTCCAAAGGCGGTGGTACGAAATCTGGAAACGGCGTTTGGACGGTTTGCTTCGGTTTCTTCGCCGCGGTAACTTCTCTCTTTGCGCTCTCCGAAACCGCAGCCGCCATTTTCGCCGCGCTCCGTTGATGTTCTTTTCTCGTTTCTTCCGATGTAGTTTCCATACATGACGGTGGTTTAAACGGATTCTTCGCATCGAACGGCTCGCCGGTTATGTACGGGTGTAACAGCGCTTGTTTTGGCGTCCAACGTGAAGTTGGATCGAGCGTCAACATCCCGAATAAGAAATCTAAAAACGACGCGCGCATGAGCCTTTGTTCCTCGATGGCGTTTTCTCTTTCTCTCGATCCGGGACCATCCACGCCGAGATCCTTATACGGTGCTCCAAAAACAATATCAGCTAGTTTCTTTTGGTGGAAGTATCTCTTCCCTACGGCGGCTCGTTTTCCCGAACGTTCTTCGTATTGTTGTAAGTTCAACAAACGATAGTTCGACTCTCCGTTTCCATTGGCGTCGATGTTGTTTTTATTCTTCATCATGTCCGAATCAGACTCCGAGTTTAGATTCATATCTGAAAAGCTGCTGCTACTGTTGTTGTTGTTGTTGTTACTAGTGTTACCGTTATTCTCTCGTACGAAATATTTGTGCCGATGTCTCGCTTTGTGCAACATCGAATCCGGCGGCGGTTCAATCGTTTCGCACATTCGGTTCAACAAATCAAACTCGCTCGCGCCTGGTAAAATCGGCAATCCTAGAAACATTTCCGCCGCTACGCAACCTAAACTCCACATATCGATCGGCATCCCGTATGGTGTTCCTAATAAAACCTCTGGACTCCGATAAAATCTCGACTGGATGTATTGATACACCGTTCTATTTTGAAAGCAGGCGGAACCGAAATCGACCAATTTCACCTCCGTGGACGACAACGACTTCAACAGAATGTTCTCTGGTTTTATGTCGCAATGAATCACGTTCGCCTCTCTCAACACGTCCAAAGCGTTCAACAGCTGCACCATGAGCTCTCTCAGCACTCGCAACGAGACCCCTCTGAATTTGTTCTTCCGTAAAAATTCGTACAAGTTGATATCCAACAATTCGAAAACTAAACACAAGTGGTTGTGACAGACAAACTGGTCCAAAAGTTTTACGATTTTCTTCTCCCCGGTTGGGTCGCACCTCGTGTTTAGCATGTGGAGAATACCAATCTCCACGTGCGCCTGGTGGAAATACGCCGGATGGTTCTTGATTATTTTCAACGCCGAGACTTTATTCCTCTCTTTGTCCGCGTCGTCGCTGTCGTTGTTATTATTTCTTTCGTCGTCGTTCTGAGTCACTTTCTGTACCCGTAAAACTTGTCCAAACGTCCCGCTTCCTAAACTGCCGAGCACTTTATACGCGCATCGGTCGTCGCCGGCGCGCAAGATATCGTTTTGGTACACAATCAAATCGCTATTTTCGTTGTCTCGTCCGTCGTTGCTGGCCGGCGTCGCGGGTTTACTCAAACACGCTCCTCTTTCCGTTGGATCGTCTCCCGAGGGAGATTTCCTCCGCGAGAATTCCATTCTTCTTAAACGTGTGTCGACTCTTTCTTGTGTGTCGAATTTGAATCTTTTTTGCATTTGTTTCGAAAAGGCACGAAAACGAGAAGAAACGTTTTCGAAAACAAAAGGAGACAACACACACGTGAAAGAGAACTCAAAAAAAAAAGGAAAAAAAAACTTTTGGTTCTCTTTTTCATCGTTGTTGTTGTCAGGTTGTTGGATTTTCTCTTCTTCTTCATATGCATCATACTTTTTATAAACAACGTACGAGTATAATAATAAACACGTGTGTTATGTGAATACCCATATGTGAATAAAAAGGTGGTGTGATTAAGAAGAAAAAAAAGAAGAAGAAGAAGAAGAAGAAATGGTGAACAGTGGACGGGTGTATCGCGCGGGAGATTTACGGGATATCTTTAAGAAAATGGTGGTTACAAAAACGACTTTGGACGACGACGACGAGAAAAAAATGCGTGAAGACGACGAAGAAGAAGAAGAAGAAGAAATTATAGAGACCGAGAAGCAAGAAGGCGGAGAAGAAGACGGCGATGATGAAGAAGAGGAGAAAGAAGAAGACAAAGAAAACGTGTACGAAGTCTCCGTGCGCGTCTTGGGCACTTTGGAAAGCTTCGACGCATCAAATTCCGTCGGTGTTTTGAAAGACGACGCGTTCGCGCTCACCTTCGACGCGTCTTCGGTGTCGCCGACGTTTAAGTGGAAGTTGAAGAGTTTATATTTTTTGATTGGGGAGTACGAAAAATGTTCGTTTTCTTCTCCATCGTCGTCGACTTCGACGCGGTTTTCTATTTTAC
>Ga0209090_10002117_pt1 | contig 12622 bp, 3 predicted proteins | sample ArcticOcean_MG_C_9_FD_187432 | JGI IMG/M metagenome (GOLD analysis project Ga0209090, IMG submission 187432) | Marine microbial communities from western Arctic Ocean - ArcticOcean_MG_CB2_152 (SPAdes) (version 2) | ecosystem: Environmental > Aquatic > Marine > Oceanic | place: Arctic Ocean... | reverse complement strand
GGAGCTCCTTTCCCTCTTACAAACTACATGCCATATGTTGCAACTTTAACAAACGTTGCGCCAACATTTGACGACTGCGATGACCCAACTGGAATAACTATAACTAGCACAACTATAAAACAGTTCACCGCTAAAAACGGTTCTGCAGATGCTAATAAATATACGGATCAATTAACGTTTGATTTAGATCCATCACAAGCTAATTTTTCTACTATTAACAGTCAATTTAACATGACTACAGCTGGTTTATTAACCGTGAACTCAGGCGTTTTGGTTGATTTAACTACTTACACTATTGTAACAAGAGTAAGAGACGTTAATGGTAATGGTTTATCGGCAATTTGTTCTGTATCGTTTACCGTTGGTGTTCAACACACTCCTAAGTCTATATGTGAAGGAAGAAAAGGAACCGTAGCCGCAGCTTGTGGACAAAGTTATGCAACTTATTTTTTAGAATCTGCATCGACACCTACGTTCTCTTGGCCAATAACTGTTGGTGGAGTATCTTTTCCAACTCCAACATACAACTACAACGTAAGAAACAATGCTACCGGAAGCGGTGCTTATACAACTGGGGCTTTAACACAAGGTGTTATGAATATAAAACCAACATTACAATCTACATTAACACCAGGTGGTGGAAGTGTATCTTGCTATTATACTATACAACGTAGGGCTTTAGGAGCTACAACGTGGGCGCAAGCGGTGGATACGTCTAACAACGTTGTTGGTGCTATACAACTATCTGCTTCATTTGGAGTTCCAGATGTAGATACTAAAACTTTTAGTATAGTTGGAGAATATAGAGTTATATCAAATGATATAACAGGTGAAGGCTGTAGCGCAGCTAGTGGAGCGGCTAGTTTCTTTGTAGACTTTGACGATGCTACGTATCCAGGTGAAGCTTGCACTGGTCCACTGTAATAATCATTAAAAACAAGTAATTAATATAATATGCCATTAACACTCGAAGTATCTTATTTTAACTCATATTATGTGAAGAGATTAGCGGACGTTCCTTATATACCTTTATTAGGCGCGGATAGAGTTGCTACAACAACAGGGTTAGTTGCTGCTGGAAGTCTAGCTGTATTTGGGGCTTCTGGAGTAGGGAGTCCAACTATTGATATGGTTATATCAGGCGCTGGTGTTACCGCTAATACAAAAGTTGTTTCATACGATTCAGCAAATGATAGAGCAACTTTTGATAAAGATATAACGTTTACAGCTACTAGTTACGCGTTTACTTACGACTGGACAGGACCACAAATATCTGATCCTGATCAAGATTGGTACATAGAAGAATCACGTATTAGAGGAGGTTATAATAACGTATCTACTGATTACGGTGTAAAAGCATATATAGTTGAAGAAAATGATGCGCAAGCGCGAAGAGGGTCATCTCTTATATACTCTGGTATATTTAACTCAAGAACTGGCATAAACCAAACAAATCAATTTAGTGTTGCAGAAGAAATAACGAGAAGCGTAGATCCAATAAGTGGAACTATACAAAAGTTATTTGCTGAAGACACTAATTTACTTATATTTCAAGAGCGTAAAGTTAACAATGCTTTAATTGATAAAGACGCTATATACACAGCTGAAGGTTCTGCAATAACTACATCAGGTAAATTAGTTATAGGACAAATAACTCCAATATCAGGAGAGTGGGGTATATCAACAAATCCAGAATCATTTGCGGATTATGGTTACGCTAAATACTTTGTTGATAGAAGTAGAAACTGCGTATTAAGATTAGCTGGTGGACAAATTACAGAAATATCAAACTACGGTATGATTGATTTTTTTAGAGATCAATTATCATCTGTAACTAGCACTGGAGTGATATTAGGTGCTTTTGATGTGTATAATAAATGTTACATGTTATCTATACAGCCTTTCAATAGATATGAGCCGTACGGAACCTCATACAAGACTTTAGCTTTCGATGAAAGATCAAAAGGTTGGACAAGTTTTTTTACATATAAACCAGACGCTATGTTTAGCTCTCAAGGTTATTTTTACACTGCAAAGAATGTTAATAATAATAGCGATATATATAGACACAATACTAATCAAACTAGAAATAGTTTTTATGGTTTAACAATACAACCATCATCCGTGCAATTTGTGTTTAATCCTTCGCCTACTAATATTAAAACATTCCAAACAATAAACTACGAAGGTTCTAATGGGTGGGAAGTAACAGCGTTTTTATCTGAAGAAACGGGTTTAAATTCTAGTGGAGGTAATTGGATAAACAATGTGGATACTATAGTTCAAGGAATAGGAGCAAACCAATATAGAAAAATATATAGCTACACAGAAGGAGCTTATACAGAAAATGGCATACAATATTATGCTGGATTTAATAGAAAACAAAATAAATATATGGCTGTTGTGCCAAATAACACACAAACACCTATGCCAGGTGAAGTAGTGTTTGGAAATCAAACAACAGGTATAAAAGCTTATTACGCAACGGTAACTATGAGAACAGATGCAACCACTGATCCAAATGGATTAAAAGAGTTGTTTGCGGTTAGTAGTACTTTTGCATCAAGATAATAAATAAAATAAATATATATGATAGCAGCAATAGGAGCGGTGGTAAAAATAGGTGGAGCACTTATTCAAGGCGCTAGAGCTAAACGAGAAGCAAAACGTTATAGAAAACAGCAAAAAGCACTTAATGATAAAATGAATCATTTAGAAACAAATAGACAAGATATTATAAATCCCTATGACCAAGTAACAAGTCTAGCTAGCATGGCCACAGATTTGTCTAACACGTTCTCTAATCCTATGGCTAATTTATCAGTCGCGACTCAAGCTGCTGAAATGCAAATAGAACAAGCAGATATATCTCTAGCTAACACATTAGACACGTTGAGAGCTACAGGTTCTGGGGCTGGTGGAGCAACTGCTTTAGCTCAAGCCGCTTTGAAATCTAAAAAAGGTGTTGCTGCTGGAATAGAAACACAAGAAGCTGGTAATGAAAAACTAAGAGCACAAGGCGAAGCACAGTTACAACAACGTATAGCCACTGAAAAACAAAGAATTCAAAACATAAATATATCTGAGGGCGGAAGAGAACAAAACGCGATGGCAACAGGAAGAGCATTTGAATTCAATTCTTTAGAAAGTAGACAAAACTCAGAGATAGATAGAACGTATGGTCAAATGCAACAAGCAAGTCAAAACGCTGCAGCGGCTAGAGCTCAAGAAGGTTCTGCTATATCAAGTGGTATGAATGCTTTAGGTGGCGCAATCGGCAGTGGAGCATTTGGTGGTTTAAGCGGCGGCGCTAGTAGTGGTAGTGGAACAGGTTTAGGTGGAAGCTTTGGTGGTCCTTCTGGAACAGGTCAATTTAGTAGTCAAATAAGTAAGTTTACACCAAGTAGCGGAGGCTCTTACAGTGTTGGCCAATACGGCACTGACACATCAAGCATGTTTGGAGGTAATTAATCAATAAAAAAATGGACAAAATACAAAACATAAAAAAGAATTTATTGATTAAGCAAATTAATCAAAGTGACGCAATAGCTTATAATAAAAGGTTTTTGCAGATGCCTGTTGATTCTAATTTTAACGTGCTTAAAGCTTTTGAAGGAACAGAAAAAGAATACGCTAGATTAGAACTTGCTATTAAAGATGGTAAATGTCAAGAAGAAGGTTGTCAAATGGAAATGGATAGAGTTAGTTATTTAAGAAATGCTCCTGATGTTTTTATGAATTTTATGGAAAGCGTAATGGGTGAACTAATGGTTACTGATGAAGATAACTTTGACCCTAATAATAACGCAGACTATACAATTGCTAACTGTATGTTAAACGATAGGCCTGGTTTTACTAAAACCGACGGTTATGATATTGAATTAAGATTATTAAGCGATGGTTCTCAACAGTTAATGTTTACTGGACCTGGGTTCTTTGAGCCTTTAATATTAAATAGCTCTAGCCTACAAATACTATTAGATAGTGATACGGATTTAATTGCTTCAACTCCAGCTATCGGAAAAATGATGGCTAAACTACTTACTGAAGTTGGTATTTTTACTGCAGAAATGATAAATCAAGAAACTGGAGAGTTATTACCAACAGCTAAAATAACCGAAGAGTTTATCTCTACTAACGTAGATGGAACACCTGATTACTTAATAATAGATATAGGCAATGGTAAAGGTAGAAATACTTTAAAATATGACATGGACAAAATTGAAAGAAAAGTAACTCCATTTATAAATGCTGAAGTTGCTGGTATTTTAAGTAGCGAACAAGAAGCTATAGCTGCATGGAACATGTATATTGGTAAAGGAACTAGTGAAGAAGAAGATGATCAAATGGTTCAAGATGCCAACGCATGGAAATTAAGTTGGTCTTATGAAACAGATTTACCACTATCACAAGATAAAAAAGTTTTATTCATGAAGAAATATAAAGAATACTTTATGAAAAATTATTTACTTCAGTTTACAACTAATCAATTACCTAGCGTAGCAGCTGACGCGGCTGTGTTTGATATGGCTGAAATGAAAGAAGCAAAGGCACAGAAATTTATAGATGATAACAATTTAAATTAATTTAAATGACACTACTACAATACGTACAGTCACTACAAGATCAAGGCGCAACGGATATTGCTGCTAAAGTTGAGGAATGGAAAAAGAAAAACCAACCAAAAGTTGAGGTGGAAGAAGTGAAAGAAGTAAAGACAGAAGCTGCTCCAACAACGGGTGCAAATGTAGCAGCTACACCGGTAATCGCGCCAGATACGGAATTAGAATCGGAGGATGGTTCTTTGGAATCACAAAAAACAACATATTATGTTCTAAATAATGATGAGATAACTGAAAACACTTTTGACGTTATAAATAAAAGAATAAAACGATACGAAGAGCAAAAAAACGTTACTAAAGAATATTCAGATAGGATTAGCGGTAAAACTGCTCCAAACAATTTGTTAATTGAAGAAGGAAAAAAACAACAAGAATTTTCATTAGACAAAACAGTAGATTACAACGAAGATTATTATAATCAAAATCCAACATCTGAAAAAATAAAACCAATAACAGATACTAGGTTTGGACAAGAAATAGACCCTTTAGGTTTAGACAAAAATTCTAAAAAAGAAAATAAAGTTGATTTATTTAGTGAAATTCTTAAAGAAGAAGAAAAAAGAGTTTTAAATGAAAACACTTTTGTAAACTATGTTGATGGTTTTATAGAAGAAAATGATTTAGATATACCTTTACCATATTTGTATTTTAATCCAAAAAAACAAACTAGTTTTATTGAACAGTATTACGGAGGACCAAAAATTTTAGAAGAATTTGGAATAAACCCTATTGATTTTGAAGGATTTTTAATTTCAAACGGTTATGCGGAGGATTTTTTAAACGCTGTTGAATCTGGTGAATATGATCAAGCAAACGGGGATTTAGCTAAAGAAAGAGATTTAGAAAGTTATTTAAATTTTTACACTAGAACAATGGATTCTAGATTAAATCAAAACAAAAAACTTGATTTAATTAAAGAAGATTTAAAAGGAGAAAACAAAGTAGAAATATTTGGTTCAGCACAAGAAAATCTAAAAAAAGCTCTTAAAGATTTTAAACCTGGAGAAAGCGCTTGGACTTTATTTGATCAAACTTCAATGAAAGAATATAAGCAGTCTAAATTTAAACTTGCAACAGATAAAGACGAAGAATATAGAGTAGCTAGAGAGAAATACGCTAAAGAATTAGACAAAAGAGGTGACGTAATGTCGGCGGCCGCGGGTTTAGGCAAGTTTGGAGTTGGTTTAGGAATATATGCGTTAAAGGATAGTGAGTTAATTCGGGGTTTAGGTCAGGGAACTTTAGAGTTAGGAAAAGGTCTTTATCAAGGTTTTGATGATTTATTTAATTTTGGTCTTAAAATAGCAGGGTTTGACACTGCTCTTGCTATAGATCAAAACTTAAGAATGGAAGAAGAAAGATCTAGAGATAATTCTTCTTTTTTAAGTATAACAGGAAAAACTATAGAAAAAAATGGTATAGTTTACGCTAAAGACTCTGACACTGGTCAAATATATAACGTAACAAAAGGTTACAACGTTGGCAACGTGATGAACGCTATGGAGTTAAAAAGTTTAAATAGCGAAATAGAAGAATCTGATTTAATTGAAGACCATAACTCTTTGAGAGGATATTTAACAACAGGTGGTAACGTGGTTGGAAACGTTATTTCACAGGTTATAGGGCAAAAAGGAGTAGGGTTTGCAACAAAAGCTCTTAAACTAAGAACTCTTGCAGCTGCAAATGGTTTTACTTCTGTAAAGAAATATAAAAACATACGTGATTTAGGTATTGCTATTGGGGGAAAAGCCCCTACTAGAATACCTGTTAGAAAAAATGTAGCAGACGCTATGTTATTTCAATCAGCTCACGGCGGAGCTATAGGCTACAGAGGAACTCTTGACTCAGCTAAAAAAGCAGGTTTTACAGACAGTGAATCAGAAGGTTTAGCGTCTTCAGCCTCACAAAGCATGGCTCTTTGGTTTGCTGCAACTGGTCCATTAAACACTAGAACTGGATGGTTAGATGGAATCACAGGTAAGTTAGGTATGAATAGAATAATAAACTCATCTATTTTAGCTGCTAGGAAAGAATCGCAAAAAGCTGGTACAAATGCTTTTTTAAACAAGTCATTTACAAAAAACTTGCAGCTTAGGTTATCTAATTTATCAACAAAATTAGCTAATAAAGGTATAGTTTTTGTAAAAGAAGGTTCTAAAGAATTTCTCCAAGAAAACACTCAGCAGGCTGGAGAGTATTTGTGGATAAACAAAACATTAAACATGCAGACAGGTGTAGATTTTCTTAAAGACACTTATACTGATAATGACATAAAATCAACATCTATACTTTCTTTTGCAACTGGCGGTTTGCTTTCTCAAATGCAAATACCAAGCTTTAAACCTAATTCTGCCGCTCAAGTAGATAACTACATTTATATTGCACAAAACAGCGATAATGCAGAAATAGAATTAAATAAATTAGTGGAATCTGGTTTAGCAACTCAAGAAGAAGCTGATCAAATAATAAAAAATGCTAAAGCAATTTATAACAACGCTGCTTCAATGCCTGCTTGGATGCTTGAAACAAATTTTGTATTAGAATCTAGTCTTTTAATGCAAGATAAAAAAGATATAGAATTAAAGAAAAAAAGAACAGATCCTTCTTTTCATGGACCTCTTAACGAGCAGCTAGCTGATGTTGAAACAAAATTAAAGATTATTAACAAAAAGGCTTTAGATTCCACAGATGCCGCCGCTTCTGTTGAAGAAGACATTAAAAAAGTAACCAAAGTTGTTGGAGAAGAAAATATAGAAGCATTTGATACTACTGATGAGTGGAAGGCTAGATTAGATGAATTGGATATACCAGATGGTTACGATGCGGATGCTTTGTTCCATGAAAAAGATGGCAAAATATATATTAATAAGCAAAGATCAGCAGAAGTTGGCGCTATAACAGCAGCTAATCATGAGCTTTTACATAAAATAACACAATCTTTATTTAACGATCCTAAGAAAGGTAAAGAATTAGTAGAAAAATTTAAAAAAATATTAAGTCCTTCTGAAATGAAAGCAGTTCAGAAACGTATTGATGAAAATTACAAATTTAAAAGAGACGCTGCTGGTAATATTTTATTAGATGAAGATGGTAAAAAACTTACAAATGACGAATCTTCTTATAACAAAGAATGGTTTACGGCATTTTCTGATGCGCTAGGTAAAAATGAAATCACGTGGTCTGATAATTTAGGTGAAAGTCTTTTAAGGGTTAAAGATAAATTTTTAAATTTATTTAAAGAAAAAGGTTTTGAAAACGCTGATTTTAAAACAGGTAGAGATATTTATAACTTTATAAGAGATTATTCTTATAATATGAAAAAAGGAAAAGGAGTCGATGCTAAGGCTGAAGCTTTACTTGCTGCTCCGGTTATTGAATCTAAAGAAGTTGTATTATCGCAAACAGCTTCTGATAAAGTGCAAAATATATTTGACACCAAAGGAACTGATGGTGCTTTTGAAATAATCCAGCAATATGAGGGTATGGCTAATAATATAGCTAACAAATACCAAAACGTTCCAGGTTTTGATAGACAACTTCTTGTTGACGAAATATTAACAGGTAAAAGAGGGGTTTTAGACATGGTTATTGAATACGACCCATCTACTAAAGTTCCACTTGCTGCTTATGTAAATAAATTTTTAAAATCAAGAGCAATTGAAGCGGCTAATAGAGTATTAAAAACAGAATTTGAAACAGATGTGACAGAGGCTAAAGGCATTATGGCTACTGAAACAGAAGTTGAAATACAAACGGCTGATCGTAAAAAACCAAAGATAACTAAAATTTTACCTAAAGAATCTTTAGATAAAGCTAAAAAATTAGTTAAAGAAAGAATTAAAGATGTTGATCCTAAAAACTTAACATTTAAAAAATTAAAAAGTTTAACTTCAGAAGTTATAGCAGACGTTATAGGTATACCTGTAACTAAACTAACTGATCCTAAAAAGAACTTAAGCAAACCTGAAGCAAATGCTGCGCAAAGGTTTATTCTTAAAAATGCGGATATAATATTAAAAAGTTTACCAGAAGGTTCTGTAACAGAGGGAGCAACAGAAAGTATTGTAGGCACGTCAACAGGTGTACCAGGTTCATTACTTAAAAACTCTAAATTATACACTAAAGGACCTAGAAGTAAAAAAGGAGCTGGATTATATAGTTATAAGAAAAACTCTAATATAACTAAAGCAGATTTATTAGAAGCTATTGGCGTTGTAGATGGTAAAATGAAACCAGGGTTTAAACCTAGAGATGGCCAAGCTATAAAAGCTATACTAAGTTTAGTTGATAAAAATATAACTAACGAATTAGTTAGAACAGATACAGACATAACTCAACAAAATAAAGTTGACGTAAAAGCTGGTGGATCACAAAGCTTGTTCAGTAAGTCAAAAGCTAAAGAACAAGTAGTGAGCTGGGTTGATAAAATAGAACAAACAGCTCTTCAAGATCAGTTTAGATATAGAGAAGAACTTAGAGCTATAGACGGAGATATTAACGCTAGAGTAGTTACAAAAAAACAGTTAGACGAATTAAAACAAACAGAAAAAGAATACAAAGCTTTACAAATTCAAGAAATAGATAACTACATTGACTATGCTAATAAAAAAGGAATTAAAATTCCTGATGGATTAGAAAAAGGCAAAGGTTTAGATATGCAAAATCCTAAACATAAAAAAATGTACATTGACTGGTTTTTAGAAGGAGACGCTTCAAAAGTTTTAACACGTAACATAATATTAGGCAGTGGAACTTTTACTGGAACAAGCGTAAAGGTTGTAGATGCTATAACTGGAGAAATAAGCAGAATAAACACTAGTGTTCTTCCTTTTGCTAATGCTCAAGAAGCTAAAAGAATTTTTAAAGAAAGAGAATTAAAAGAATCTAATTTAGGAGAAGATTTAACTGAAAACGAAAAACGATTATTTAATATTTTAAATAAAAAAGTTTCTGGAGTTACAACTTTAGTGGAAGGAATCAAGGTTATAAGTAGTCAATTTAAAACTAAATTTAGAAACGGTGATTTTTTAGAACAAAACAACGACAAAGATGAAGGATTAAAGATTTTTAATTTAAAAATGACAGAGCTTTCTAATAAAAACCCTATTAACAGAATCTTTCTTGTTCAAATGGCCAGAGCTAGTTCTACAAACCAAGGTTTTATTTTAAGAACAGGAGCTAAAATGACTAGACTTGATGAAACTGCTGTTGGTAGAGTTGTTGAAGAACATAATCCACCTGTCACTTGGGTTACAAAAAGAATTATATTACCACAATGGCTATCTGGAGATATTAATAATCTAAAGAAAACAAACGATTGGTTAAGTAACAATTACTCTCAAGGTATTTTATCTAAACCTAACGATAACTTAGTTAACGTTAATTTCCCGGAAACAATGGAAGCTGGTTTTGCTATTGACGGTAAAGATAATGCCGCTTCAAGAATGTATAATCCATTAAATGCTAATGTTGGAAAACCTGATGGAACATTTGGTATTGATCCTGCTAAAATGTTAACGCATGATGCAAATGGAAAATTAACAAACGACGCAGATCTTCTTGATGTGACTACTTCTGGAATGAAGAGACCGTCAAAAAGTTCTTTTTCAAAAACAAAAAAGAACAACAGTGAGATTAGTAACTTAATATCTGACACTTCTACTCCTCAGACTCAAATAGGTCAACTAAATAACATTGACAAAGCTTTGAACAAAGCTAGAAGTTTAAACACACCTGAAAAAGGTATTAGTGTTTTTGATTTTGATGATACATTAGCTAGAACTAATAGCAACGTTATTGTTATAATGCCTGATGGCAAAAAATCTAAAATAGATGCTACTGAGTTTGCTAAGAACTCTATAAAACTAGAAGAACAAGGCGCTAAGTTTGACTTTAGTGAATTCAATAAAGTTGTTGATGGTAAAAAAGGACCATTAGCTGATCTTGCTTTAAAGCGTCAAGGTAAGTTTGGCAGCAAAAACATATTTGTATTAACTGCTAGACCACAGCTTGCTGCTGAAGGTATTAAAGCTTTTTTAGATGGTATTGGTTTAAATTTACCATTATCTAACATAACAGGTTTAGAAAACGGTAGTCCACAAGCTAAAGCTAATTGGGTTATTGGAAAAGCGGCTGAAGGTTATAATAATTTTTATTTTGCTGATGATGCTATTAAAAATGTTAAAGCTGTTGCAAATGTTTTAGATCAAATAGACGTTAAATCAAAAGTTCAACAAGCTATATTTAGTAAAACAAAAGTATTTAATACGGTGTTTAACGATATTATAGAAAGCTCTACTGGTGTTAAAAGCTTTAAAACATATTCAGAAGCTAGAGCTAAAGTAGAAGGTAAAAAGAACAATAAAACAACATTTTTTATTCCTCCTTCTGCAGAAGATTTCACTGGCTTAATATATAGAATGTTAGGCAAAGGTAAAAAAGGCGATGCTCAGTTCCAGTTTTTTAAAGATAATTTATTAGATCCTTACAACAGAGCTGAAATAGCTGTAACGCAAGCTAAAATATCTGCTGCAAATGATTTTAAAGCATTAAAAAGAAACTTAAAAACTTTACCTAGAAAACTATCTAAACAAACGGGAGTTGGTAATTTTTCGTTTGGTCAAGCAGCGAGAGTTGCAGTATGGACAAGACAAGGCATGACAATACCAGGTTTATCTAAAACAGATGCTAAAAGATTAAACGACTTTGTAAATAAAGACAAAGAACTAAACATGTTTGTTAATGAGTTAATAAATATACAAAAAGGAAAACCTTATCCAAAACCAGGAGAAAATTGGGTGGCTGGGACTATTATAAGCGATATTGTGAATGGTATAAATACTGTTAATAGAAAAGAATACTTACAAGAGTTTGTTGAAAATACGGATATAATATTTTCAGACAAAAACATGAACAAACTAGAGGCTGTTTACGGTTCTAAATATGTAGAAGCATTACGCGATAGCTTACGTAGAATGAAATCTGGAAGCAATAGACCTATTGGTGGATCTAGAGTTGTTAATGAAGTGTTAGACTGGTTAAACAACTCTGTAGGAACTGTTATGTTTTTAAATAGAAGATCAGGTATATTACAAACTATATCAGCTGTTAATTTTATAGATTTTGGAGATAATAACATATTTAAAGCAGGTAAAGCTTTTTCCAATCAACCACAATTTTGGAGTGATTTTATGACTTTAATTAATTCTCCTTATTTAGTAGAAAGACGTGATGGTTTAAAAATTAACGTTAGTGAATCTGAAATAGCAGATGCTGTAGCAGAAAGTGACAATAAAGTTAAATCAGCTATATCGTATTTACTTAATAAAGGTTTTGTTTTTACTAGATACGCGGATAGTTTTGCAATTGCTTCAGGTGGTGCTACTTTTTATAGAAATAGATTAGAAGCTTTAAAAAAGCAAGGAATGACTGAGGAGCAGGCTACAAAGCAAGCTTTTGAAGATTTTAGAGCAATAGCTGAAACTAATCAGCAATCAAGTAGTCCATCTAAAATAAGCCAACAACAAGCTTCTGCTGCAGGTAGAGTTATATTAGCTTTTGCAAATACACCGATGCAGTATGCTAGAATACAAAAAAGAGCAATTCAAGATTTGATTGCTGGCAGAGGAGATTGGAAAAGTAATATTTCTAAAATAGCTTATTATGGAATTATACAAAATTTAGTATTTAATGCTTTACAAAACGCCTTGTTCCTTTTAATGTTTGATGATGAAGACGAGGAAACAGAAGAAGCTAAGCAAAAGAAACTAGATCAAAAAACCGCTAGAATAGCTAATGGTATGATGGATTCGTTACTAAGAGGTTTAGGTATACAAGGAGCGGCGGTTAGCACTATTAAAAATGTATTATTAAAAATAGGTGAAGAAAGCCAAAAGAAAAACACTAAATACAGAGAAGCTGTTTTTGAAGCGTTTGATTTTTCTCCACCATTAGATTCTAAAGTAAGAAGACTTAGAGGCGCGGGTAGATCATATGACTGG
>Ga0209090_10002114_pt1 | contig 12637 bp, 4 predicted proteins | sample ArcticOcean_MG_C_9_FD_187432 | JGI IMG/M metagenome (GOLD analysis project Ga0209090, IMG submission 187432) | Marine microbial communities from western Arctic Ocean - ArcticOcean_MG_CB2_152 (SPAdes) (version 2) | ecosystem: Environmental > Aquatic > Marine > Oceanic | place: Arctic Ocean... | reverse complement strand
CCCTTTGGTGGTGTTCAGAAAAATACTGTTATTCAAACAGTGGGCGGAGATAATCCAGTGGTGAAAATATTCTGGGGAGATGAATGGGTAGATTCGAATGTCACTTTGGTTGATGATTCCAATGACTCAAAATGGGATTATGTTATAGATGTAAATTCAGGGAATCCGGTATCACTGGGTACATACGAGGCTTTGGTGAACAATTTAACGATTAATCAGCCTTACTTTTATAGAGCTTATGCAGAAAATTTAGGTGGCGGCCAATGGGCAACCGATATCCGGACTTTTACTGCGAGTGATACTCGTTTTACTAAGTACACCATGGATGGACTTGTCCTTTGGTTGGATGCAATGGATCCCGATGGAGATAGTGTGAAAGATAACTGGGTTGAAGGGAATTCAGTTCCATTATGGGTAGATAAGTCTGAAAGTTCGAAAAACGCAGTTCAGACTGTACCCGATGCAATGCCGACTTATGCGAAATCTGTATTTGATGGATATCCTGCAATTCGCTTTTCTTCAGGTGAGTCTTATAATATCGGATCGCTTAATCTTAATATTGGAAATGTTCATGTATTTATGGTGGCACAAGGTTTAGGCGTTGGGATTGGTGCTTCCAATGGTTCAACTGGTTGGACCCTAGATGCAAAAACAACTCCTCGCCTTGGTTCATATTCAAATGAATATACTGTGTTGCAACAATTAACCTTAGGTAACGACCCGAGCACAGGCTTTGGTCAATTGATTGGAGAAATTGGAGAAATTATGGTCTTTGACCGTCTTCTTTCCCTGGCAGAAAAAGAAAAAGTGGAAGGATATTTGGCACACAAATGGGGAATCGTTCCCGATCTTGTGGGCAGTAGTTATAAGATTAAAAATGGACTGGCTCTCTATTATCCTTTTGAGGAAACTGACGGTACCGCAATACAAGATGCATCGCCCAACCTCAGGAATGCCAATCTTATCGATGGTAGTTTGAATACCTCTGGTCAGTTCTTTTCTGGACTTGAGTTTGACAATCTTGCTCATGCCAAAATTGATCTCGGTGTAAACCAACTTGCATTACCAAGTAATTGGACTATATCAACTTGGTTTACCACTCCTTTTGACGATACTGTGGTCGACTTTAGGCATGCATTGACCAGTGGCGGTACTAACGCTCATGTAGTGTTTAGAAGGGATGGGACCAAAGAGTTGGGGGTATTTGATGGAACTTTTAGTTCAACGGGTTACGGTGCAACTAGCCTAACTACTGGATGGCATCATCTTGTAGCACGAGGAAACGGTGGACAAACTTCATTCTGGGTTGATGGTGTAGCAGTTGGAACAGTGAACGCAAATGTTGCATCTCCTGTGGAAACGATTGGAAATCTAACAGGTGGTTTTGGTCGATTCTCTGACAAAATTGATGATTTTAGGATTTATGATCGTGCCCTTGGTGCGTCTGAAATTGTGGAATTATATGGATCTGGTAATGGAGATTTTGGGGCTCATCCTTTTAGTACATATAGCCCGAATTTTGACAATTCTCCTGAAATTAAATTACCGAGTAATCCAATTGTACATTGGACTTTTGATGAACTTAATGGAACCAGCATTATCGATTCATCTGGTGTGGGAAACCTAGGGGATGCAACCTTATTTTCAGATTTATATCTCTTCTCAGAACCGGGTAGAGAGGGGACTGCCCTTCGCTTTGACGGAAATCAATCAGTACTATTACCTTTTGATGTGAATAAATTCAACCTTACCGGACCTTTTGCGATTGGATTATGGTTGAATAGTAATGATCTGGACGGAGTTATATTTAGAAGCGACCGGATCAAGTTTTATATTTCAAATGGATTTGTTAATGCAGAAGTGCGCATTGATGAAACATGGAAGATCTTAAATTCATTTCCATTAGCTATTAATCAATGGGTTCACTACATTTTACAGTGGGATGGAAATAAAATTGTAGTTTATGCGAACACAGAAGAAGTGGTTCCTTCGATCAACGCAAAAGGCAGTTTAATTGGAGATGGATCTGGTGCAGATCTTTATTTTGGACAACATCCATCATCTATAGATTATTTAGTTGGGCAAATTGATGATTTGCGAATTTTTGGGCAAGGCTTAACCGCAAAGGAGCGCTTAGATATCTACAATTTTGAAGATTCTCCATTGATTGCAAGATATGGACAGGAGTATTCTTATGGCATTGAGTCGATCAAAGGACCTACCGAATATAATGCCACTAGCCTTCCTTTAGGGCTAGCAGTGGATGGAGTCAGTGGTTTGATTTATGGTATACCAATAGAGGTCGGTGAGTTTAACTCTACAATAATTGTTTCGAATATTTCGGGTTCAGATTCTGAAATCATCAAACTCGTGGTTTTAAAAGGGCAGCAAAGTATATCCTTAAATCAAGATCTTGGAGCCATTTCCTATGGTGCGAGTCCAATTGATTTGAATGTAACTGCCAGTTCAGGGTTACCTGTTTCCCTAGAGCTTGTTGATGGAAATTTGTCTGTTGATTTAAACGGCACTATTTTAACTATTATAAATCCTGGTGCGATCAGAATTAAAGCAACGCAGGTGGGCGATTTAGATTGGTTGGCAGCCGAACCAGTTTATCTTGATTTTCAAATCATGAAAAAAGAATTGATTGTCAGAGCGTATGATCAGTTTAGAAAAACTGACCAAGCTAATCCTGTCTTCACCTATGAACTTAATGGATTTGCCTATGATGACAACGAAAGCGACTTAATCCAAAGCGTCTCAGTATCAACCCCAGTGGTGGATGGAAATAGTTCTCACCCCACCCCAGAAGGTTTGTATTTGATTAATGGATCAGGAGTCATTTCAGATAAATATTTTTTAACCTATTTGGATGGAAGATTGACTGTATCTAATAAAGTTCAGCATGAACTTGTTTTTGATCAAAATTTATCTTCAGTTTCAGCGACTCTACCTAGTTTATCACTGAACGGATATTCAAGGACGCTAGACGGTAACTTGACTAGCCTTCCCTTGCTTTACACTGTTGGAGATGAGTCTATTGCTCGTATTCTGACTACTCGTCAAGACGCATTAATTGGATATTGGAAGCTAGACGAAAATCTTTATTCTGGAGCGAAGGACATGATGGGTAATTATAATGGTACTCTGCTTGATCTTGCTACAACTGGGTCGAGCAAGGATTGGGTACCAGGCAGATTTGGAAGCGGTGTTAAACTTGGTGCTACTAACGGAAGGATTGAGGTAGGTAGCGTTCCATTTAATGGGTCATTCACCATAAGTCTTTGGTTGAATTCTTCTGATATTAATTCTACAGAATCTTTAATTTTGGCAAAAGATGGTTTCCCTGAGATGAACGTTTGTCATTTGAAGAAGGTGAACGGAAGCGGAAATATTGCTTTTGATTTTCTGACTGACGGAAATTCCTCAGTAGAAACCTTACAATCCTTTTCTCCTGTTTTAAAACAAAATGAATGGCTACATCTAGCTATTGTTTATGATGACTCGAATGATTCTAATCGAACATTGTCGCTTTTTGCTGATGGTAATCTTTCTGCTCAAGTGTCTTCAGTTTCTGTAACAGGTTTACCTTTAATTCAAAGATATTCACCTTTCAAAATTGGTGGTTCAGTAAATCCTTTTGATGGAATTATTGATGATATTAGGGTTTACAACGATGATTTAAATCAAAGTGAAATTGATCAAATTTACGGTTTGGGGGGAGGAGACTTTAAAACTTTAGAAATTATAGGCTCCGGTACAACAAAGGTTACCGCATTCCAGCAGGGGGACAATATTTATGCACCTGCCCTCGCCGTGGATAATTATTTGACTATAATCAAGGCTCCTCAGGTGCTTTCGTTTACTCCAATAGTGGATCATGCCGTAGGTGATTTTCCATTCTATATGGAAGCGAATTCATCCTCTGGGTTAACTGTTCAGTTTGCATCATCAGACCCTGCTAAAGCCACTATAATCGGGAATAAGGTATTCGTACAAGGTCCAGGTCTTGTCACTGTTACGGCATTTCAACTTGGTGACACCCGATTTAATAAGGCTTTATCGGTCGATCAGAATTTCACAATTGGATACAGTAATTTATTTTCTGACTCGGCTCCTGGATTAAAACTTTGGTTTGATGGGACAGATGTGAATGCGGATAATGAACCCGATGATATATTTGATTTTATTTCAGGTAGTCGAGTGAGTATGTGGGGAGATAAATCTGGCAATACCAATAATCCAATACAGGCAAGTATTAACAATATGCCTCGATGGACGCCCAAGAGTCTCAACCAAAAGCCAATAGTCTCTTTTGATTCAAGTTCTGGAGAGCTTTTCAATATACAAAATGCTGTTTCAAACCCTCAATTTATTTTCATTGTTCATAAGCAAAATTCTTCGGGTACATCTCAAGTTCTCGGAGGTGATTTATCCACAACTAACTCAGATGGAGTTTTCAGCTTGGAAGCCGCATCTGGGGGAATTCAAATTATTTCTGAAGAGTCGACTTCAAATTGGAGCGTGAATAGTTTGCGTGTGGTTCCAGAAGGCCAGTCTTTATGGATTAATGGTAGGGTTGTTGGTTCAGATTCGGATTCTGCTTCGGCTTCTGCATTGAATAAAATTGGCCAATCATTTGACGGAGAGATTGCGGAAGTTCTTGTCTATAACCAATCAGTTAATTCGGTAAACCGACAAAAGATTGAAGGGTACCTTGCACATAAATGGGGACTTACCAATTCTTTAGATTACATTCATCCATATGCATCCACTCCGCCTTCATTCGGTGGTCCTCAGTCGATCACATTTCCACCCTTAGTTGATAAAGCTTTGGGTGATGATTCATTTCCTCTTTTGGCGGTCGCCACTTCTGGGCTTCCAATCACTTACATTTCATCTAATCCATCTGTAGCTACAATTGTTGGAAACTTTGTCACGATTAATGGGAAAGGTTCTACGACAATTACAGCAATGCAATTAGGTGATGATCGATACCATCCTGCAGAGCCTGTCAGTCGAGTACTGACGGTCATTCATCCCGGTGTTAAAGATGATCAAATTATTACATTTGAACTCATCCCTGAGAAAGTACGAGATGATCCCGCCTTTGAGCTCAATGCAACTGCTGTTTCCTCTGGCATTAACCATCCCGTATTTAATCTGCCCGTTAGCTTTGTTGTCAACTACGGTCCGGCTTCAGTCAATTCAGTCGGTCAGGTAATTTTAGATGGCTTGGAGGGAAATGTTAGCATCACTGCAAGCCAGAGTGGAAGCGCTTATGTGAATCCTGCCACCCCTGTTACACAGGTTTTTTATGTCTCCTCCAAGCAAAGACAAGAAATTCGCTTTCCTGAGGTAGGTCAACCTGGTGGTTTGCGGGATACTCCAAGAGGGCACCGTTCATTAGTACTTCAAGGTGTTCGTTCAACTAGTGGAATCCCTCTGCAGGTAAGTAGTTCTGATCCAAGTGTTGTCCGTATTTTTAAGGGTAATCAGATCATTCCATTAAAAGCGGGGACGGTTGATTTAACTTTTAATGCACCAGGCAATGCTTCCTTTATTGTCGCAGAGTCAGTGACTAGATCCATTAATATTATTGATGTAGATAAATTTGCTTGGCGACAGTACCGCAAGGGTGATGTTCGCTACACGGGGATTCAGGATCGTTTCATTGATAGAATCTTATTGAAAAATCCTTTGCTCAATGTTCTCGAAAGTCGAAAAGTTTTTAATGAAGATTATAGCGACTCTGATGGGGATGGATATAGTAACTTGTTTGAGCGTGCGATAGGTTCAGACTCTCTTGGTCCAGATCGTTTGCAATATTTCCCGGTACTTGAAATTCTTGACGATAATCAAACTAGGATTTCATTTATAAGATACAAAGATGATGGGAACTCTACGCTTAATTCGGCTGGTGAAATCTTTATTTATAATGTGGAACTGAGTTATAATTTACAAACATGGAGTAAATCAGGCTTAACCTTGGACCGATCGATTGATCTCGGTGGTGGATTCGTTAGGCAGACTTGGGTTACTACACATGATGTTTCTTTAAATCCCAGATGCTTTCTTCGAGTTCGTGTGACGACTCCTTAGTTTTAATACTGGGAGATTTTTACGAAGTTTAGGCCTAACTCATTATCCCTTTTGTATTACATGAAGATTGAAATTTAGTTTTTTTGGCTTTTCTTGGTTGCTATGTAGTCGTTGAAGTAGAAAATAGAATTCTTACTCTAACTATTATAAATTCAATATGAAAAAAATTATCTCATTACTTATTTTTACCTTATTTACTTCATCACTTTTCGCTGGAGAATATCCGGATATCAGTATTATCGAATTAAAAAATGCGATCAAAAAAGGAGAAGTCGCTGTAATTGATGTCAATGGAGCTGGTTCCTACAAGAAAGGTCATATTCCAACCGCAATCCATTTTTCTTCAGTTGGAGGGGGATTGGCAAAGTCTCTCCCTAAAGACAAGAATACTCTTATTGTATCTTATTGTGGCGGTCCTGGTTGCAGTGCTTACAAAAGAGGTGCTGATGCTGCGGCTAAACTAGGATACAAGAATGTAAAACATCTTTCTGCTGGAATCTCTGGTTGGAAACGAGCCGGTGCAGAGGTTGCCAAAAAATAGTGCTAAGTAAATTTTAACTTTAAAAAAGGCGCCCCTTGGGCGTCTTTTTTTTAGTCTACGGGAAAACCGGGAAGAGATGTCGATAAAATTTGTTTAATTATTTTACGTTCATCATTACCTAAATAAGAAAATGCAGGAGGGATTTTCTTTTGATCGCATGATAAAATCAAATGAAGTTTATTGATTAAGCAGTCTTTAATTACAGAAGGAAGACCTGAGAAGGAATTTGAAAAAATCATATAGCTACACCTTAGATTAAATAATCTAGTTTTTAAATTGAGTTTCCTAAGATCTTTGCCTTTTTGATTCCTTGTACTGCTGTTTTCAAAATCTAAAACATATTGAGTCTCGGAATTAATTTTATTTTCTGGTAGCAACGCTTCGTTTTTAAATAAAATATAAGATAACAATGATTGTGTTTCTTCTTCGATTAAATTTATATTTATTGAATCTCGATTTAATATTTTTAGTTCGCGAAACTTGTAAGTGATAGCGATACATCGATTTGTAAAACCAATTTGGTGCTCAAGTAATAGATGAGGTATAAGATCACTTTTTTCGGTTAAGTATTTGTCCCATGTGAAATATTTGCCAGGGGGGTTGGGTATTTTAAGAATATTTCCATCTCGCATTTCTCCTATTTGATTTGCCCAAGTTTCAACAAATGGGTGTCGTCCAGTAATATGCCAACCTCCAAACCTTTTTTCATAAGGCACACCGTGCCCTGAAATCTTTTTACGAAACGCATCGATTGAGCCTCCTCCATCTCCAGGAATCACGGATGCTATGAGTAATCCAGGAGCGCCTCCTATATCTGGAGATGCATGACAATTCATACATCTTTTTGATCGGTAAATAGTAGGGTGCTTAAAATCGTTTTCCTTAGGCAAATTAAATATATAAGGAATTGCACCTAATTGAGGATCGATTCCGATAATTTCGATCTGGCCCCCTGGCACATAACCTAAATAGATATCATCAGTAAAATATATTGCTCTTGGATTGGTTGGAGAGATTCGACTGAGTTGTAAACTTGTAGTCGAGTAAACAAGCAATTGTGAATGAGGACTGATTGTGAGTTCGTCTAATAATGAGGATAGATATTTTTTTTCTGATCCAAAATTAAGTTTTATTATTCCACTCTCCATTTTTCTTTTAAAATTTGAAAATGGGTCTTGAGGGAGTTTTTCTAAATATCGGTGAATACTGTGTCTGAAGTCAATTTTGGCAGATTCGCCATAACTAATTGAGGAAATAAACCCCGAGAATGAAATTAAGATTAGTGACCGCAGTTTTTTCATAGTAAGATTTATAGAATACTAGCGATAATGAGTAATAATTTGGAAATTTTCTCTCGTAAATATTAAAATCAAAATTTCGCTTTGCATTATGCGGTAAAGAATAGCATCTTATAGAAGGTTTTTATTTCTTTTTTTGCTATGTGTCCACCTTTTCGTTATTTGTTTAAAATATTGAAACATCTTTTTTGTTTCACAGGTTCTTTTATACTTTTGGGGCAATCTGGTGATACAAGTGATCCAATGGGCGAATTGTCGATTTTAATACCAGCGGGTTCTCCAGAATCACCCAGTTATAAAATTCTATCGACTGGGACAAAAGGGAAGGTTGTATTTCGCGGACAAGTTAAACAAGTGAATGGTAATAATTTAGTTTTCCATCGAGTCCCAGACCTTCTTGATCCTACCATTCTTGCTTGGCCCTTTAAGCAAGGCATCTTGGCGTGCAATAAAGCTCGGGCTGATGCCATTCTTGATTCGAATCAATCTGTTCTACGAATTGATATGATTTCTGAAGGCAGTGGTTACTCGATAGAACCCGATGTGACCATTTCTTTACCCTCAGAAGGAAATCAGTCATGGATTAATCATGAACCTGCATTTGCTACTGCTTCTATTAATAATGGTTCTGTATCTGCCATTACAATGGATGCTGATTATCATGGAAAAGGTTACCTCTTACCCCCTAGAGTAGAAATTGAAGGTGGTATTCATTTTGTGAGGAGTGATGAGAAAGACAGTATTAATCAAGGTAAGTTTTTTCGAATAATTTCAAATACAGGTGACACCCTAACTCTCGATAATTCTTTGAGCAATGACCTGAGCGTGGTCTTTCCTCCGAATTCTAATGTGGAAATTATTGAATCTTTGACTTTGGGTTCACTTTTTGGCTATTCGAATACTTCGTTAAAAGAAGGAAATTCTTCGTTGGCTGATTATATTTATTTAATCAAACCTCCAGGCGAGCAGAATGGTACTATTTATGACTACCGAGCGTATTTTCATGATGGCGGTTCATGGAAAGATACGAATGGGTCTTCAGCAGATGCTTCTGAAACTTTAATTTACCCCGATGAGTCATTTATCTTCGCACGTCGGTCTCCCTCCCTCTTGAACCTTAGATTGAATGGATTTGCAATAATGCAGGATAGTTATGTTCAGATTCCTGCAACCGGAAAACAATTCCTAATGAATAACCCATTCGGAGTGGATGCGATGCTTTCAGATCTTATTTCATCATCGAATTTGACAAACGATAGTGCTGAAACTACGAAATGGTTTGTTTCATCGAATCAAGAGAATGCAGATAATGTCAAAATTCTTATAGATGGTGTATGGACAACTTATTGGCATGATGGAATCAATATGGGAATAACTGAGCCAGCTTCTTTGACTGCAAGGAGAGGAACTGGTGTTGGCGGATCAATTACATTGCAGGATGTTTCTATGTCATCGGGCACAATTACAGCAATGACCAACCCCTCTTCGGGTAATCTCGTGGTGACTGCCCCAAATCATTCATTACGAAGAGGTTTTATGGTATTTATATCAGGGGCTTATGGATATAAAACGAATATTAATTTACCAAAACAACAAGTGGATGAAAACGGAAATATTGTCGCAACGGGAGATGGCTTAGTTATTTCTTCCAGTGCAAATGGATTTTTTGAAGTCACTAATGCTACTTCGAACACTTTTGAATTATTAGGTAAAAGTGGAAATTGTGATTTTGTAGGAACTGCTACATGGAAAACAGGATCTTCGGGTACAGGGTATACTTCTGATTCTTATGTGGTTTTCATTGGTGGCGGAGGTCAAGGAGCTTTTGGTATTGCGAATGTAGTAGGCGGGTCAGTTCAGTCCATAACGATTACTAATCCTGGTTTCGGTTATGTTGCTGCACCTAAGGCTTTGATATATTCAGGTGGTTGGCGGCGAATTGGTGCGGGGAACTCTCCTTTCAATGATGTACTTATCCCTGCCGGTTCCGGTATTCTTTTACAACGGAATCATCCTTTCGGTTCTGCTGCATTGTTAGGTTTAAATAATCCTTCTACAAATTAAAAACTCTAAAGAGATTAACTAATTTGAAAGGCGTCTACATCTATTATATCGTGTATTTCATTGTCTAAAGGAAATTTTTTTCTACGCTCTTGGAACTCGATGAGGAATTTTGATACATGAGTAGTAAGATAAAATAGATGGTAGCGATAATAGCCTTTCACTTTCTCTAAAGGAGCAGGTGCAGGGCCTTTCACATCAACATTTGCAATCGGGTTATTTTCTAAGACTTTTGCCCATTGCTCGGCATAAAATGAAGTTTTCTCTTCACTTCTTCCTCGAAATACATGTCGCACTAAATGCCTAAATGGCGGATATTGAAATTCTTTTCTCATTTCCATTTCTTCCTCAACAAAACCAGCAACATCCCCTTTTCTTGCGAATTGAATTGAAGGGGCATGCGGTGCATAAGTTTGGACATAAACCTCTCCTGCCCGATCTCCCCGACCTGCTCTCCCAGACACTTGAGTGAGTAATTGAAAGGCTCGTTCTGAAGCACGAAAATCTTCCATTCGTAACGGAAGATCTGCATCCACTACCCCAACTAGTGTAACATTAGGAAAATCTAGGCCTTTGGCGATCATTTGAGTTCCCACCAGTATATCAATCTGGCCTTTTCGGAATTCATCGAGCGTTTGACGAAAGAGATTTTTCTTGGACATCATATCGGCGTCAATCCTTCGAATAACTGCTTTGCGTGGTAGGAGAGATTCAGTGATATCTTCAATGCGTTGGGTGCCATGCCCTTTTTTAACTATTTCAAAAGAGCGACAACTTGGACAAAAACGAGGAGCTGGTTTTCGGTATCCGCAAATATGGCATCTTAGGTAACCGTCAGTTCGATGAAAGGTCATGGAAATACTGCAGTCTTTACATTGTTCTACATGCCCACAATCTGTACATAGCATAGTTGTGTTAAAACCCCTACGATTTAAAAATAAAATACTTTGCTCTCGATCGTAGTATCTTTGTCGAAGTGCTTCAACTAGAGGCTGAGAAAGAATTGGTATATTTTTCTCTCTTTGGGCTTCTTTCCTCATGTCGATTAGATGAACCAAGGGCAGCTCCCTTCCGTCTATCCGTTTAGAAAGTAAACTTCTCGAATACTTTTTTATTTCAACATTATATAATGTTTCTAGGGAAGGTGTGGCAGAACCAAGTAAGCACATCGCCTGGTTGAGCATTGCTCGATACACGCCCACATCTCGACCATGATACCTTGGACTCTCTTCTTGCTTGTAGGCGGGTTCGTGCTCTTCGTCGATGATGATGAGTTGTAAATTCTGTACCGGAGCAAATACCGCAGAGCGTGCCCCTACCACGATGCGAGATCGACCCAGTGTCAATGCACTCCATGCATCTAATCTCTCTCCTGCAGAAAGATGGCTATGCCAAACAACCACATTTTCATTCTGTTTGTTGAAGCGATTTCTTAAGCGAGATACTGTTTGAGGTGCAAGTGCCACTTCAGGAACAAGAAAAAGTACTCCCCCCCCCCTTGATAAAACTTTTTCCATTGCATTGAAATAAACTTCAGTTTTACCGGATCCCGTTACACCTTGAAGCAGATGGGGTTGGAAAGATTTTTTTTCGAGCGCAAGAATGATTTCTTGAGTCGCTTTTTTTTGTTCCTTGGTAAGTGAGAATTCATGTTTTACAAGATGGTCGGAGTCGGAAAATTCGTCTGCATATGCATCACGCTCGATGATTTTATTTGTTTCGATTGCGAATTTCTTTTTTATCAAGGCAGTTGCAGATGAAATCCCGATCCCGAGGGCTTTGAGGGTTTCATGTAACGCGACATCTTTACCACATTTCTTGAGATGTAAAAAAAGCTTTTTTTGTTGTGGCGAATTCTTGAGTGCATCTAGTGCTATTGATGTGCTAACATCATTTTTTAATCGAAGGTACCTCATCGTTTTCTCCCCCATTCCGTCTTTGACCGCAGATGGAATCATGCCTTCAAGCACATGGTCAATTGAAGATGCGTAATATGTGCACATCCATCGAGCCAACCTGATCAATTCTTCATTTAAAACTGGTTGTTCTTGAACCAGGGATGTAATGAATTTCAATTTATCTGCAGGAGGATTATCTTTGGTTTTTAATGATAATACGATTCCCATTGTTTTTCGGTTTCCTAAGGAAATTCGAACCAGGCACCCAATTTGTATTTTGGTAAGTAACCCTGCAGGTACTCCATAGGATAGTGACTTGTCAAAGCCTCCGAATGGTTGAACTTCAATAATTTTAATATCAGGAATTGTTTTCTTCACTTTCCCCTAAGATCTAGGCAGATGAGCCTTGGTTTTTTACCTGATAATCGATCAGTTTCGTTTTGCATGATATAGAGCAAGCCTTTACTTAACGCTGGTAGTGTCCATGTCCCCGGTGCGAAAAATAATTGAACTTGGTTTTCGATATTCCATCCCTCCTTACTCAGGTTAAGTTTAAGTAAACTGCCTAATTCGGATAGACCAATGAAGTGGGTTTTGAGTTTTAATATTGAGCCTCTAAATAACCCTAAATTGATTCTTCGATTATTGACGGATTCACTCCATACAATTGGTTCTTTCCAATGAATGTCCCCATTAGTCAGATTAAGGGCGAATGTTTCCGCTCCTTGTTGGTGTCT
>Ga0209090_10002110_pt1 | contig 12645 bp, 10 predicted proteins | sample ArcticOcean_MG_C_9_FD_187432 | JGI IMG/M metagenome (GOLD analysis project Ga0209090, IMG submission 187432) | Marine microbial communities from western Arctic Ocean - ArcticOcean_MG_CB2_152 (SPAdes) (version 2) | ecosystem: Environmental > Aquatic > Marine > Oceanic | place: Arctic Ocean... | reverse complement strand
CTCGAAAATGTTGACAGTTTGTTGACAGTTTCGTTATTAAAATTGCTTTGTATTAACGCCAAGTCTATTTTAATAACTAAGCAAACATAAAGGTTTTAGGTTATCAGGGGGTGTCGAGAGTCAGTTGTCATTTCACTGTCATACTCTGTGTCAAAAGCAAATTTAATGCAAGTTACAAAGATATTCCTGATGAACAGTTTGATGAGGTTTTAAAATATATTGAATTTCTTAAAGAAAATCCGAGCTAGTTTTTTTGAGAAATTGTTTCCAAAAGTTGATCAACATCACTCTCTTTAGTATTCCAAGCGGCAACAAGTCTGACAGCTTTACCACCGAGCTCTTCTTCATTCATTTTGTATCCTTCTGAATTAAGATGTTCAATGATAGGTCTTGGAAATTTGGCGAATACTTCGTTAGCATGTGTTGGGTAAGCTAATTCAATCTTTGGATTTGTATTTAATCCTTCACTTAATTTTTTTCCCATCTTATTTGCATGTTTTGCATTTTTTAACCAAACATCTTTTGAAATATAAGCTTCTAGTTGAGCTGAAACAAATCTCATTTTAGAAAGTAAATGTCCTGATCTTTTCATTAAAAAAGGAAGGTTTCCTACTAATTCTGGTTTAAAAAATATAATAGCTTCTGCTGCAATACATCCGTTTTTAGTTGCCCCAAAAGATAAAACATCAATTCCCGACTTCCATGTCATTTCAGCAGGAGTTACATTTAATGATACTAGAGCATTAGCAAACCTTGCACCATCCATATGCATTTTTAAATTATGTTTATGGGCAGTTTCAGATATGGCTGCGATTTCATCTAACTGATAAACCTCCCCTGTTTCGCATAATTGAGTAATACTTGTAACAGATGGTTGTGTGTGATGCACAATCCCAACTCCTCCAATATTATCTGATAATTCTTGTGGTGTAATTTTTCCATTAACTCCGTTTAAGGGAACAAGTTTTGCACCTCCAGTATAAAACTCTGGGGCACCGCATTCATCGGTATTGATATGAGATAACTTATGACAATAAATATTACCAAAAACAGGTGTTAATGCTGATAACGCCAGTGCATTAGCTGCCGTGCCAGATGCAGTTGGATAAACTATTACCTCTTTTTCAAATATTTCTGAAAACTTTTCTTGTAAAATTTTAGACCAATTATCATTACCATACGGAGCACTATCTCCATCATTTGCTTTTATGATTGCGTCTAAAACCTCAGGGCATGCACCCGCTACGTTGTCAGAGGCGAATTTAACTCGCTCTCTTTTAGTTTTAATTTTAGATGACATAAATATTATTGTTTTGGAAAGTAATCTTTTAACTCCCCTTCTCTATAAACATCTGCTGTACAACAATGTAATCCTCCACCAAATGCATAAGCATCTCTCATTTCTACTGGTATCACTTCCATACCTAATTTATCTAATTGCTCAGCTTGATAAACTTCACTTTTTTCAACACATACTGTTTTTGGATCTAGCACTAAAACATTCATAGATAACCAGGTGGATGAATAACATAACGGTGGTGGCTCATTATGTGCTGGTTGCGCTGAGTCTATAATTTCCCATCCATTATTTTCAAAAAGTTTTCTTTGATCTTTTGGAAGTTTTCTTTGAGGGTTATTGATAATTAAACCTTCTTTGATTGGTGTAAATGTTGCATCTATGTGAATTGGATAAGGATCACCTGGAAAGTTAACCGCATGAACTCTATGATCTTTATAGTGTCTTTTTAACCAATCTATTCCTTTAAGATTTGTTGTAAAACCATGTTGTACAACTAAGTCCTTACCAAATCTTAAAACATCAGCTGCATCAAACAGAGGCTCCTCTTCCGTTGTTACAAAAAATTTATCCTCAGTCCATTCTAGCCTTTTTTGAATTCCAATTTTATCAGATAAATAATCTTTTCTATAATCCGCATCAGTTAACCTTGGTTTAGGAGCTGCTTCGTGTCTCATATTAGGATCTTCATCATAATATTTTTTCAATAAGGGTCTGTAACAAAGATACTCAAACCATCTACATCTATAACTCATCGTAGCTTCTAAAATTTCACTTCCTACTGTTAACAAAACATCTCTAGGTGGCATACATCCAAACATTGTATCTGCCTCCCAGTCTGGTGTTGATGTTTTTTTACTAAAATCTATTGGATCTGGTCTATCTACTTTGATGCCTCTTTTAATTAACATGTTTGAAAAATCATCTAACAACTGATTTGCTTTATCAACTGTATCTTTCGTTCTTGGTCCAAACCGACCACGCATATCTGAGTCTTCTGGAACCTTAGCATCCAAAGCTGGCTCTGGTGCTGGAATACAAGTACCGTCAGCCTTACCAACAATTACATGTTTTAAAGGATCCCACTCATTCCAACTATTAACTATAGTTTTTTTTTCACTCATAAATTTATTATTTGATAATATTATGTTCTGGACCAAAAGGAAACTTAGTAATGTTTTCAGCATTATCTTTTCCTATAACTAGGATATCATGCTCTCTGTAACCTCCTGCTCCTGGCTTTCCATCAGGTATCATGATCATTGGCTCCATAGAAACAACCATATTCTCTTCTAAGACCGTGTCTATGTCTTCACGTAATTCTAATCCAGCTTCTCTTCCATAAAAATGAGATAGAACACCAAATGAATGACCATAACCAAATGTCCGGTAATGAAGATAGCCAAGCTCAGCAAAAAGTTCATTCAGCTCATGACAAATAGCTGAACATTTGGCACCCGGTTTAATCAACTCTAAGCCTCTTTTGTGAACTTTAACATTTGCTTCCCACGCTTTTAAAGAAGCGTCATCAATTTTATCTACAAAAAGAGTTCTCTCAAGAGCTGTGTAGTATCCTGAAATCATGGGAAATGTATTTAAAGAAAGAATATCTCCTGATTTTAATTTTCTGTTAGTTTTTGGATTATGAGCTCCATCTGTATTCAATCCTGATTGAAACCAAACCCAAGTATCCATGTATTCTGCATCGGGATACGTTTTTGCAATTTCACGTTCCATTCTGTCCCTACCCGCAATTGCAATTTCGAGCTCACTTTCTCCAACTTTAATATTTTTTACTATTTCCTCACCTCCAAGATCCGCTATTCTTGCACCATTTTTAATAATTTCTATTTCTTCAGCAGATTTAATCATTCTAAGCTGCATTAAATCTTTTGAAACATCGCTAAAGACTGAGAATGTAAAAATAGAGGTTAGTTTTTCTTTAACATCTAGAGTTACGTGGTCATTTTCAATACCAATATTTTTTGGTGGTTCGTCTCGTCCTATAATTGAAACGATTGCTTTTAAAAAATTATCTCTTTTCCAATCAGTAAAGATTACGTTATCACAGTGTGATCTTCTCCAAGGTTGACTAGCATCGATGTTTGCTGAAATTGTTGAAATTTTGTTAGCAGTTACAATGCAACCATAAGGTCTTCCAAAAGAACAGTAGATAAAGCCTGTATAGTAAGCAATATTGTGCATTGATGTTAAAATAATCATATCTAGATTATTTTTACTCATTACGGTTCTTAAATTAATTAATCGTCTTTGATATTCTTGGTCTGTAAAAGGAAGTTTTGCCTTGTCGCCGTTTTTTAAAGTAAAAAAATCTGGTCTCTGCATTTTAATTAATTTAGAGCAATAAATCTTCTGTTGGTTTTAATTGTAAGACTATAATAAATAATAGACATAAATAGAAAGAAGCCACCTATTATTGTATTTGTAGAGGGGATTTCATTAATGCCTAAAAAAGGTACCCATACCCAAAAAATACCACCAATTACTTCCGTCAATGAAAGTAAAGTAAGTTCTGCCGCCGGTATAGCTTTTGAACCTATAGAATATAAAACTAAACCCATGCAAACTAAAGTTCCATGTAAAGAAAATAAGGCACCATTGTAACTTGAAGATAAAAAAACCATATCATTAGTTAAAATAACTATTGTTGCAACTGTAATACAAAAAAAACCAGCGAAAGCAACTGTCGTAAATTTTGGTGTTTCTTTTCTCCATCTTAATGTAACTGAAAAGACAGAGAAACCAATTGATGAAACCATTCCAAATATAAGACCCAATAAAGAACCTTTTTGTGTATTACCTAACGCAATAATTACTATTCCAATAGTTGCAATGAAGATGGCTATCCAAACATTAATAGATATTTTTTCTTTTAAAAATAAAAAACCTAACAATGCAGTAAAAAATGGCATTGCTGCCAAACAAAGCAAGGTAATAGCAGCACTTGTATTGGTAATTGAATATATAAATGTGATCATAGCAATTCCAAGACCTGTGCCACCAATAACACCTGACATTCCTATCTTAAAATAATTTTTATAAAAATCTTTTCCTTCTTCAAAAAAAAGATACAGATTAATTACTAAAAAAATAGTTAATCCACGTGCAAAAATATATTGCCAAGGGACCAAATTTGGTTCATTCATATACCTGACTACCAAAGGACCAAAAGACCAAATTAAACCTGCTAACAAAACAACGGGGATGGCTATTTTTTCATTTTTCAATTCAAACATTAATGGATATTTAAAGCTTATTAATTTGTACTACAATAAAAATGAGATTTATTTGAAGATATTTATATTGGACCCTATTGGAGAATAACAATCAATTAACTCTCCCTTTTTAAAGTTTGACTGACCGTATTTAAATAAACCCCAAACATTAGATTCAACAAATGATTTAATTCTGAAGGATTCTTGACCTTTTAAAACTTGAATTTCAAGTTTTCCATCATTGGTTGAAGTTAATCTTGCTTTTAAGAACCTAGTAAAATTTTTTCTTTTATAAAAACTATTCTTTAATTTAGCTTTAAATGGTTTTTCACTTTTAATACCAAGAATGTTCATAAGATAAGGATAAACAAAAAATCTAAAGCATGCGGACGAAGAGATGGGGTTTCCAGGCAGTCCAAAAATTGCTTTTTCAAATTTCTTAAACTTAGCAAATAACATTGGTTTACCAGGTCTTATGGCAACACCTTTAAAAAAGTTTGATAAACTAAAAACCTTAACTACAGGGGGTACAAAATCATGTTTGCCAGCAGAAACGGCTCCAGATGTAACAATAATATCTATCTTTGATTTAAAATTTTTATCAATTTGTTTTTTAAAAAAATGCTCGTCTTTATCTCTTAAAATTCCACCATCTATATAATTAAATAAAAAGTTATTAGATAAAGATTTTATATAATGACTATTTGAATTTCTGACTTTCCAATTAGCAACATCAATACTGTTAGAAATTTCATTACCAGTGGAAAAAAATAAAATATTAGGTTTTTTTTTAACTTTAATGTTTTTAACACCCAATGTTTTAAAAGCTAAGATATGTGATGGCTGAATAATTGTTCCTTTATTAATTATTAAATCATTCTTTTTATAATCAGAGCCAGCATAACGTATATGTTGGTTTTTTTTAATTTTTTCATCAATTAAAATATTTTTTTTATTTTTATTAAATGCAATTTTTTCGATAGGAATAATAGTATCAAAAAATCTTGGTATGAGTGCACCCGTCATTACTTCTACAGTTTGAAATTTTTTTATCTTAATTAATCTAGGATTATCACCCGCAGCAATTGTTTTTAAAATTTTGAATTCTTTAAAGTTTTTTTTATTTAGTTTAATTGTTTCTTTAGAATTAATAGCAAAACCATCAAATGCAGCATTAGTTCCAGCTGGATAATTTACTTTTGAATAAATATCTAATGCATTAACTCTGTTTAATGATTCTGATGAGTTTATAATTTCATCTTTGATTTTTATTTTTGACTTTATTAAAATATCTTTTGCTTTTTTATAATTGATCATTTTTATTTATTTTTAAAATATTTTGAGCAGTTTCAAGGTCTTCTTTAGTATTTATATTAAAAAAAGGATCATAGTTTTTTATTTTGATATCTATTGTTTTTACACCAATTTTATTAGCCCATTCTTCAACTTTTCTAAAATTATTTTTTACTAAATCTTCTTCTAATGTTTCCATTAAATCGATTGACCATAAACCAAAAATATTGTGTCTTTTCTCATTTGACTTAACAAAATATAGACTACTTTCATTTTGTTTAATTTTCATTTTATACTCATCAATAATAGATGGGTCAAAAAATGGTGTGTCAGATGGAAAGGTTGCAATCCATTTGTAGGGTTTTTGATTTTCTTTTACCCACTTCATCGAGCTCAATACACCAGCGAGTGGGCCAAGATCATTGAAGCAGTCTGGAATTATGGTTATTTTTTTTGTTTCTTGAGTTCTTAAGGGGTAACTTGAGACAATCAGTATTTCTTCAAATTTATTGCTAATTTTAAACAAAACATGCTCGAGCAATGTCTTCGATCCAAGTTTTACACAATTTTTATCTTGTCCAAACCTCTTAGATTTTCCACCAGCTAGCACAACTGCTAAAATATTGTTATCATTCATAAATCAAAATATAAAACATTAATCTCTTAATTAAAGAATTATAATGAACTTAAGAATTCTAGAAATTGCGTCTAATACCAAAAATCACAAAGTGGTTAAAAATCATACACATCAGTCAAAAAATAAAAATCCCTTATGTGGTGATGAAATGGAAATTAGCTTAATCGTTAAAGACGATAAAATTAAAGATATAGGTTACCAATGTCGATCATGCGTTTACTGTCAAGCATCGGTTAGTATGTTGTCTCAAAAAATTAAAAATAAAGATATAAGCGAGATAAAGTCTCTTATAATTTTAATTGAAGATTTATTTAAAGACACGGAAGTTAAAATTGAAACTAAGTGGCAAGATTTTAGGGAAATTATGAATAAAGATAATATTGCAAGAAAAGAATGTCTTTTATTACCTTTTAAAACAATATCAAAAGCGTTGAAATTTTAATTATGATTAAAATTACTAAAGAAAAACTATTAAAAGCATCTATAGCAGGAATTTTTTCCTCAATTACTATTGGAGTTCTTACATTGCTAACTTACAAAACTACTCTGGGATTATTTTTAGCAGCATCTTTTGGTTCTTCAATGGTTTTACTATATGGATTTCCTGAAAGTCCATTTGCTCAACCTAAAAATATATTCTTTGGTCATTTCTTAACTGCACTTGTTGGAATTTTATTTGTAAATTATATTCATTTACCTATATTTATAAATATTGCGTTGGCAGTTGGTGCGGGTATCTTTTTTATGATCGCTTTAGATGTTGTTCATCCTCCTGCTGGTGGAAATCCTATTATAGTTATTATAGGTGGTGTTTCATTTGAGTATTTAATTAATCCTATAATTTTTGGATGTCTGATAATTTTATTTTTTGGAATAATCTTAAATAAATTTATATTAAAAAAAAACTACCCATTAAAAAATTAAATGAATTCAAAATACAAAATACTAAAATATAAATCTAACAATATAGATAAGATTGAAGATTTAATTTCCATCGAAGAACCTTTAGAGATTTCAATAAAATTTAAAAATAAAGAAACTTGGGTTCAAAATATAATTTCTATAACCATGAGAACACCAGGAAATGACGAGGATTTAGTGAGAGGATTTCTCTTTAATGAAAAAATTATTGAAAGCGATGAGTTCATTGAAAAAATTGAGAGTGTTGGTGAAAATGTAGGTGAGTATAAACTCAAAAATAAAATTGTTGTTACTTTAAATAATTCTGAGAATGTAGACATTGATAAAATTAAAAGAAATTTTTTAACAAACTCATCATGTGGTGTTTGTGGTAAAACTTCTTTAGATTCTTTAGAAATTATTAAAAAAGATAAAGTGTTAAAATCTTTACCTAAAATTTCTAAGGAAATAATCATTAAATCCCCTTCCATACTGAGAGACAACCAATCTGAGTTTTCTAAAACAGGTGGTATTCATGCTAGTGGCCTGTTTGCAAGTACTGGTGAGATAATATCATTAAGAGAGGATGTTGGTCGACATAATGCTCTTGATAAATTGATTGGGCACTCCTTAAACAAGGGATTATTAGACCCCTCTTCACAATTTATAACATGTTCTGGCAGGCTTAATTTTGAGTTAGTTCAAAAGGTTTTAATGACAAATATTGGCATTCTAATTGGGGTTGGTGCACCAACAACTCTTGCGATAGATCTTGCTAATAAGTTTGACATTACACTGATAGGTTTTGTAAAAGGGGATAGTTTTAATATTTATAGTAACGAAGATAGAGTAATAATTGAAAGTTAAGAGGGTAATTAGTGTCAAAAAATATAAGTAATTTATCTGGTAGAATTGGCTTAAAAAACAATCTATTCCAAAAAATTTCTGAAAGATCTTTAAAATCAAACAACTCTGATGGTATTAAAGAAATTGCAAAAGAATATAATATAGGTGTTTCTACTATTCATGGTGCTGAAAGTTTTTATGAATTTTTAAGACCCGCACATAGAGAAAAAAAAGCATTTGTTTGTAATGGAAGTGCTTGTATGTGTTCAGGGACACAAGAACCACTAAAGAAAAAATTACAAGAAAAGTTAGGCGAGGATAAAGTTGGTGAGATGTTTTGTCTTGGACACTGTTATGAAAATCATGCTTTTCATTATGATGGTGAAAACTATGCAGGAAGTGACATAAGCAAGATTGATCAAATAATTAAAGGCGAAAATATTACACAAAAAAAATTCTTGTCTAAAAGCTATGCATCTACAAGTTTTTTAATGGATGATAAGCTTTCTAATTTAGGCCAATTTAAAGAACTTTTAAAAAAATTTATTAACACTGACAAACAAGAAATAACTAAATCACTTTTAGATTCTAATTTAACTGGAAGAGGTGGTGCAGGATTTCCAGCGGGAATGAAATGGGATTTTTGTAAAAAAGCTATATCTGAAAAAAAATATGTTATATGCAATGCAGATGAAGGTGACTCGGGTGCCTTCTCCGATAGGTATTTATTAGAAGATCAACCATTAAAAGTTTTATTTGGAATGATTATATGTGGATACGTTATTGGTAGTGATGAGGGTGTTTTGTATATAAGGGGTGAGTATCCAAAATCTATTGAAGCAATAAATGGAGCTATCAATTCATTAAAAAAAGAAGGCTTACTGGGTAATAATATTTTAGGAACAAAATTTTCATTTGATTTAAATATTTGCATTGGACAAGGTGCTTATATTTGTGGAGAAGAAACAGCATTGATTGCGTCTATTGAAGGTAGAAGAGCTGAAGTTGATGTAAGACCACCCTTCCCAGTTACTGAAGGACTATATAAAAAACCAACTGTAGTAAATAACGTTGAAACATTAGCTGCAGCTACAGGTATCCTTATTAATGGAGCTGATAAATTTTCAGCAATTGGAAATAAAAAATCTGCTGGAACTAAATTGGTTTGTTTGGATAGTTTTTTTAATAATCCAGGTGTTTATGAGGTTGAAATGGGAACGCCTATGAAAAAAGTTTTAAATGATATAGGTGGTGGCTTTAAAGAGACTATCAAAGCGTTACAAATTGGAGGCCCATTAGGGGGTGTAATTCCGATCAATGAGGCTGAAAAATTAAATTTAGATTTTCAAGAATTTACTGCTGCTGGTTTTATGTTAGGACACGCAAGTATAGTAAGTATTCCAAAAGATTTTCCTATGATTGATTATATTCATCATTTATTTGAATTTTCTGCTGAGGAATCATGTGGAAAATGCTTTCCTGGTAGACTTGGTTCTTACAGGGGCAAGGAAATGTTTGACCAAGCAAAGAATAAAACTGCTAAAATCCCATTAAAATTGCTAAATGAGCTACTTATAACAATGCAAAAAGGTTGTTTGTGTGCTTTATGTGGTGCAATACCCACTCCCATCATAAATATATTAAAATATTTTGGTGATGAAATGAAGGATGATATGGTGAAAGATAATTAATGAGCTCAGAAAAACGAAAAATTGCATACATAGACGGTAAACCATATGAAATTGGTCCAAACCACACTTCAGTTTTGAATTTTGTAAAAAGTTACCTAGGAGAAAAAAAAGTTCCTACACTATGTGATGACCCAAACTTAGCACCTTATGGAGCTTGTAGAGTTTGCTCTGTTGAAGTTGCGCTGGTTAAAGATGGTCCAACTAAAGTTGTAGCATCATGTCATACGCCAGTTGCTGAGAACCAATATATTTTTACTAATAACGAAAGCTTAACAGAATTAAGAAAAAATATTGTTGAACTAGTTTTGACAGACCACCCAATGGAATGTGGAACTTGCGAAGTTAATAATAATTGTGAACTTCAAGATGTTGCAAATGATTTAGGTATATCAGATCATAGATACAACAGTCCAAAACAACACAAAGGTATTACTAAAGATACTTCTCATGATTATATGAGAATGAATTTAGATAATTGTATTAACTGTGGAAGATGTGTTCGTGCTTGTGACGAAATTCAAGGATCTTTTGTTTTAACAATGAGTGGTAGAGGATTTGAATCTAAAATCACAACTGACAATGATGCTTTATTTGGAGACTCGTCTTGTGTATCTTGTGGTGCTTGTGCACATACATGTCCAACAGATGCTATCTCTGATGTTTTTCAATCAAAATCTGTTGCTGTAGATGAAAAAGTTAGAACAACCTGTTCTTATTGTGGTGTTGGATGTAATTTAGAAGCATCAATTAAAGATAATAAAGTTGTCGCAATATCTACTCCAAAAGAAAGTGAAGTGAATGCGGGTCACACTTGTATTAAAGGAAGATATGCATTTGGATTTTATGATCATCCAGACAGATTAAAAACTCCTTTAATAAAAAGAAACGGAAAATTTGAAGAAGCTTCATGGGATGAGGCTTATGACTTTATTAAAAAAGAATTAAACAGAATAACTAAAGAAAGTGGTCCAGATGCTGTTGCTGGTATTTCTTCAGCAAGATGTACTAATGAAGAAAATTATGTATTTCAAAAAATGATTAGAGCTGCAATTGGAACTAATAATATTGATTGTTGTGCAAGAATTTGTCACTCACCTACTGCTTGGGGAATGCAACAAACTTTTGGAACAGGAGCTGCCACTAATTCTACAGAAGATATTTATCATGCAGATTTATTTATGGTTATAGGGGCAAATCCAACAAATGCTCACCCAGTTACTGGGGCAAAAATAAAACAACAAGTAATGAAGGGTAAAAAACTAATAGTTCTTGATCCTATCACTACTGAGCTAGCGCAACTTGCTGATTACCATATTAAACTTAGACCGGGAACAAATGTGGCTGTTTTAAACATGATGTTACATTTTATAATGAAAGCAAATCTTTACGATAAGGATTTTGTTAGAGATAGAACTGAAGGTTTTACAAATTTCATTAAAGAAATTGAAAGACAAGATATGGACCACCTAGCTAAAGTTGCTGGTGTTGATAAACAAATGGTTAAAGAGGCTGCTATAGCTTATGCAACTGCTAAAAATTCAATGGAATTTCATGGTCTAGGTGTTACTGAACAAGAACAAGGCTCTAAAACTGTAATGTTAATTGCTGATCTTGCAATGATTACAGGTAATATTGGTAGAAAAGGAGTCGGAGTTAATCCCTTAAGAGGACAAAATAATGTTCAGGGTGCTGCTGATATGGGTTGTCAACCTCATCAAGGAGCTGGATATTTTGAAGTTAGTGATAAAAAGAACCAAAATTTTTATACTGAAAAATATGGCGTTGTTCATCCAACAAAAGCTGGATTAAAAATTCCTCAAATGTTTGATGGTGCAATAAATAAAGAAATTAAAGCTGTATGGATTATTGGAGAAGATATTGTACAAACTGATCCAAACAGTGCTCATGTAGTTGATGCTATGAATTCTCTGGAGTTATTAGTGGTACAAGAAATTTTCATGAGTGAAACTGCCAAACTTGCAACAGTTGTATTGCCTGGAACAACGTTTTTGGAAAAAGATGGTACATTTACAAATACTGAAAGAAGAATTCAAAGGGTAAATAGAGCGGTTCCTCCTTTACCAGGAACTAAACCTGATGGTGTTATTGTTACAGACATGATGCAAAAATTAGGTTTTGATCAACCAACTTATGATGCAGATCAGGTGTTGGCAGAAATAGCAGATGTCGTTCCATTCTTCAAAGGTGTAACAAGAAAAAGACTAGGTAAAATGGGATTGCAATGGCCTGTACAAGAAGATGGCACTGATACACAAATTTTACATAAAGAAACTTTTAAACTTGGAAAAGGTAGACTTAAAAACTTTGATTTTAAAGAATCCACTGAAATTGAAACTAATAAAAAAGAATATCCACTTATTTTAACTACAAGCAGAGTACTTCAACATTACAATGCAGCAACAATGACTAGACGTACTAGTAATATCAATATTGTCTCTGAAGATATATTATTAGTTCATCCTGTGGATGCTAAAAAAAGAAATTTAAATACTGGTGATATTGGTAGACTTTATTCTGGAAGAGGTGAAGTAGCTTTAAAAGTAGAAGTTACAGATAAAGTTAAAGAAGGAATAGTATTTACAACATTCCATTTCCCTGAACATATGGTTAACATGGTAACTGGTCATGGAAAAGATGAAGAAACAATGTGTGCAGAATATAAAGTTTCAGCAGTAGAAGTTCAAAAAATTTCCAATCAATTCAAAACTGAATTTGAACCTAAAG
>Ga0209090_10002107_pt1 | contig 12648 bp, 13 predicted proteins | sample ArcticOcean_MG_C_9_FD_187432 | JGI IMG/M metagenome (GOLD analysis project Ga0209090, IMG submission 187432) | Marine microbial communities from western Arctic Ocean - ArcticOcean_MG_CB2_152 (SPAdes) (version 2) | ecosystem: Environmental > Aquatic > Marine > Oceanic | place: Arctic Ocean... | reverse complement strand
AATATTTCAAAAGATGAGTCCTGTCTTTCCAGTTTTAAAATCATAATGAATATAGTCAATTTTACACCTCTATCTGCATTAATAGGAGGAATCACAATTGGTTTTGCTGTTTTTTTATTTTTTATCTTTAACGGACGAATGACGGGCGTAAGTGGAATAGCAAGTAGTTTTTTAATATCCAAAAATAATAGAATTGATAATTTGTTATTTTTAATAGGTTTAATGTTGGGGCCTTTCTTTTATAATTTTTTCACAAAACATAAAATTGAAATATTAATTACAAATTCTTTATTTCTTTTAATAATAGCTGGTTTATTAGTAGGACTTGGTACAAGAATAAGTGGAGGTTGTACTAGTGGTCATGGAATTAGTGGTATGGGCAGATTTTCTTTAAGATCAATTATTGCAACTGTAATTTTTATGGCAGTTGGAATATTAACAGTTTTTATTAAAAACTTTGTATGAGTAAATTAGTATCTTTGTTTTGTGGAATTATTTTTGGAATCGGGTTGGTAATTTCTGAAATGATTAATCCAGAAAAAGTTTTGGGATTTTTAAACTTTTTTGGTAATTGGGATCCATCATTAGTATTTGTAATGATTGGTGCTATTATAGTTTTTTCTCCAATGTATCATTTACTTAAAAATAAAGAAAAACCAATTTTTAAAGAAAGTTTTACCCATTTAAATAATAAGAAAATAGATAAAAATTTGATAATAGGCTCATCATTGTTTGGTACTGGTTGGGGCTTAGTTGGTTTGTGTCCCGGGCCTGCCGTTGCATCCTTGGCTTTATTTAATAAAAGCTCTGCAGTTTTTGTAATAGCTATGTTTGTTGGTTTTTATTTAGTTAAATTATTAGATTTAAGAACCCAAGCCCGGTGATAGAAATCATCAATATTTTTTTGAATTAGTCCTTTAGCAAATTGATTAGCTTCATTTTCTTCAAAAGGACCGTATTTTTTTTTAGTTTCTTTTAATATTGTTTCAATCTCATTAGGGTCTTTATGTGTGCCTTCAATAACGTAAAAATTTTTCATAGCTTTCTTCTATAACTAGTTTAAAAATAGTCAACTGTGATAATAAAATTTATAAATGTAAAAATATTTTTAATTTCTATACTTTTATTGTGTTCTAATTTTGTTTATGCTCAAAATTTTAAAACAGTTTATTTTGCTGGTGGTTGTTTTTGGTGTATGGAAGAATCTTTTGAAAAGATAGATGGTGTTTTAGAAGTTGTCTCAGGTTATTCCGGTGGATCTACTGAAAACCCCACATATAAGGAAGTTACATACGGAAATACAGGACATTTTGAAACGATAGAAATTAAATATGACGTGGATAAGGTTAGCTATGAAGAGCTTCTAGATATTTTTTGGAGAAACATAGATCCATTTGATGCTCAAGGTCAATTTTGTGACAAAGGATATAGCTATAGATCTGTTGCATTTTATAGATTAAATAATGAAAAAAATTTGATAGATAATTCTATAAAAGCGCTTGAAAAAAAATTTGATAAAAAAATAGTTACTTATGTTAAAAGATTTAAAAAATTTTATAAAGCAGAAGATTATCATCAAGACTATTACAAAGAAAATTTTATTAATTATCTAATGTATAAAAATAATTGTGGAAGAGTTAAAACTTTAAAAGGAATTTGGAATTAAATGAAAAAAATATTCCTAGTATATGGTCATTATAATGATAATTCTTTTAACTCAGCAATAAGAAATACTTTTATAAAAACAGCTGAAGAAAACGGAAATAAAGTAGATAGTGTTGATCTTTATAAAGAAAAGTTTGATCCTGTATTTTCAGGTGAAAAACCCGCGGAAGATGTACTAAGTCATCGCAGAAGAATAGAGAGTTGTGACATAATTGTATTAATAGCCCCAATTTGGAATTTTAGAATGCCTGCAATCGTAGAAGGATGGATAGATAAAATATTAGCTCCACCATGGGCATTTACATTTAAGAAGTTAGTTGGAAATTATGGATATCCAATTGGAAATTTAAAAGACAAAAAAGCAATAATTTTTTGCACGTACGGATCTCCAAGACTAGCAGTTACTACTTTTTTTTTAAACTTACCTATAAGAAGGTTAAAAAGAGGTGTATTTCATATGTGTGGTATTTATAATATTGTGTACAGAAGATATTTTGCTGTACCGTTCGTGAGTGAAAAAAAAAGAAAACAATTTTTAGAAGATGTTAAAAAAACAGCATTAAATATATGAAAAAAATTATTAAAAATTCTTTATATAGTTTAATTTATTTACTTATCATTTTTTTACTTGCGATCATGTTTATAGCTACTGCTAAAGCTGATTTAATTAAACCAAATAATAATATTGAACCTTATCAGGTTGTTAAAATTCAATTAAAAAGCCTAAAACAAAATGACAAACCCACTAAAGATAATGGAATTGAACAAACATGGGAATTTGCACATCCTAATAATCAAAAAAACACTGGTCCATTAGATCGTTTTAAAACTATGATTAAAAGCAAATCATACGAAATGCTTCTTAATCATTTAGATCACAAAGTTGTCGAAGTAGAATCTGGTGATTTAACCTCTCTTTTTGAAGTTACAGTCCTAGATCAGAAAAAAGCCTATTATAAATTTAATTGGCAAGTTGAAAAATATACTGAAGAGGGGCCTCTTAATGGCTGCTGGCTGACCACAATAGTCTCCGCACCTGCGCCATTAGGTTCATCCATTTAAGTTAACAACTAAACGAATTTTGTTTCGTAATTAATCAAAATTTAGTAGGAATCGCAATAATGAAATCAAAAGCTAAAGTTGTTGTTGTTGGTGGTGGTGTAGTTGGGGTAAGTGCTCTTTACCACTTAGCTAAAAAAGGTTTTACGGATGTTGTTCTTGTCGAAAGAAAAGAATTAACTTCGGGATCAACTTGGCATGCAGCAGGACTACTCCCTTTATTTAATATGAGTTACTCTGTTGGACAACTTCATAAATATGCGGTTGATCTATATAAAAAATTGGAAGAAGAGACAGGACAAAACGTTGGTTTCAGCGTTGTGTCCAATATTCGTTTAGCGAGCACCAAAGATAGAATGGACGAGTATCACCAGTATGCAGGTGTTGCTCAAACAATTGGTGTTGATGTGAAATTTTTAACACCAAATCAAGTAAAAGAAATTTGGCCTCTATGTCGTATTGATGATTTACTTGGAGCGATCCAACACCCTGAAGATGGATACATTCAACCTGCTGATTTAACACAAGCTATGGCTACGGGTGCAAGAAATATGGGAGCAGAGATTTATAGAAATACAGCTGTAGTTGGAATTAAACAAACTAAAGATGGATGGATTGTTGAAACCGACAAAGGATCAATTGAATGTGAACATGTAATTTCTTGTTCAGGAAATTTTGCAAGACAAACTGGAAAAATGGTTGGTTTAGATATACCAGTAATACCAGTTGAACACCAATATATAGTCACAGAAGCACACCCAGATATTCTAAAAAGAAAAAAAGAAGGTTTGCCTGAGATGGGAGTTTTAAGAGATAGTGATAGCAGATGGTATATGAGAGAAGAAGCTGGTGGTTTAATTTTAGGACCCTACGAAGATGGTGCTCCAGCGTGTTATGTAGATGGGCCATCAAAAGATTCTGAATATGAATTATTTCAAGAAGATCTAGATAGACTTGCTCCACATATAGAAGGTGCAATTCATCGTGTACCTGCTTTTGGAGAAGTGGGTGTAAAAAAAGTTTATAACGGAGCTATCTGTTATACACCAGACGGAAACCCAATAGTAGGACCAGCATGGGGACTTAAAAATTTTTGGATCAATGAAGGACACAGTTTTGGTATTACTGCTGCTGGTGGTGCTGGATGGCAACTTGCAGAATGGATTGTAGATGGTGAACCAACAATTGATATGCTTGGTGTTGAACCAAGAAGATTTGGTCAGTATGCAACAAAATCATATTTAAAAGAAAAAAATGAAGAAGCATACAATCATGTATTTAAAGTTCATTACCCAGATGAAGAAAGAGGTGCTGCTAGAGAACTAAGAACTTCACCTTGTTACGATAGAATGAAGAATTTAGGAGCTGTATTTGGTCAAAAATTTGGCTGGGAGAGACCAAACTTTTTTGCAACAGATGGAATGGAGCAAAAAGATGATTGGTCTTTTAGAAGATCTAAATGGTTTAAGGCGATAGAAAAAGAATGTAAAAATGTTAAAGAAAATGTAGGCCTTTTAGATATGACTGCATTTGCAAAATGTAGAATTAAAGGTTCTGGAGCTGAAGATTTTTTAGATTATTTAGTAGCCAACAAGCTTCCAAAAAAAATAGGAAGAATTGGTCTTTGTCATGCTCTTAATACAAAAGGAGGTGTTCACTCAGAATTTACAATAATGAGAGAAGCTTCTGATAGTTTCTATTTAGTTTCTGCAGGAGCTAACCAAAGATTAGATCATGATTGGATTCAAAAATGGATGCCAGCTGATGGAAGTGTCCAATTTGAAAATCTAACTAATAGCATAGGAGTGCTAGTAGTATCTGGACCAAAAGCTAGAGAATTAATGACAAGAGTATCAAGAGATGATTTTTCGGGTGAAAACTTTAAATGGTTGAGTGCAAAAAGTGTAAATGTTGGAAACGCACCAGTAAATGCTATGAGGGTAAACTTTGTAGGAGAGCTAGGTTGGGAACTACATCATCCAATTGAGTATCAAAACCATATATTTGATAAGTTAATGGAAGCTGGTAAAGATTTAGGTCTTAAACCTTATGGAATTAGAGCTATGAATAGCTTAAGACTTGAAAAATCTTATAAGCTTGTTGGAACAGAGTTATCAATTGAATACTCGCCTTATGAGTCAGGGTTAGATAGATTTATTCACCCTAATAAAGGTAAATTTATTGGTCTTGAGGCGCTTAATAAATGGAGAGAAAAAGGCTTTGATAATAAGCTAGTTACTATGGAAATTCACAATGTAGATGATGCTGATGTTCTAGGTAATAATCCAATTTATGAAAAAGGAAAAGTTGTTGGAAGAGCTACTGGTGGAGATTTTGGATTTAGATTGGGTAAATCAATAGCATTAGGAATGGTAAAACCAAATGTTGCGACAACTGGTCAAAAATTGAAAATTGATATTTTAGGAAAAATGTACGATGCTACAATATTGGATGAGAGTCCATACGATCCAGAAAATAATTTATTGAGAGCATAATGAAAATATTAGTCGCTGTTAAAAGAGTAATTGATTACAACGTTCAGGTAAGAGTTAAAGAGGATGGAACTGGAGTTGTTACTGATAATGTTAAGATGTCTAGCAACCCACCTGATGATAATGCTATTGAAGAAGCTGTAAAAATTAAAGAATCTGGTAAAGCAACAGAAATTATTGCAATTACAGTTGGAGTAGAGAAATCACAAGAAACTCTTAGAAAAGCCTTGGCCGTTGGTGCTGATAGGGGCATTTTAGTTAAAACAGAAGGAATTGTAGAACCATTAGCTGTTGCAAAAATCTTACAAAAAATTGTTGATAAAGAAAAGCCAGATTTAGTTTTTATGGGTAAACAAGCAATTGATGATGACTGTAATCAAACAGGTCAAATGTTAAGTGCTTTACTTAATTGGCCCCAAGCAACATTTGCATCTAAAATTGAAATTAAAGATAAAAAATTAGAAGTAATAAGAGAAGTTGATGAAGGTTTAGAAACAATCGAAGTTAATATACCTGCAGTTATTACATGTGATTTAAGATTAAATGAGCCAAGGTATGCATCATTACCAAACATTATGAAAGCTAAAAAGAAACCTTTGGAAATAATTAATGCTTCAGATTTAGGTGTTAATACAACACCAAGAGTACAACAAATTAAAGTTGAAGAGCCACCAAAAAGGAAAACAGGAATTAAAGTAGCAAATGTTGCAGAATTAGTTAACAAACTTAAAAATGAGGCAAAAGTAATATAATGTCAGCTCTATTAATAACAGAACATAATAATAAAGAAATAAGACCATTTACACTTAATGCTATTACTGCTGCATCACAAATTGATGCTGATCTTCATGTTTTGTTAATAGGAAATAATTGTGGAAATATTGCAAAATCTTTATCAAAGATGCCTCTTGTTAAAAAAGTATTACACGTTGAGGCTACCTATTATGAAAATTACCTAGCAGAAAATTTTGCACCATTAATAGTAAAAGTTTCTGAAAACTATTCACACATAGTTAGTTCAGCAAATACGTTTGGAAAAAACTTAATGCCAAGAGTTGCTGCTCTTTTAGATACATCGCAAGTAAGTGACATTATTAAAGTGATTTCTCCAGATACATTTTTAAGACCTATTTATGCAGGAAACGCATTTGCAACTGTTAAAAGTACTGATGTGAAAAAATGTATAACAATTAGACCTACATCTTTTGAGCCCTGTGAAACGTCAAGTGGATCAGCACCAATAGAAAAAGTTAAAGCTGCCGAAGAGTTTTCATTGTCAAAATTTATTAAAAGAGAAGAAGTTAAATCAGATAGGCCTGAACTTGGAACTGCTAGAGTTGTAATCTCTGGTGGTAGAGGAATGCAAAATGGAGAAAATTTTAAATTAATAAATGCTGTTGCTGATAAGTTAAATGCTGCTATTGGTGCTTCAAGAGCTGCAGTTGATGCGGGCTACATTAGTAATGAACATCAAGTTGGTCAAACAGGAAAAGTCGTTGTGCCAGATTTGTATATTGCAGTTGGAATTTCTGGAGCAATCCAACATTTAGCTGGAATGAAAGAAAGTAAAATAATTGTTGCGATAAACAAAGATGGTGAAGCACCAATTTTTAGTGTTGCAGATTATGGTTTAGAAGCTGATTTATTTGAAGCACTACCTCAATTCTTAGAGGAATTAAATAAATTAAATACTATACAAAAATAATCAATACTGTAAAAATTTAAGATATGCCAAGAGAAGCAATGGACTATGATGTGGTAATCGTTGGTGGTGGTCCATCTGGATTATCTGCAGCAATTAAACTTAAACAACTAGATCCAGAATTAAATGTTTGTTTAGTTGAAAAGGCTTCAGAAATCGGTGCTCATATTTTAAGTGGTAATGTTTTTGAAACGAGAGCGCTAGACGAGTTATTTCCTAACTGGAAAGAATTAAATGCACCAGTAAAAACAAAAGTCTCAAAAGAAAAATTTTTATTTTTAAGTAAAAAAAAATCACTAAGTTGGCCAACTTGGTTATTACCATCTGTACAACAAAATCATAAAAATTACATTATTAGTCTTGCAAATTTGTGTAGATGGCTTGCTGAACAAGCGGAAGCTTTAGGTGTAGAGATATTTCCAGGATTTCCTGCAAGTGAAATTTTATACAATAAAGATGGTTCTGTTAAGGGAGTAGCCACTCAAGATATGGGAGTTGATAAAGAAGGAAACCCAAAAGATAGTTTCGAACCAGGGATAGAATTACATGGTAAAGTTACTGTTTTTGCAGAAGGATGTAGAGGACACCTTGGAAAACAATTAATTGAAAAGTTTAATCTTTCAGAGGGTAAAGACCCTCAACAATATGGAATAGGTTTTAAAGAAATATGGGAAATCAATGAACAAAATCATGAAGAAGGAATGATAATGCATACTGCAGGTTGGCCTTTAGATAACAATACTTACGGTGGAAGCTTTATTTATCACGCAGAAAATAAACAAATTTTTTTAGGATATGTAATTGGATTAGACTATAAAAATCCACATCTTTCACCATTTGATGAATTTCAAAGATTTAAAACTCACCCTGTAATTAAAAAAATAATTGAAAGTGGAAAACGTGTTTCTTATGGAGCTAGAGCACTAATTGAAGGTGGATTACAAAGTTTACCAAAAATGTTTATGCCTGGTGCGTTATTAATAGGATGTGATGCTGGAACATTGAATATGCCAAAAATTAAAGGTTCACATACTGCAATGAAAAGTGGAATGATTGCAGCAGAAACTATTTTTGAAAAAATAAAAGAGAATAAAAATTTATCTATTTATGAAGATAAATTTAAAAAAAGCTGGGTTTACGAAGAGCTTCATAGAGCTCGAAATGTCAAGCCTAGTTTTGATTGGGGTTTGATAATAGGAATTATATTTACTGGAATGGATCAAATTTTTTTTAAAGGAAAATTACCTTTCACATTAAAACACAAACATGCCGATCATGAAACATTAAAGCCAGCTAATGAAATGCCTAAAATTGATTATCCTAAACCAGACAATATTATCACCTTTGACAAAACAACATCTGTTTATTTAACAGGAACTAATCATGCTGATAATCAACCTATACATTTACAACTTAAAGACCAAAATTTACCAATAAATTATACTTTAGAAAAATTTGATGAACCCGCGCAAAGATACTGTCCAGCTGGTGTATATGAGGTTCAAAAAGAAAATGATGCAAATAAATTTATAATTAATTCTCAAAATTGTATACATTGCAAAACGTGTGATATTAAAGAGCCCTCTCAAAATATTACGTGGGTTACTCCAGAAGGAAGTGGTGGGCCAAAATATGGAAATATGTAATAAAAAATTAGTATTTTGTATATTCTTTTATTTCTTTAATTTTTGAACCAGTATGGAGGTTAATATTTAATTTAATTTTAGCCCGGTCATCATTTAAGAAATGAACCTCTCTAGAAAACTTAATAAATTCTTCAGTAAAATCTGAATTTTTTTCACATATTCTTTTATTATCTTCAATAACCCAAAGTTTAGAATTAATTTCTTTAAGAGATTGAAATAATTTTTTTAGTTTATCATCATATTTTATATTCTTATCTAGCTGTTTTTTAAGAATATTGTACTCATCATTGATAAATTTAAGTTTTTCTGATTCTTTAATTTTTACTTTTTTTATTTCTAAAATAGAAATTTTATCTAAAAGCTCTCCAACAGACACTTCAACCAGAATTTTATTCATAAAATTTTATAGTATGTTAAGTTGTTAAAAATATGTCTAATATTTTAATTATCAAACATGGTTCATTAGGAGATATAGCTCAAGCTAGTGGTGCAATTCAAGATATATTTGAAAACCATAAAGACAATCAGATACATTTATTGACAACTAAAGCATATTTTGAATTATTTAAAAAAAATCCATTTATACATAATGTTATTTTAGATAAGAGATTATCAAGGTTTAATCTAATTTATTTATACTTGTTAATGAGAACCTTAAAAAAGCTTAATTTTCAAAAAGTTTACGATCTTCAAAATTCTTCAAGAACAAAATTTTATAGAAATATTTTATTTCCTAGGGCAAATACTAATATTTGGGTTAGCTCTGAAACAACTCTACCAAAAAATGTTATAAAAAAAGAATTTGATAAAAACCCTGTCCTAATTAGATTTGATCATCAATTAAAAGCTTCTGGTCTTAACACTGTAAACACCATGAAACCAAATTTTAGCTGGGCTTATAGAGATATTGAAAATATCAAAAAGGAATTTGATTTAAAAAACTATATAGTTCTTTTTCCATTTTGCTCAACTCACCTGACACATAAAAAATGGCCACATTACAATGAATTAATAAATTTGATTAAAGATAAATTTAAAGATAAATTTAAGATAGTTATTGCTCCTGGATCTTCTGAAGTCAATGATGCAAAAAATATTAATGCAATCTCAATTTTCGATAATGGTAAAGTGCTTGATATTCTGCAATTATCTACTTTAATTAAAGATAGTTCTTTTGTTGTAGCAAATGATACAGGACCAGCTCATATTGCAGCACATTTAGGGGTTAAGGGACTAACTTTATTTGGAAAACACACCACAGCTTTTAAAGTTAGTATTGAAAGAGAAAATTTTAAAGCAATACAAGTTGATGATATAAATAAATTAAGTGCAGAAAAAGTTTTTGAGAAATTATCAAACTCTATTATTAAAAAATGATCACTAGAAGAAAATTTTTAAAAACATCATTATCAAGCTTTGCACTAGCAACATTACCAGTAATTTCTTTTGCACAATCCAATCCTGATGTTGTTGTGATAGGCGCAGGTGCAGCTGGTTTATCTACTACAGCTGATTTAATTAAAAAAGGTAAATCAGTTTTATGTATTGAGGCCATGAATAGAATTGGAGGCAGATGTTATACAGATATGTCAACTTTTGGAGTTCCAGCTGACCTTGGTGCTCATTGGCTTCATGGTCATAAAGGTAATGAAGTTGCTAAATTTGGGATGAAAAATAAAGATAAATTTAAAATATACAAACAACCAAGTGCATATGCTGTTTATAGTGGACGTAGAAAAGATAAAACAGATGCGCTCTGGCATCTTTCAGATAAAATAGATAAAGTTATGGAACGCCAAACAGACCAGCCACTAATGGATTTGATTCCAGATAAGCTAAAAAAAAATAGTTGGTTTGACACTGCTCATGCGATGAAAACTGCAAGAGATTTTAATAATATTTCTCCATATGATGATAATGTTAATTATCAAGATTCAGGATGGAGCAGTGGAAATGCATTTTGTAGAGAAGGATATGGAACTTTATTAGCTTATTATCGAAAAGACGTTCCTGTAAGATTAAATACAATTGTAAGTGAAATAAAATGGGGCGGAAAAGGAGTTCAAGTTGTAACCAATAAAGGAACGATAAACGCTAAAGCATGTATTGTTACCACTTCTGTTGGTGTATTAAGAGCTGAAAAAATAAAGTTTACTCCAGCTTTACCTCAAAAAAAATATGAAGCTTTCGAAGGAATTACAATGGGCACCTCTAATCGTGTTATGATGCAATTAAAGAAAAAGTTTTTGGGTAAATTTAAAAACGATACTAATTTTTATATTAAATGCAAAAGTAATGGTGCAGCGTCACCTAAAACTATTGGTTATGGTCTTCTTAAAATGTCTGGAACAAATGTAAATCTTTTTGGTTTAAATGGGGAATTTTCAAGAGATTTAGAAAATGAAGGTAGTGAAGCTATGATAGACTTTGTTGTTAATGAACTTAAATCAACTTTTGGTTCAAAATTTTATGATAAATATTTTATCAAAGCTATAGCTACAGGATGGTGTAATAATCCACTTACACTTGGATCTTATTCGGGTGCAAAACCAGGTTATGCGAATTTAAGACCTGAATTAAAAAAACCAGTAGGTGGTAGAATTTTCTTTGCAGGAGAAGCAACAGCTTATGCCTATTCAACTGTTCATGGTGCTGATAGAAGTGGCAGAAGAGCTGTTGGACAACTCATAAATTCACCAGTATTAAAATAAAACTTAATTTAAAATTTTTTTATACTCTTCAATAATTTTATTCCATTGAAATTTATTTGATTGCTCTTTAGCAGCCTTACCATATTCAAGGTATTTATTATTTTCTAACATTGAATTAATTGATGAATAAACTTCATCTAATTCATTACCATCACAAATTAAACCTGTTTTTTTATGTTCAATTGCATCTGCCGCACCTCCATCTTTTCCACCAAGAGAAGGTACGCCATATTGTGCAGCTTCAACATAAGCGATACCAAAACCTTCAACAGATTTCTTATGAATGATAGAAGGCATCACAAATAAATCTGATTTTGCAACTAAGGCATTTTTCAATTCATTTGATATATCTTTAAAAAATAAAACTTGTTCATTCAAATCTAATTCTTCTACAAGTTCTTTTATATTAGTTTCTTCATCACCACCTCCAATACAAATATAAACAATATTAGGATATAATTGCTTTAAATTTCTTAATGACATAATTATTTTTTCGTGGTTTTTTCTTTTCTCCATTCTTGAAACAGTAACTAATCTTGGTTTTTTGTTTTTTAAAAGATTTTCTACCTTAATAAGAATTTTTTCCTCTATTTCTTTATGTGGATCAATACCGGGATTAATTATAATGGTTTTATTAGATTCCACACCACAACTGATAGCTAAATTTTTTGTATATTGTGAATTTGCAACAACATGTTCGACATTATCTAAAACATTTAAAACTCTTTTATTTAATCTTGTTCCTTTTTTATGATTAATTTCTTTAGAGTGAATCAAACAGATTTTTTTTTTATTTGTTTTTATTAGCTCTAAACTTTTCCAATGATCTGCAATTATACCATCTATGTTCTTATTTTTTTTAATAAATTCATTGACCATGTATGCTTTTCTATATTTTCTTAATAGTTTAATTCCTTTTATTCTTTCAATGGTGAATGAAACTTTATCATCAAATTCTTTATATTTTTCATGATGATCTGCAAAGACTTTAATCATGAAATGTTTTGATAGGGCATTGCTTAATCCCCATATTAAATTTTGTATACCCCCAACTTCAGGTGGAAAAGATCTTGTTACAATTAAATACATTTTTATTTAAACCATTTTATACTACACCCCATACTTGGATGTTGTATAGATGGTCCTTTACCAGATTTTGCTATATTAATCATTGACTCCAAAAGTTCATTTTTAGAACCTTCAACTGGTTTTAAATTATTAAACTCTTTAATTCTACCTCTATATTGTAGTTCAAGATTTTTATTATAACCAAAAAAATCAGGTGTACATACAGCATTATATTTTTTTGCAATGGATTGATCCTCATCAACGACATATGGAAAATCAAAGTTATATTTTTTTGAAAAATTAAT
>Ga0209090_10002105_pt1 | contig 12651 bp, 15 predicted proteins | sample ArcticOcean_MG_C_9_FD_187432 | JGI IMG/M metagenome (GOLD analysis project Ga0209090, IMG submission 187432) | Marine microbial communities from western Arctic Ocean - ArcticOcean_MG_CB2_152 (SPAdes) (version 2) | ecosystem: Environmental > Aquatic > Marine > Oceanic | place: Arctic Ocean... | reverse complement strand
GCTTGTCCATTTGTAGTTGCTAAAGAAGCTTGAGTAGTCGCAGTTGAAGCACTAGTGGAAGCTGCAGATGCACTGTTAGCTGAGTTAGTTGCACTTGTTGCTGAGTTAGTCTCGGCAGTCTCTGCATTAGTCTCTGCGAGTTCGGCTGCTATCTTAGCTGCAAGAGCTTGGTTGGCTGCTGTCAATGCAGTCTGTAGCTCTCCAGTATCATAGCTTATGAAAGAACCACCCTCAGAGGATGCAGAACCTAATGGTCCTGTTCCCGGTGTATAATTAATTGCCATCTAGTAAACTCCTATAGTAATTCAGATACTTCGTAAGTAACCCTATTAGAAGCTCCTAAGACTCTACGTCTTTTTTCTTCCCTGTTTAGTTCTTCAATACCCATCATTTGTTTTTGTAGATACTTTGCAGCTTGATCATCGCTGCCAAGGTACTCATGTGCATGGTGCAACGCACCCCAGAGGAGTATCCTTTCATTCTCATCTCGCACCCAGTTGTAAATCTCGTTACCTACGTACCATACACCAGATATTTGAACAGCACCTGTGACACCTGAGCTAGATACAGTTGTGTTACCAGCAGTTATATTAACTTGGTCAACAACATAGGTTGCGTTTGCATCAAACAACCTTCGATAATAATGGATCTCGTACAAATCACCCACAGCTGCAGCAGGGTAGAACTCTAAGTTGTTTCCCTTTCTGGTAAAGCTTCCGTTGTTCTTTGTTGTATGCTTGTCTGTAAATGACCGCATGTCCATCTTATCATCAAATACAATGGAGTCACCTGCAGAGTCTGTGACCCTGAACATAATAATTTCAGTAAGATCAGGTGGAAGCTCTAAACTTACTTCACCTGCCACTGTTATCACAGGGTATACGTATGTATGCTCCAAAGGAGGAATGCGTAGTTCTCTGTAGCAAAGGTCTGCAGAGTAATCAATAAAATCAGCGACCAGCGAATCCGATAGGATTGTGCTGTCCCTGTTGGCCCAATCACGTACCTTTGTGACTAGTGCATCATACTTTGGAGTTGACATTTATTATATCCTCTTTAGTATCTCCGAGACTGACCATGCGTAAGCAGATCTGGGTACTCTGAGATTATAATCTTTTTAAGTCTTGTGACTAATTGTTTATCACCCATAAAGTCTTGAGCATTTATATCAATCTTATGTTTGGTGAGTATGTCTATCGCAACGATATCTGGTATAACTGCAAAGGATCTGTAATGACTCGCTGCACCAGAGGCAGCATAAGTGTCCCTTGATTCTTTTGCGTAGTCACGATATGCACTAACGTCTTGAGATAAGGTAAAATTCTTCTTATCTGTAACAACGTTAAAGCTGTGTTTGTTATCTTCCTGAGACTTAAAGCTCATAAGATGGTGTCCTCCTGAAAAATAAGGGGTCCCGTTATAGGACCCCTTTGCATAGCTTAGTGTCTAACCAGCTAAGCCAACGATCAAGCCACAACCTGAAGGGTTGCGAACTTCTAATGAACATTCTTCTACGATCTGTCCAATAGTACTGTCACCTGCCTGACCTACTTCAGTCTCATGAAGAGCACGAAGGGTGGCAATGTTGTACCATTGTGGATCATAAACTAATGCAGAGTAGTCTTTGGCGCTAGTAGTTGCGTTACCAGTTGTATTATGAGCCAAGCCCATAATGTAGTTTGGTACGATCTTAATAGTTCCGAAGTCACTGTCATACATCTCAACAGACTGACGAAGCTTACCGCTGTCATCAATGTTACGCTGTACGTTAGAGTCTGCAGCCTGAGCTTTAGCAGAGAACTTACGCTTGTTAGCAGGTGAGGTCATCATTACAGTGGCTTTACCACCTTCTTGATAAATAGTCTGCATTGCGTCATCAACGTTGCTCAATTCAAGTGCAAGCAAGTTAGCATCAGATGCGCCACGTACGATAACACCACAAGTACCAATACCAACGGTACTAGGTGCAGTGTATGCAGCACCAGAAGCAGCACCAGCGTTAACGATGTTTACGTTAGTGAATGCCTGATAGCCACCCATCTTACGAGTGCCTGAACCATTTGAAGAGTTCCAAGAATGGACCAAATCATGCTCAACATCACGTCGAAGTTCAGTACCACGCTTCTTCAACTGGTAAGCATACTCGTCTGCAACGCCAGCTTGATCCACTGCGCGTTTAGAACCAGATACTTCAACAGTCTTAGAGTTGATCTGAGTGTAGTTACCCAAGCGAGTACGCATAGGCTCTGCAGTTTGAGCTGCATGAGTAGTTGCGTAAGAAGAACCTTCGGCAACTTGGTTAGAACCGGGTGCTGCTAGCTCGTCAGTAGTCCATTCGTGTAGGATTCCCTTAGATTTAGTTTTGCCGATAGATGAATAAAAAGGAGTCTCGTCCCGTGTGATCAAACTAATGAAATTAGCCAAGTCTTCACGTTCAGATACACCTAAACCAGTAGTTCCAGCTGCCGCTTTAGGGCCGCCTGTTGCGAAATTACGTCCTGCCATGTTAAATATTCCTTATAAATAAAATAAAAAGTTAAGGATTAGCGGAACTTGGAAAGGTTCTTGAGAAAATCTATTTGATCACTCTCAGTCCCTTCTCCTGTAAGAACTTTGTTACGAACTGCGGTATTTGCTTTCACTTGTTGTGCATTTCTGGTCATGCCTTTCTTAACTGGAGCTGATTTAGCTTTAGGCGTTGCCTTTCGCTTAACAGCCCCTTTAGTGGCCTTCTGTTTTAGCTTACGATAGTCATCAATAAACTTGATAACTGTTGCATCTGAGATAAGTGGTAGGAGTTCCTGTGGAATTCCTTCATCTAGTGCAAATTGTTGGATAGCTTCTGCGTCTTCTTTAAATGCTGGTACAAGTGTTGCAATATCGGTGTTAAACTTTTCAAATACTTGCTGATTTTGGAGAGTAAGCTGGGCTTGTTGTTTCTCTTCAACAGCTTTAGCTACACCTTCACGCTTCTTTCGGGCGTTCCAGTAAGCATCTTGGGCAGTTTCACGTTGATCCTTCAGTTCTGTGAGTTCATAAGTGTTACCTTCTTTACGGGCTTCCTTAATCTTCTCATCAAAGCTATGGTACTCAGCTGCAAGCTCATTTTCTTCACCTTGAAGTTGTTCTTGCAGTAGTGTTGCCATGCCTGTTAGTTCTTCAAGCTTGGTACTCTGTTCAGTCTCAAACTCTTTCCTTTGTTCGCTAATCTTGTTTCCCTTTTTAGACAAGCTTTGATCTGTTGCATAACCTTTACGGAGTTCTTCAAGAGTTAAGTGTTGCTCAACCCCATCGATCTTAACTGGTACTTTATATTCCCAATCAATATCCTCTTCTGTGAGTAAGTCGGAGTCTTGGGTAGATTCTTCATCATCCTCTTCTCCATCTTCATCATCTGAAGTGTCATCTTCTTGATCTAGTGTATCGTCTTCCTCTGTATCGTCTTCAGCGGGTACTTCATCTACAGAATCTTCCGGGCCATCTTCTTCAGAATCTTCTGGTAGATCATCCGAGATACCAAGATGTTTGGCCATAGGCCCCATCGGTACTGGAATGTCATCAAAATTCTGTGGTTGTTGACCAGCATTGAAACCAGCGTCATCTCCTGTGGAGGTAGACACTGCATTATCTTCGTTGCTCATAATTTGTTATCCCTGTTAGTCCTCAATTACTTTACTTTTTTCTTAGTTTCAACCTTAGCTTTCTTTGTGTCAGCATGGTTAATTATAAGATCCTGTACGAAAACGAGTGCAGATGTCATTGCTTGAAGGGTGTTAGCATGTAATCGGCTCTTCTCATTACCCTTACCCATTTCACGGATTAAGGATACTTGTGATCGCTGTAAATCAAACTCAGCTTTCTCTAGTTCGTCTAGTGTATTAGTTGGAATCATTATCTTGTTCCTCATCTTCTAAATGTGATTGATCAATAAACTCTTGGTTGAAGCCATAGGTTTCTATTTGAATCAATCGTTCTTTTACTGAGCCTAAGCCCATTGCTACGTGGTATAAGTACTCTCGCTCCTTTGTACAGTGAGGTTCAGTGTTTAACCACTTAATAAATAAATCTGAAAGGATATCACCGTATGCTTCTGTGAAGAACTCATCCCTTTCTTTCTTAGCAAAGGTAGCTTTACCTAAAGCTGTTTGAGCATCAGAGAAAGGTCCCGGTCTATACGATCCATCAGATTGAAGTTTTGGCTTGACCTTCTTGTCAATGCCCGGTTTATACTTCTGCATTTTGTGTTTCTCTTGTTAAGATAAAGGGGTCTTAATTTAAAGCTGAGACCCCTAACAGCTTAGATACAGGATCACCCTCCTATCCCGCTACTCCAGAGAAGTCCCCTGTCTGAGGACTTTGTGGTGCAGCTGGGTTGGATGCATCTGTTGCTCCAGCGGTTGTAACCATTACATCAGTCACAAGTCCTTGTGCTTTTGCATACAGTACATCAATGTTAGTTTTAGTTGGCATGGGTTGCTGTTCCTTTCCAGCTTCTAAGGCTAACTTGGACCACTCTTGTTCGGACTTGTCTAATGCAACCATAAGTTGTTTTAGGTTATCCTGAATGGCATTCTGGGCTTGTACGTTTGTGTAGTCAATGTTAGCTTGTTGTAAATCTACTGCTAACTTCTGTGTCAACTCTTCAAGCTGTTTGGCTTTCGCCTGAGCTTCCTGATCTTTCTTTTGACCTTCTTCTGCTTTCTGTTTAAACTCATCTGTGTTGATATCAATAAGATAATCAAGAGGGTCTAAACCTAAAGCATCAAACGCTTGTACTGCAATAGTCGAAGCTGCAGTTGGAGCTACAACAGCACCTGCACCAGCGTCCCGAAGGGCTGGGAGGATTTGTTGACCTATCATTTGTAACTTCTGTAACTGGGTCTGGTTACTTGCATCACCAACATCTGCTTCTACAGACATATACTCGATTCCGGGTAAATCATTTATTAACACATCGAGATACCGTTGATTCCCTGTATAACCCCCTACAGACCCACCACGCATTTCTTTTTGCATTGTACGGTAGATACCTTCAAGGAGTTCCCGTCCACCAGTTTCCATGAATCTACGAGCAATAAATTGTATGCGTATCTGTGCAGCTGACTGCACTTGTGCTACCTTAGCTTCTGAGTTTCCAGACACATATAAGGCATCGTTAAGGCCTTGGGCTGCTTTAGACAGACCCGTGGCTTGTTCCTTGTGACCCTGTAAGAACTGAAGTAACGGTACAGTTCCTGTTGATATTGTCTCTGGTGGTAAAGATGCAACTGCACCCTGTGGGTTACCGTTAGAAGCAATGATCTGCTTGGGTTTCATGTTTTGTAAAGCAGAGAAGTCTACTACATTGGGATCTGCAATCTTTGGTGCATAGTTTGTTAAGTATGTATTCTCAACAAAGCCACGTAAGATAGCTGTAGATGCCAGTGTAGATGGCCTTACCATATCTGACATTGATAAACCTTCAAGTTCAAATGGAATCTCGAAAGGTGTAAATGTAGCTACTTGGATATGATCTGCATCATCTTCTTCTAGTATAGTGTCGCCTACACGTACAATATACTTTAGTTCAGCGATACCATCACCGTCACGGTCCACGTATACCCAACAGCGGAGTACTACGGCAGATTCTGTGGCTTCTAGTTGGTTATCATCACCTGAACCTAATAACAAGGTTGTACCAATAGCTTGCTTACGTGCAAGGGAGTCTGTGTTGAGTTGAGTTGCATAGTGCACGTTACTCTCTACAGATGACCAATCGATACCTTCAGCCTCATCAGGCCAACGTTCTCTGATTTCAGATCTTGTCATTTCTTCTTCAAAACCTACAAAGGATGCATCGTGTATACCTGTGGCACCTCTTCCGACTCTTAGGGTCTCAGGTGGTACTGGCGATACAACAACTTTGTTGGTAACTTTTGTACGCTTAAGCCGCACATCAAGGTAGTTACCTGTTTGTTCATCTAAATAGATATCACCTGTTGTAGTGATCTCTGGGTCTGCCAGTTGCACATCAAGTGCAGTGCTGTCAATTACTTCGTACTCTTCAAAAGATATCTTCTCTTCTGATGCGTATGTCCATGTCACTGCAGATAGCTTCCACATCAGTGCTGACTTAAGCCATGTGTTAAGTATAGACCACCCCCGGTTCTTAGAGAACAGGCAGTGGTTAATAAGCTCTGAGGCTGCAGTAGCCTTATGGTAAGCTAGTGGTGTACGGTCATACGCTTTAAACTTTGCTAATTTATTGTTATCAAACAGTAGCTCTGAGAGTACTGCAGTGTAACCTTCAATAGCTTCAACTGTGTCTGAAGATACAATACGTGATACACCCTGTGGTTTCAGGTGACCCTGTGCGATCATCGCGTATTCATAGGTTGACTTCTGACGTTCATCAGATAGCTCTGAGGTATCTAGGAAGCTGGCACTAGCTTGTTCCAGTTTGTAATCGAGGAGCGTGTTTAAGTCCTCATTGGATACTTGAACTTTGTATCCATCTTCATTAGTACTTGACATCTATGATACCTCTTATATGTGGGTATATACACCCTACAAATCAATCTATTATAATTAGGTGGTTTCATTACTTATCTTTCCCGATACGCGAAGAAACCATAACAAACGTCTTTCATAGTGGAGGACTATGGGAAACTTTTAAAGCCATTGGGTATTGTCAGATACAAACGCTTGGTTCCTGAAAGAAACCCTTGTCGTTGATAATCTTTCTCCATGAGTACGGAGTACCTCTAAGGCTATTGCCGTTGCTATAACTGTGTCATCATGACAACCTGAAATAGCATTTGTTTTACCACTGGCATCAGCCACATAGTTCATACACTCTTGTATGATAATGGGGGACGCTAGAAAAATATCATCGTTCTCTATTGCGTTCTTAAGATGCCCTATGATCATTGGCTTAGTAGCTTGGGTAGTCCTCCAACCCAGACGAGTACCTTCCTCATTAGATACATTAGCTACTTTAGTTTGATGGTATAAGTTCACGTAATCCATTTGTTTTAATCGGTTTAGTGTTGCTATACCTAAGGAATTAGATTCCACTGCAAGCAGGGAGTTGTTGTAATATCTACCCAAGTAAAACAAGAGATCCCCATACTGAGTAGGGTCTATCTTATTATTACGGTAGACAGCACATACTTCCCTGTCTGCATTCATGACTACTGCTGCTGAGTAGTCTTGTCCAACACCTAAGGCACAGTCAGCTCCGATTATGAAGTTACTGTCAAACTTAGGATACTTAAAGATCTCCAGATGTCCTTCTCTGTGATCGTCAAACATAGATGATTCGATACTAAAGCTTTGTTTCTTTATACAGCTTGCTGGCTGTGTGTTTAACAATTTACCTGTATCAAATACATTAGATCCTGAAACTATAAATGCTTCGTTGGCTGTGGATGGGTATTCTTGTTTGAATTTATCCACACCCCCTTCGGCTAACTTAAGTCTCCTCCAGTACAATTGTTCAATGTCCAAACCGTGTAAGGCCTGTAACTCTTCTTCTTCTTCCGTTATAGTCTCTGAGAATACTTCAGGCTCTAGTACAAACCGTCTGTATTCTGGCATAAGAAACCAAGGTACAAAGATAGGAATGTATTCATTCTCACCAGCTACAGCACCTTTCCATAGCCTGTGGAACTCATTACCCACGCCATTAGCAGTTGACTCTAAGATAACCTCTGTGCCATCAGCCTGTGAGATACCTTGGAATAAACCTGCAAGTATCTTGGCATCATGGGTCCAAAAGGCTACCTCTGACAAATGAGCTATAGTGGGGGTAGTGCCACGACCAGCCTCAGGGGAACCAGCTGTGTACAAGCGATACCCGGAGTCATTATGTTCAAAGCCAATCTCTTTCGAGTTAGACTTCTTTAACACTGGTTTAAACTCTGGTTTCATATTCTGGATTATGTTCCGGGACATGGCGAAGAGTGCATCAGATGTTGCTGAATCATGAGCCATAACCACTGACTTATTAAACGGTGTAAGGTACGACTTCCAGTATACACGTCCACAAGAGTAAGTGGATAAACCCATCTGTCTTGCTTTGAGTATTATGGCTCGTACTTTGCCTGTTTCTTTTAATTGTTTTTCTATTGCATCATCTACAATCTGTTGTGCTGCATTAAAGTCTAAGGGTATAAATCCCATAGATGCATCTTTTGGTAATATACGGATCTGTTCTTTGGCAAACTCTTGAAAGGACCCCTCGTATCTTATGAGGTCTTTACGTTTCTGTGCTTCTATTGCTAAAGCTAGTTTCTGTCTATTGGTTATTTTAGTTTCCAAAGGGAGTCCTCCAAGACTACGTTTAGGTAACCCCCGGCATAGAGGTTTTTAAGCAATACAAAATAAATAAAAGAGTAGTTACCTCATAGTACTTATAAGGGACCTATAGTACCTATAGTATCCCTAAGAACTATCTAGTATACAAAAGAGTATAATATAAGATGATAGCCTTAGGGACTCCTTAAGAACCCTTAAGATACCTTAGTACCCTTTGAGGGGGGTACCTGATAGTCTATATCTTAATATATAAGATAAAGGTATATGTGATGTAGTTACTCAGAGACCCCCTCGTATCTCTTAAGGTAGTACCCCACCGTGTCTAGGATCTCCATGAGAATCCCTCGGGTACTTCAGGTACTACCCTAACTACATTACTATTGTTCCTATTGTTCCTATAAGGTACTTAAAAGATCCCTATGTTGTATTGTTCCTATAAGGTACTTAAAAGATTACATAATAGTTTATTAGGATTCTATAAGTTTCCTTAGGGGATACACGGGTAAGTCCCTTATATCTCGGGTACCCTTCATACTTCAGGGACCCCCTCGATATCCCCTTAAGTAATCCCAAGAATCCCTAAGTATCCTTGAGTAGCTCACCTAGAACTACAGAAGGGTGGTGTGTCCTCCCGTAGTCCCAAGGGGTACCGGGGAATAACCCCAAGGAGACCCAAAAGAACACAATATACAGCACTGTTATAGTCCTCCACTACACCAATACTTATGTAGTCCTTCGGGAGTAGCAGCCGTGTGCCAACCCAAACAAATAACACACTAACAAAGATAAAGAATGATCAAATGTAAGACTGTAGTATCCTTAGATCTGCGCTTCGCTTCCAAAGAGCACGTAAATGATATTCGTAAACCAAGGAGAATAACATGGGTGATATATTCCTAATCCTAGGAGGACTCACAGGTATAGCAGTTATGGGAAGTCTGATAGCTGCATTACAATACCTTTAAAAGCAAAAGGACTCGCTTCGCTCCCAAAGGGCATTACAAAAGTAGTGCCTAAATTAATTAATGAGGTTCCAAGATGGAAAATTTCTTTATAAAGAATGTAGTGGTACAAAACTCTCGCCTGATCAATCCTGTACCAAGGGATTTCGGGCCTCAGTATAGTCTGCTCGTTTCAGGCCAGCCCGAGCTTGAAACAGTCAGCCAATCAGATCCAACCGAGGATCAAGCATTTTGGTTGAACACCAATGCAGAGACCCCAGACGGTCGAAGCATCCCAGCTCCTGTCATCATCGACCGAGCCGGGGAGATTGTAAACACAGAGCTAGGGAAAGGGTCTGTGGTCAATCTGAAGTTTGTTAAAGTTGTAGTCAAGGGTAAGACCTACTACAATCTCAAAGCAGTAGGGCTAATATCTTTAGCTCCTCCCTTTGACCCATTGGACGGCATGTTCGATGACGAGCCAGTAAGCGCTGATTCAATAGCGTTTTAATTCCCCCGAGAGACTCCCCAAAAGGAGTCTCTCTCCCTTTTTTTAATCCACTGACCACTACAGTGCCAATTTGCAAGTTTTTTAATCCACTGACCACTACAGTGCCAGTTTGCAAGTCTGTAAAAACCAACCAAGAATCAAATAAGAACTACGATATGTCGTTCTAGATGAGCTACTCAAGGATACTTAGGGATTCTTGGGATTACTGAAGGGGTTACAACCGACATACCAACATACGGAGTTACCATGTCAATTGAAATAGAAGAAAAGTCGTATCACTCTACCTCTTGGGGTGATAACCAAAAGCAATATGATGACAGGTTTGCAAGTCACCAATCATCAAAAGAAACTGTAGATAAGCAAGTAGAAAATCTCCTTGAATACGTCTTTGGTGATGAGTTCAAAGAGGTAGAGTAATGTTTATACTCTTAGTCTTAATGTTCGCAGTAGATAACCAAGTCTTCTTAAAGCAAGTAGAAGTTAATCAAAGTCAAGGTATGACATGGAACTACGTTGGGCCTCAAGCTCCAACAGATAATCCGTACGTACCTATCGTAAAAGAAGATGGTACTGAGATCATCTTGTTTAAAATGAAGTAAACTAAATAATAGCCAATAGGAAAAACTATGACTAAAGCAAAAGCAGAATACCTGACATCGACACTATGGGTTGATTCAGTAGAGGAGTGGGAATCACATACAGTCAAATTAGAAGGTTCTGAGAACACATACCTTCGTATGGATCTGAAACACCTGTCTTTTCTGAAACAACATAACCTGTATTTCGAGCCAAAGTGGTTTGTAATGGGTGTAAACGGTGGATTTGAGTTAATAGAGCTGAGTAAGCGGCTTGAACGGGAATACTTAATATGGAGAGAATCCAATGGGAGAGATCAACGATGATGTATATACTTCACCTTATTCAAAAGAGAAACTGCAAGCACACGGTGTTTGTAGAAGAGAACAATCGGTTGGAAGCAATTCCAACTGCTATGTCAGCTCTAACATTGGAAGCTGGAGGCCAAGAAGCAGAAGTGATTGTCTGCAACTCGGACAACATGCCTCTGGGGTACCAAACCATCTCAGGAAACTCAGATGGAATACCTATGGATGACGAAAACCCGTGGCTGTGGATGGCTATTGGAACTATCATCGCAGCAACAATATGCTGGCAACTAATATCATAACACGATGCTCTGCCTATACAGATGTACTGTACGCAGTAGGTAGGGTATCACCACTTTATCAAAGAGGTTATATATGAAAACATACATTCATGTAAACCAACATATTATCAAAGATAACCGAAAACATGGGCTTAATAACCCACCAATAACCGTGAAGACCTACAAATCGAACCAGTATTCATCTGAAGTAGAAATAAATGGTCCTTGCAAAGTAATATACAGTCCTGATAAACCACTTTCATGTGGTGCTCGGATCTGGATAGAAACAGACTGTAAATACGTTACAGTTAAATAAAACCAACGGGAAGTAAATACAATGCGCAGAACAGATATGTTAAAGCTACAACTCCAAAACAGTAGAGGGCGTTTCTTCACAGCAACCTACAAAAGCCTTGTAGGGCCAATGCTAACACTTAACTTCAAAGTCAAGGAAATAGTAGATGTAAAACCATCACATATTAAGTGTGAGGTGTACATACCTAAAATGCAATCCCACAAGGTACTAATGTTCAACATTGGGCGCGACGGGGATCTAAAGTACCTTGCAGCTGATAAAAGTCGGATCAGTATGTCAGGTAAAGGAATGATGTAACGTAACAGGTACTTAGAGAATAATCTTTTAAGTACCTTTAGCAACACTAACGTATAGGAATACGATAATGCAATTAGCAAATTATGGTAACGCAGCACAAGTCATGGGTGTACAGCACACTCAATCATTTCAAATGCAAATGAATGCTAAGATGTTCTCCATCTTAACCGATAAACTATACCAGAACAAAGAAGGTGCAGTAATCAGGGAACTGTCAGCTAACGCCCGTGATGCCCATGTGGCAGCAGGTAAAGCAGAACTACCTTTCCATATAACACTTCCAACATGGATTTCAACTGAGTTTCAAATACGAGACTTTGGTACTGGTATCGACCCTGATGAGTTCTACGATGTATACACAAACCTAGGGCATAGCACCAAAGACCATGAAGACCTGTCAATAGGTGCTTATGGTCTGGGGTCTAAGACTCCTTTCGCAATAACTGACCAGTATACCATCAGGAACTTCTGGAATGGCACTGTATACGTCTACACAGCCTTTAAAGACGAAGGTATGCCCACAGTATCCCTAATCGGCTCAGAGCCTACAACGGAGTCTGATGGTCTTGAGATCACAGTTGACATAACCAGCAATGGTAATGTTAGTAGCTTTAGGAGAGAATGTGCTAAGCAATTAGCATACTTCGATGTAAAACCTTTAATATACAATTGTGATGACTTTGAATGGAATGAGATTCCAGAGTTACATATGGGTTATGATGTAAAATCTGGACACTACTACTCAAACATAACTATTGTAATGGGTGGCATCCCTTACACTAGCAGTACTGATAATTTTCCAGATGATGTAAGAGAAGCTCTTAAACGTATCGAACTGACATTGGTAGCAAAACTAGGTGAAGTTGACATCCCGCCATCAAGAGAGTCAATAGAATTCACACCTAAAAGTATAAAGTTCGTATCGGATAAACTCCATGAGATTAAAGAAGACTACATCTTTGACTTTCAATATCGAGTTGAACAAGCAGCCAATGACGTAGAGCTTGTACATGTCCTTAAAAACAGAATCACTGAATGGATAAGTAATAAAGACTTTGAAGTAACAATGTACAACTACAAAAAAGATGTATTCTCAGGTGTCCAACTGGTAAACATAATTGAC
>Ga0209090_10002104_pt1 | contig 12652 bp, 9 predicted proteins | sample ArcticOcean_MG_C_9_FD_187432 | JGI IMG/M metagenome (GOLD analysis project Ga0209090, IMG submission 187432) | Marine microbial communities from western Arctic Ocean - ArcticOcean_MG_CB2_152 (SPAdes) (version 2) | ecosystem: Environmental > Aquatic > Marine > Oceanic | place: Arctic Ocean... | reverse complement strand
TCTATATAAAGAGAGAGTATGATGGGGGGATTCAGACAATCGTAGAGATTGGAACTGGAACCGACAATCTTTCTGCTACAACAACATTCAACTCCTACATATACACCTCAGACGGAACCCTACAAACAATTGGTGGAGTTGATGATTCTGGTAACGTACTAGATTATGACCCAAACCCAAATTACGCCTCACGAGTTCAGGTATATCTAAACGGTGTCTTACTCCACCAAGGGATTGACTACGTTGCAGATACAGGGGATACTATTATCCTAACACACCTAGTAGATGCTGAGATGGTAATACAGATAGCAGCCTACAACTCGACAGGTGTTTCTCTTGGTAACGACCTTATTGTAGATGACCACTTTGCATTTACAGTAGGTACAGACGAAGAAACCAGATTCTATCACAATAGCGTAGATTCCATATTACAGCATATGGGATTCAATGGTGCTAAATTTAAGATGAAATATCTTAATGATGATAGGTTTGTATTGGATCAAACAGGAGTCCAACTTCTTGGTTCCTACACGTTAAATGGCGAAGTAGTTGCCACTCAAACTAAAATAGATGAACTAGAAGCAAGACTTGCATCATTAGATAGCGACATTGCAGCACTACAAAATCTATAACACTTACATAATCCTCTATAACAAACTACATAATACTTACCTATACATTATTGGATTGTGCATAATGGGTATTATTATTAAGTTAGTCGCATTACAAAGATTTAATTTAGTATAAATACATTGGTATTCAAACTATCACATAGTAATACATCTTATGATTAATATCAATAATAAATCTATAAACCGTATACTCGCCGAAAGTCTCTTCAACTTAGCAAAGTCCAAGGAAGTACAAGTTACCGCTGAGCCAGGGAAAGAAACTCAATTATTTGAGTTAATAGAAGGTACGTCATCATCAACCAATGAGCTATCGGTAATACCGGAAGCGCAATCGATCACTACCTTAGGCGACACTGCACTATTCACCCTGAATGGTGTACCAACTCGCGATGATCTTATCGATGTATGGGTTAATGACGTTCTCCAACACCCCGAAGAAACCTATGAAACTATAGCGGACGCGATACAGTTTTTTGAGATCCCTCCAGCAGGAACGGACATCTATATTAAATTTCGTTAATATATTATTAAATATTTTAATTATAACACATCAAACCACTTAACTATAATCTAGGAGATACCTAATGGCTTTTAGGCAGATTAAATCCGCAGCACTCGCGGATAAAGCAGTACTAAATACCAAGCTCGATGAAAGTGCCGTACAGGGACAAACCGTCCTTACAGGCATGGCAGATCCAGCGCAATGTTTTACCCTTCTTTATGATGTCGGTACTGACGCATTAAAGAAAATAAGTGCAGACGCATTTTTCGCATCATTCTCATCAACAGATTTATCAGAAGGAACTAATCTATATTTCACTGACGCACGTGCTTCTACTGCGGTTGCAAGCGATATCGCTTCATCTGTACTAGTAGAAACTAACCGAGCTTCAGCTGCTGAGACGTTACTACAATCTAACATCGCGGCAGAAGCAGCTACTCGCGCTTCAGCTGACGTTACATTACAATCTAATATTAGTGCCGAGGCAACTCGCGCAACCCTACGTGAAGATGCAATTGAAGCAGCGTCTGTATCTGCTGATTCTGGTCTTTCTACACGTATTGATAACATCTTAAACAACACTGATCCAGCATCAATCGATTCATTCGTTGAAATAATTGAAGCATTCGAAGACGCTGATGACGTATTATCTGCATCTGTAATCGCTAACTCATCTGCAATTACTGCGGAAACTGCTCGTGCCATTGGTGTAGAAACTACAAACGCAACCGCGATTGCAGTAGAAACTGCTCGTGCTACTGCGGCAGAAGTTGCAAACACTTCTCTACTAAGTGCAGAAGAAGCTGCTAGAATTGCTGCTGACAGTGCATTGGCTGCTCGTGTAACTACGGAAGAACAAGCAACTGTATCTCTTCAAGCACAAGTTACTGCTGAAGCAAGTACTGCTAGAGCTGCAGAATCAGTTAATGCGACAGGTCTTGCTACTGAGACTACTCGTGCTACTGCTGCAGAAGCTGCGATCTCTTTAAACTTAACAGATGAAATTACTGCTCGTGCTGTTGCCGATACTCAGGTTCGTACTGATATCGCTGCCGACATCGTTACTGCACAGGCCGCTGCCCAGACACACGCAGAAGCTCAAGATGATCTTCATATCGGTGATGGTACTGTAGACGGAACTGCTGGTAATACTGTTACTGATAGAATTGCAACTGCTAAATCTACCGCAGAAAGTGTTGCCTCTGCTGACGCATCTGCTAAAGTACTTGTCGAGAAGACACGTGCAGAAGCTGCTGAGTCTGGTTTACAGTCACAGATCACTTCTAACGATACTGAACTTGCTGCTTTAGTAAGTGCCGATTCAACTGAATCTGCTGCTCGTATCTTAGGAGACGCTGGTCTACAGACACAAATCGACTTCATCACTACTAACACAGATCCAGCTACTTTAGACTCACTAACAGAAATCGTTGCTGCGTTCGAAGGTGCTGACTCAGACATATCTGCTCTGATTGCTTCTAACACTACTGCAATCTCTAGTGAGACCACTCGTGCTACAGGTGCTGAATCTGTTCTGCAAACTAACATCACTGCTGAAGCGTCAACTCGTGGAACTGCTGATACTGGTTTACAAACTGCGATCACTGCTGAAGAAACTGCTCGTATCGCTGCTGATGCCGCGACTCTTGTATCGGCAAAAGCATATACTGATCAAGAAGCAGACTCACATCAAGCTGTCGCCACGGCACATGCTGATGCACAAGATGCTGCTCTTATCGGAGATGCTTCTGTAAATGGTACTGTCGGTAATACTGTTACTGCTCGTATTGCAACTGCAAAATCACAATCTAATGCTTTCACTAGTTCACAGGTTTCTGCTGAAGCAGCAACTCGTCTAGCTGCTGATGACGCATTATCTCTACGTACTACTTCACTAGAAGGTGACATGACGACAGTTGAAGCTCTCGCTGCTCAGAATGAAATCGATCTACGTGCAGAAGAAGTTACTCGTGCATCTGGTGATTCAAGTCTACAGGGTCAAATCGACGCTGAAGAAGCTGCTCGAATTCTTGCTGACTCTACTCTAACAACTAACCTAGCAACAGAAGTTTCTCGCGCACAAGGTGTTGAAGCAACTAATGCTGCCTCAGTTGTTACAGAACGTGTACGTGCAGAAGCGGTTGAAGCTGGACTACGTACTGATGTAAACACTAATACTGTAAACATCACTGCAAATGCTGGTACTATTACTGGTGAGAATACTCGTGCTCTAGCTGCAGAATCTGCTCTAGGAACACGTATCGATAGTGCAGAGACACTTCAAGCTGCTGATCACGCTGATAACCAAGCACAGATTACTGCCGAAGTTACTCGTGCATCTGGTGTTGAAGCTGGTCTACAGACTGCTGTTACTTCTAACCAGACTCAGATCACTGCAAACGATGGCGATATCGCTGCACTATCTACTCTACAGTCAACTGATCACGCTGATAACCAAGCACAAATTACTGCTGAAGTTACACGTGCATCTGCTGCGGAAGTAGTTAATGCTGATGCGGTTGTTGCTGAAACTACTCGTGCATCTGCAATCGAAGCTGGTCTACGTACTGATGTTGATTCTAATCAGACTCAGATCACTGCAAACGACGCAGACATTCTTGCTCTAGAAACTCTACAAAGTTCAGACCACGATGATAACCAAGCACAGATTACTGCTGAAGTTGCTCGCGCTACTGCCGCAGAAGTTGTTAACGCTGCCGCTACTGCTACTGAGAAGACACGTGCAGAAGGGATCGAAGCTGGTCTACGTACTGATGTTGATTCTAACCAAACGCAAATCACTGCAAATGATGCAGACATTCTTGCATTAACAAATCTACAAGCTGCTGACCACGCAGACAACCAGACACAAATTACTGCTGAAGTAAATCGTGCAACTGGAATTGAAGCAGGTCTACGTACTGATGTTGATTTAGTCGAATCTCGTGTTGATGCCATTATCGGTACTTCATCAGCGACTTTAGATACTCTACAAGAAATCGTAACTGCGTTCGAAACTGCTGATACTTCTCTAGATGGAGTCATTACTGCTAACTCCGGTCGTCTTACTGTCAACGAAAGTGACATTGATGCGGTAGAAGTACGTGCAACTGATCTAGAAACTCGTGCAACTGCTGTCGAAGGAAGAGCAACTTCTCTAGAAACTGGACAAGGTACTCAGAACGGTCGTCTTACAGTCAACGAAAGTGACATTGACGCTCTAGAAGCTAAGCAAGGTTCTGCTACTCTAGCAACTGTCGCAACTGACGTATCTGCTGCAATCAATGAGATTCACGCAGAACTAGATACTGAAGCTGGTCACGTCGATACTCTACAAACAGAGTTGGACGCAGTCGAAGTACGTGCATCTTCACTAGAAACTGAACAGGGTCTACAAGGTGGTCGTCTAACTTCTGTCGAAGGAAGAGCAACTGCTGTTGAGTCACGTGCAACTGCACTTGAGACTAAGCAAGGTTCTGCTACTCTAACAACTACTGCAACTGATATATCTGCTGCGATTAACGAACTAGTAACTAGTTCTGGATCTAGCAGTACAGACGTAACTGCTCTAGCAGCTCGTGTAACTACCGAAGAAGGTAATGTCGATACTCTACAGGCAGAAATGACCGCAGTAGAAGGTCGTGCAACTTCATTAGAAACTCGTGTAACTACCGAAGAAGGTAATGTTGACACTCTCCAGACTCAAATGGGTTCTACAGTACTTGCTACTGTCGCAACTGATGTTACTGGTGCAGTCAACGAGATCCACACTGAACTAGACGCAGAAGCGGTTAAGGTTGCTACTCTAGAAAGTGAAATGAATGCTGTCGAAGGACGTGCAACTGCTGTTGAGTCACGTGCAACTGCTCTAGAAACTGAACAGGGACTACAAGGTGGTCGTCTAACAGTTAACGAAGGCGACATCGATGACTTAGAAACTAAGTTAGGTACTGGTGTTTTCGGAACTACTTCACAAATCATTACTGGTGCAGTCAATGAACTTCATGGTGAAGTTAATACTAACACTTCTGGACTTGTCGCTGCTGTTGCTCGTGCCGATGCCGATAGTGATGCACTTGCATCTGAAATCCTATCACGCACCGCTGCTGACACACTGATCCGTACTGATCTTGGCGCATTCCGAACTACTGATCAAGCAGACTACATTGCTCGAGACGCTGCTGTTCTTGCCTCTGCACAGTCTTACGCAGAAAGTGAAGCAGACGATGGCGAAGCCGCTGCTAAGATTTATGCAGACGGAATCGTTGCTAGTGAAGCAACTCTACGTAACAATGCTGATCTCGTACTTGCTGGTCAAATTACTACTGAAGCAACTGCACGTGCAGTCGCAGATAATGGTCTAGATACACGACTAGGTGTTGTTGAAGGCGAAATGTCTGCAACTCAACTTGCTGCTGGTGTAAATGCTAACGGAACATACGATACTCCAACATCCACTACTTACCTCGACGCATCTACTTCTCTAGCAGACGCTGACAAGAAGTTAGATACCGCACTCACAAGTGAAGTTGCTTCACGTATTTCTGGTGATGCAAGCTTGCAATCACAGATCACTGCTGAAATTGCTCGTGCTGGTGCTGCGGAAGGTGTTAACTCTACTGGACTAGCTGCTGAGATCGTTCGTGCTACAGCTGCAGAAGTTGCAAACGGTGTATTAATCACCACTAACGCTTCTTCAATTGCATCTGAGTCATCTCGTGCACAGGGTGTTGAATCTTCACTACAGACTCAAGTAGACTTCATCACTTCTAATACTGATGCTGCTGCTCTTGACTCCCTAACTGAGATAGTTGCTGCGTTCCAAGGTGCTGATTCAACCCTAACAGGTTTAGTCTCTGCTAACCAAACTAGTATCTCAACTAACGCTTCAGGTCTTGCACAAGAGATCACTGATCGAATTGCTGGTGATACAGCAGTACGTAGTGAATTCGCAACTGCTGATGCTGGTCTACAGACTTCAATCGACGGTAAGGTTGCTAAGTCTGGCGATGCGATGACTGGTGTCCTAGCAATGGGTAGTAACAAGATTACTGGTCTTGCTGATGGTGTTGCTAATGGCGATGCTGCAAACAAGGGACAATTAGTTTCTGGTCTTGCTGCTCAACATATCTCTACTAAGTCTACTACTGATCTTGCGGAAGGTACTAACCAATACTTCACAGCTACTCGCGTACATGATGCGGTAAGTGTAGTTGATGTTTCTGGAGAAGGTAATGTCTCTGAGACTGCTGGTGTGTTCTCTATAGACACTGCTAAATCATTCCTCGAAATATCCGATGTAGCTGATACAACGTATGTTGGTAAGAATGGTTGGGTTGCTCGTGTTAAGACAGATCTTTCAGGTCTTGAACTTATAGATCCTACAGAACTAGCATTCAATGACGCACAACGTCAAGTTCTTAATGGTGACGGTTCTACGGCTACATTCGCTCTAACCTTCTATACTCTACAAGCTAACGCAATGGTATTTGTTGGTGGTGTTATTCAGGATCCATCGACTCACTACTCGATTGATGCTCCTAATCAGTCCATTACCTTTACGTCTGCTCTTCCAGTTGGAACTCAAGCGGTAGTTATCGCTCAGTCTACTAACTCGGTTGGTGTACTAGATCCTAAGTCGGTTGGTCTTGAAACTCTTTCTGATAACATCAAAGTCTTCGAACAAGGTACTGATGTTGTTGCTGGAACTTCTGCTACAGTTGTTGATACATTCAACAAAGTAACTACACGTACTGCTAAGTACATAGTTACAGTAGAGAATGGCGGAGAATTCGAAACACGCGAGTGTCTAGTTATCCATGACGGAACAGACGCATACATAACTGAATTTGGTATTCTATTCACAGGTAGTAGTCTACTTGGTGATACCGATGTTCAGGTAAACGGTTCTAGTATTGAGTTGACATATACTGCGGTAACTGCTGGTGCAGTTGTATCAGTATCCGTTACATACACGGACGCATAATTCATATTCGGGGGTGGTTTCACGCCACCCCCACCCCTCACACATTTTAAAAAGGTATTAAAAAATGAGTTCTAACAAGAAATTTATGATCCAAAATGGCGCAGCCATTACTGGTGAAGTAACTGTAAACAGCCAACTGATAATAACAGATGCTGGTGTAGTTACTACTGGTGCAATATCTGCTTCCGTTGCAACACTAACAGCACCTGGCCTTGCTGCTCTACAGAGTCAAGTAGACTTAATCCTAGGTACTTCTCCTGCAAGTTTGGACACACTACAAGAAATCGTTGCTCTTTTCCAAAGTGAAGACGGTGATATCCAAACTTTAATAACTAACAATTCTGCTGCAATTACTGCAATGCAATCTACATTAGCAACTGGTGTTGCCAGTGCTGCAGAATTTGCCGCCCTAGAAGTTTTGGTAGGTACTACAGCTTTAGACACTAGTGCTTCTAATGTTGCTGACGCTCTTAACGAATTACACACAGAGCTTGGTACTTTAACTGCAACTCAGTCTGGTGACGTTACATCTTTAACTACTGCAATCGCAACTGGAGATGCTGCTTCGGTATCAACTGCTTCTGCTGATGCAACTACTAAAGCAGATGCTGCTCAATCTGCGGCTGAAGCAACTGCTTCTGCTGACGCAACTAGTAAAGTTGCTACAGAAACAACTGCTCGTATCGCAGGAGATGCTGCTTCGGTATCAACTGCTTCTGCTGACGCAACTAGTAAAGCAGATGCCGCAGAAGCTGCAGCTGCTACCGATGCAACTAGTAAAGCAGATGCCGCACAAGCTGCAGCTGAAGCAACTGCTTCTTCTGATGCGACTAGTAAAGTTGCTACAGAAACCGCTGCTCGTATCGCTGGAGATGCTGCTTCTGTAGCAACTGCAAGTGCTGATGCAACGAGTAAAGCAGATGCTGCTCAATCTGCAGCTGCTACCGATGCAACTACTAAAGCAGATGCCGCAGAAGCTGCAGCAATCTCAGCAGTAACTAATGGTGCTGGTGCAGCATTCGATACGTTGAAAGAAATACAAGACGCGATGGCAACTGACGCTGAACTTAGTTCTGCGATTGCAAGTGTTACATCTGCTGCAGCTGCGACTGCAAGTTCTGATGCAACTGCCAAAGTGGCCGCAGAAGCTGCACTACGTGTTTCTGGAGATGCTGCTTCGGTATCAACTGCAAGTGCTGATGCAACTACTAAAGCAGATGCCGCAGAAGCTGCAGCAATCGCTACTGCAAGTACGGATGCAACTACTAAAGCAAATGCCGCACAAGCTGCAGCAAGTACTGATGCAACTACTAAAGCAGACGCTGGACAAGCTGCAGCAATCTCTACGGCAAGTACTGATGCAACTACTAAAGTTAATGCAGAAGCTGCACTACGTGTTTCTGGAGATGCTGCTTCGGTAGCAACTGCAAGTGCTGATGCGACTAGTAAAGCAAATGCCGCACAAGCTGCAGCGATTGCACAACTTTCACATTTCCACAGTTCAGTGCAAACAGTTACATCTTCTCAAGCAACAACTAATGCAACAGCAACAGTTAACTTCACTTTCAGTGACTTATCTAGTGCAGAGCATTATAGTGCCTTCTTAAACAGAACGTTTCTACGTCCTGATGAGTATTCAGTATCAGGTACTACAGTTACAATCGCGATAGGTCAGTTGGTTGACGGAGACGAACTTGAAGTAACAGGGTTTAGTTCATAAAACAAATAACTAGTCAACGGTAGGGAGTTTTGACGACTCCCTACTTAGTTTATGATTAAATCATAAGCCATGGAATGTACAGGGTATATTCTCAGCACTAGTAAAATCTTAGGAGATTTAAAATGTCAAGAAAAGTAAAAAAGAATGGTGTAATGGCTGATGTGTCATTAGACAAAACTAAAAAGTATAAGTATAGTTCAACTGGTGATTTAGTAGCATTTACTGGCACATTGGGTGATAACGAGATCGCAATGTCTGGATCAAAGTCATCTCTTCGTCGTACAGCAGATATGGAACGTAACATTTCTATTCTAGCAACTCAGATGTTAACAACTGATAATGGTGCTACTGACAAGTCCTCATCTAAGATCAAATCAGCTGCAGCTGCTGATGCAACTAGTAAAGCAAATGCCGCACAAGCTGCAGCAATCGCTGCTTCTGCAGCTGCTTTGTCTGGTGGTCTATGTATCACTTATAGTGCAGCAACAGGTGAGATCAAAGTAGACACAGCAGAAACTGCTTCGTCGTTACTCGTTGCAGACTCTAACAAGCTGGGTACTGAGCTTCCAGCATACTACCGTATCGACATTTATGATGTAAACGGTACTATTGTTAACTAATCTTAAAGTAAAACTAAGATATAAAGGGGAGACTTCGGTTTCCCCTTTTTTTTACATTTCTTTTTCATATAAATAAACGTATAAATAGTATGTAACAACATTGGACTATATTCATGTATTCAACAAATAGAGAAGAACTAATAGATTACTGCCTACGTGCCTTAGGGCATCCGGTAGTTGAAGTCAACATAGACGAAGAACAACTAGACGACCGTATTGATGAGGCGTTACAGTGGTTCCGCGAGTTTCATCCGGACGGTTCTAAACGATACTATCTAAAACACCAATTGACACAGACTGATATAGATAATCAAACTGTAGATTTGGCAGACAACTTAGATATATCCGCAGTTGTTAGAATGGTTCCTATGACTTTCAATAATGCTCACTCAGGTTGGTTTAGTGATGCGTGGCAGGTTATGGCACATACTATTACAGATTTTACTAGTAGTTCTGGTGTTATGGGTGACCTTGCATACTATGAACAGATGCAGCAGAACCTATCCATGCTAGACATGAAGTTGGGTGGAATACCACAGATCACCTTTGATAGGCAATACAATCGTATTAACCTACACATTTCCAAAACAAACCTTAAAGTAGACGACTACGTATTGTTCGAAGTCTATGCCATTAGAAATCCAGATTCTACCGTTGCGGAATACAATTCCCTATGGAATCATAGATTCTTAAAAGAATATGCTACCGCAATTATAAAGCGTCAATGGGGTACTAACCTAATCAAGTTTGATGGGATGACATTGCCTGGCGGAGTCACCGTCAACGCACGTCAAATTTACGAAGATGCTATACAGGATATAGAGAAAATGATGGAAAGATTCCGCAATGAGGAAGATGAAGGCCCGATCTTCTTCGTGGGGTAATTCATGGCAACTAATCCATATATCAGTCAAACACACAGACCGGAACAGAATCTTTACGAAGACATTCTGATCGAATCAATAAAATTCTATGGACAGGATATATATTATCTTCCAAGAGAACTTGTTGAACGAGAAGAAATCTTTCTAGATAGCATTCAGTCAAAGTTCTCTGACGCATATAAAGTTGAAGTGTATATTGAAAACACTGATGCTTTCGATGGTGAGGGAGACCTATTCACTAAGTTTGGTATCGAACTGAGAGACCAAGCAACATTTGTAATTGCTCGTCGTAGATGGCAAGAGTTGATCGGTGATCGTCTTACTGAGAAACATTTCCGTCCTAGGGAGGGTGATGTTATTTTCCTTCCCCTAACACAATCACTTTTCGAAGTTAAAAAGGTAGAGACCGAATCACCATTCTACCAGTTATCACAACTACCACAATTCCGTATGCAATGTGAATTGTTTGAGTTCTCTGATGAAGACTTTGATACTGGTATTGAGATCATCGACCAAGTCGAAGAAGAGCACGCATTCCAATACGAACTTACAATGGAAGTGACTGGTGATGACCAACACTATTCGCCAGGCGAAGATGTCTATCAGGACTATACTACTTACAGAATCGAGGGAGAAGTAACTTACTTCAACGCTGAAACTCGTCTACTCAAGATTGCTCATACAGGATCCACTGGCGGAAAACTTCGCACGTGGGGAACTGATAGACCAGTAATGGGTAACTGGGGCGCATTAACTCCGGTATCTGTAACTGATGGTATAAACGAACTTCAACCACTCTCTCAAAATAAAGTGTTCGATAATTTCGCTACAGATTTCGTTGACTTTTCTGAGAACAATCCATTCGGAGATATATCATAATGATGGGAGGTCACTTCTACCACAAACGTGTCCGTACTTGTGTTGCCGTATTCGGTTCACTATTTAATGACTTACACGTTTTGAGAACAGACTCAGCAGGAAAGGTATTATCTCAAGTCAAGGTTCCTTTATCATATGCTCCAAAGAGATCGTTTATAGAACGTCTAGAAGAGATGAGCAATGGAGAGGAAGCAGAACGTAGAGTTGCTATAAAACTTCCTCGTATGTCTTTTGAAATTACTTCTATTGCATATGATGCAGTACGCCAGTTACCTAAAGTAAATGGTTTCGGTGGTATAGTATCTTCGGATAATGCCTCACAACGTAAGATGTATGTTGGCGTTCCATATAATATTTCGTTTTCTCTTTCCATATATGCTAAGTCTCAAGACGACGCGTTACAGGTTGTTGAGCAAATAATTCCATATTTCGCACCACAATATACACTCACAGTAAAACCTTTTGCCGATCAACCAGATATCAAAGAAGACGTTCCAATAGTATTAAGTGGGTTAGACTTTCAAGATGATTTTGAAGGCCCTGTAGAGCAGAGACGTACTATTATATACACTATGAACTTTGAAATGAAAGTTAACTTCTATGGCCCTGAACTCACTTCTCCGATTATTCGTGAAGTAAACACCAATTTGAATCTCACAACTCCGGAAGGCGACACTCTTCTGGAAACTATAAATACTACACCAACACCTATAGACGTGAGTCCAGACGGTGACTATGGATTTAATACTGATATAATCTTGCCAAATAATTAGGTAATACGTGATGAGTGATTCAAGCAATGTCCCTGCCGTGGTTGATGATGTGCAGGCTAAGAATATAACTACAGATTATGAATATTCAAGAGAGACTTACTACGACCTAATCGAAAAGGGTCGGGAGTCTTTAGAGTTGATGATTGAAGTTGCGCGAGAGTCAGAACACCCTCGTGCGTTCGAAGTTCTTTCTGGTATGATCAAAGGTATCTCTGACGTTAACGATAAGTTAATGGATCTGAATAAAAAGCAGAAAGAAATTACCAAAGAAGATGCTCCTAGCGAATCGTCTAGTGGGGGTACTACAAACAATAATCTATTTGTGGGGTCTACGACAGATCTCCAGCGTATGCTATTGGGCGCATCTGATGAGAAAATAATTGATCAGGACGAAAATGATGAAGAAGAATCCGAAGATTAAAATGACTAGTGGCGAAGAGTTTGATGCTTTAACTAATGCAAAGCAATTCTATATGTACTTGACAAAGGCAGGGGTTTCTGCTAGTATCAAGAAAGGATACAACAAGCGATTTAGAAAGGAAGGTAAAAAGGAATGTGATATTGTCGAATAAGACGATACACTTATATTATGGCATCTTTTACTAAAAATTCTTATCTCGGAAACCCACAGGTCAAACGCGACGGTGTGGCTGAGG
>Ga0209090_10002100_pt1 | contig 12658 bp, 7 predicted proteins | sample ArcticOcean_MG_C_9_FD_187432 | JGI IMG/M metagenome (GOLD analysis project Ga0209090, IMG submission 187432) | Marine microbial communities from western Arctic Ocean - ArcticOcean_MG_CB2_152 (SPAdes) (version 2) | ecosystem: Environmental > Aquatic > Marine > Oceanic | place: Arctic Ocean... | reverse complement strand
CATAAACCCTATGAAGGATGTAACGAGTGGACGTGTGAGTTTACGGCCATGAACGGCCATTTAGACTGTTTGAAGTACTTACACGAAACCGCCAAAGCGCCTTGGGTTTTTCGGGCCGTACGAAAAGCGCACGAGAACAACCAAACCGAGCGTTTACAATACCTCCTCGACAACAACTGTCCATTGCCATATGGTTGGCGATACGAAGAGGGAGCCAGGTTTTAATTATCAGATGTACGGTAGTAATTATCGGATGTACAGAAATATATCAAATGAAAATTTAGGGGCTCCAGAGAGAGAGAGAGAGTACTTATTATTAATCAACCGATTGGATTCTACTTAAAGCGTTTTTGTCGGCCATAATCGCATGCGCGGTTTGTTGATATCCCAAATCGACCAGACCAACGCGGTCGCTATGCTGAGCCAAATACCTAGCGGCATTAAAACGAAACCGGCGGTTGGTAAGACCGAGTAATATTGGTATATAGCAAACCACGCGCTCGACAAGACGAATAAAACGCCGACGGCGGATACGCCCAACATTTTCTCTTTGTTCGTGACAAAATTCCACCAGTCTCCGATGGATAAGTGCAAAACTAAGCACATGATTGGGAAGCAAAATAACTTGCCCACTTGTTCGTAGACTAATATGGAAGAAATCGAACGTAAAAACGCGATGGAGATCCAAACTACCGGGAACACTTTCGCTGGAGGCGTCCATTCTGGGCGTTTTCTTTGCTCTTTCATTTTGATTTCGGTTATCAACTTTGGTCGAGACGCGTCTAGAATGGAAAACGTTCTCGATCTCAACGCCAGGAAAGCGAAGAAGAAGAAGAAAAAGACGTTTCGTATTTTTGTCATCGTCGCGTTCCCGAAGCCACCACCAGTGACAGCGGTTAACGCAACGTCCGTTGCAAATAAAACTAATCCAATCATACACGCTTCCGTAGCAATCGAAAAGATATATTTCCCGATGAGCTCAATCGAAACAGGTCCGTAGTTCTGTTTCCAATTGTTTATCCATTTTGAAGCGGATCTTGCGCGTTCCTTTGCTTCGTAATCAAAAACTGTGTGCGTCATAAACGCGGCGCCAGATTTCCCTTTCTTTCCTCCTCTTGTTGTTGAGGTGAACGAAGCCGTTCCTTTCGGTGAAGAAGATGATTGGGTGAGCACTCTTCTTCTTCTCCTTGTTCTTCTTAGTAAAACATTCCTTCGACTCTCTCTGTTCGTCGACGAGGACGAGAGTAGAGTGTTGTTCTTCGGAAAAGTGGTGAGCGATATCGTCATCGTATTCGTATTCGTCGCGTGTTTGTAGTTTTGTTGTTGTTGTTGTTGTCGTTCGATGATGCTTATACGACAAAACACTCTCTTCCTCTTTTTTCGTTTTGAGGAGGTGATTTTTTTATTTACGAGGAGGAAACAATGTCTCGTACACCAATTTACACACAAAACACAAAACACAACACAAATCACAATCACAAACGACAACAACAACAACAACAACAACAAAAGATGATTTTAAGGAGGTGAAGAAGATGAAGAAGACGAAGAAGATGAACTTCTTCGAAAGAGCGGCTTCGGGCGTGAACTCGTTGCTTTTGGACTCGACAATTCGTTCGAGAGCGAGCCGAGAGCTGAGCAACGCAAAGGACAAGTTTTATTCACTCGGTGTGCTTAAACTCCCGTCGTTGTTTTTGAGAACATCATCGAAATCAACAGCAGTAGGCTTTAACGAGAAAGACGACGGTTCCACCTGCGACTTACAAGTCGGCGATGGCAAACCGTATTTGGATTCGCCAGCTTTCTTGCGAACACAGTTGTGGGAGAGTGCGATGAAGAAGTATATTAGCAAACACGGAGAAGGTGAAGTAAACGGAGAAAAAGATGAATTAGATGAAGTAGTAGACGAAAGAGAAGAGAAAAGAGATACAGATGACACGGAGGATTTTGAAACCTTGATTGAGCGAGACTTGCGACGAACGTTTCCCCATCATCCTTCGTTTAAAAGCGCGAAAGGAATCAATAAAATGCGAAGACTTTTGTTGGCGTACAGAGATTATGACCCAAGCGTTGGGTACTGTCAAGGAATGCCTTTTATCGTCGGTATTCTAGCTCTGTACATGAATGAAAGTGACGCGTTCCAAACGTTGCTTTTTATCATGTCGAAATCCACTAGAAACGCGAGGGAGATATACGAAGAGAACGGAATTGGATTAAAAAGGACATTTTCGAAGCTCGAGAATCTTTTACAATGTGAAAACAAAAGACTCAGCGCGCATTTACAGAAGTTCAAAGTAGGTCCGATGATGTATGCTTCGGGGTGGATCCTGACTTGTTTTGCGAGTGATTTTACTACGCGATTTTCGTGCCGAATCATGGACGTGATCATAGCAAATGCGAATATGGATTTCACTTACGGTGATTTTATCACAAACGTAGCTGTATCGATTTTGAACGAGGCGACGGAAGATTTGCTCGCAATTGGAAGCGATGAAGACGGCGAAAAAGGGGAAGAAATAGTTTTCGAGAAACTCGTTGAATATATCCGTCACGAGCCTCAACGATGGGACGGAGAGAGATTGAATCGTGTCTTAACGCTTGCGATTCACTCGCTTTCGGAGAGAGTGAAAGCGTGCAGAGAGATTGAGCGTGTCACGAATACAATCGTTTGAGTTTTACAATCTAGCCTGACCTGTATAATACTTAGCAACGCCCGAGGTTTTACCCGCGGTTATGTTTAGCCTCGTATTACCGGTATCGATTTGTGCCGTCACACCACCAAAACCGGTTGCATCGTCCGTATACGCGATACTTCCTGACACTTGAACACCTCCAGAAACTTTAAGTTTCGCGCCTGTTATATTAAGTTCGGTCGAGGAATAACCGTGTTTTCTGGAGGCCTAAGTCGTTCCATTCGTTTATAATCTACAACTGGAATCATATCTACTATAGAAAACACAAATCATATCTAATCGTATCGATCAAATCGACGAACGAGCTATAAAAAAATATCAACCGCGGCGGCTAAATCCTTCGCTACGTACAACGGAAAGCATTCCTCGGGAAATGCATCCAAACTTGATTCCTTGTTAACATCAGTTATCTCACTCTCTACGTAATAGTAAAAAACACCATCATCGATGAGCTCTTCATATTCTTCCGCTAGCTCGCTCCAAACTCTTGAGCCGTAACCTGTGCCCACTAAAACTCTCGTTATCGAGCGCCCACTTTCGATTTCCGCTCTCCCAGCTGCCATCATATCCGTCATAGAATCCCCGACGAAAATCACTCCATCTTTCCCCGGTGTATCAGGCGGGAACATTTGCAGAGCTTCGAGTACCATCCCGGGCGCCGGCTTTCTGCGATTATTGCCTTCAACTGATGATGTCTCGTATAAAATCGCATCAAAGAAGGCATCTTCACCACCACCGCGAGAAAGTTCCTCGATCATTCTTTTGTGAATGACATCTGTTAAATACGCCTCCGTTATTATCTCTTTTCCCACGCACGTTTGATTTGTGATTAGAACAACTTTGCGAACAGCAGCACGAATCGACCATAAACTCTCTTTCACGAGAGGTAAAAACTTGAATCTGTCCACGTCAATTACCCCGGGCGATCCGACGTCCTCGTTAATCACGCCATCTCTATCTAAAAGCCACAAATACATTCCGCCTTTCCCTTTTTCTTCCTCTTCATTCGCGTTTCTTTTTTCGAACCTCATCGCGAGCGGCATTTGTACTCGTCTTCTTCTTCTTCTTCTTCTTCTTCTCTTGACTAATCTCATCGTTACCAACCTCGTCTCCAATCCGGTCTGTGTTTTCATGTTTATCTTCGCAAACACGCCGTTAGGACATTCTATATTCTATTATATTCGTGCCAGGTGGGGAAAAAAAGTATAGAGAAACTTTGAGGAAACCTCTTTCTTGGAAAGGAAAGGAAAAAAAAAATACGCGAGCGCGTATCTCTACAGACTCACACGCGCTCTCACTCTCGCCTTGCCCTTTGAACGAGCGTTGTGGAAATGACATTAGACGCGCAGGAACAAGAGAACCACGATCGGCGTCGCTCGTCGCGAGATGAAAACGAATCCAATCAAAGGAGGAGGAAGAATGACTCGAACGCCACGGAAAAAAACGAGACGGCATTCCTCGTTGTTGCGTTTCGAGTGGTAGTTTTCCTTCTCTCTTTCGCCGCGTTGTACGTTTCGACTCGAGCTTACGCCGTTATCTTGCGTTTCTTGAATGAGCGAAGGAACAACAACAGCAACAACAACAACAGCAATAAAGCCAAAAGCGTCGATAGTGCCTTGCGAGAAAGATTCTTATGGACAACGAGAGAAGTTGTCCTGTTAAGCGACACCAAAATAAATACTGGCGGTGTCAAGGAGAAACATCGTCGAAGCGACGACAAAAGATTGAACCGTCTTTATCAAAAGGCGAAAAGATTGCACGTGTATTTTACCGTCTCTCTGTGCGAGGTTATGTTGAAAGCGCTGGGTCATTCAGAAATTACGATCGAAGGGTGCGAAAGAGACGCCAATATCGACATTCATTCTCACAGCACGCCCTTGGTTGTCGTTTCCAACGCACCTCGGATTTCTGAGATTCTTTTCTTCGTGCAATACTTGCGACGATCCATCCCTTTATTCATTTCGGCGGCGCCGCCAACTCTGTTGCATGAGAGGTCGACGACGACACTCGAGGCAACAATCCTTGATGCCGTCGGAACAGATCAGATTTTTTTCGGTAAGACGTTTGCGCATCGACAGCAATACGTTCACCGAATGAAGAAGTTATTGGCTTTGATTTCTGGACGACTCCCGACCATATACTTTCCCGAAGTTGCAGGGCGCGCAAGTCTTACTCACGTGTTAGAATTCGACGAAAACCTTTTCGCTAAAGGACAAAAAGTGCAGCCTGTCACTTTACTCTTTTCTTCTTCTACTTCTTCTTCTTCTTCTTCTTCTTCTAGCTCGAACCGAGCTGGTCACCGCCGCGAAAAAGCTAAACATTTCGTACGAAGACTGTATCCGAAGCGTTTTGAATCACTCGCAGATCTGTTCCTTTCTAAAACGAATCCGCTCAAGGTTACGTTTCTACCATCGATGAAACCGAGCAAAGAGGAAAATGAAAACTTAAAAGTGTTTGCTGAACGAGTGAGAACGGCGTGCGCAGAGGCTCTCGACGTGCCCAAAATCGACACAGAAGTGATTCACAAAAGTACCACGGCCGTGGGTACCTTACTTCTTCCATATTCTCAGTAGAGGTTAAAAGAGAACGCGTATTACTCAACACGTATGCGTAGTAGTAATGTTTTTTTCATTCAGTGCGTACCGTACGAGAGCCTTTTTAATATCACAAAACTAAATGTACTAAGTTGATATTTTTTCAGCAAGCCACTAACATTCATTTGTATAATCTCAACCAGACGGGGGAGGGGTAGGAGGAGGCGCACGCGAAATTCCTGGAGGAGGACGCGAAAGTACTTTCACGCCAGGGGGCGGGCCTCTAGATGTGGGATTTACCTTGCTTTCTGTACTAACGCTCTTCCTTAGTATCGGCACCCCCGGCGGTGGACGAGATCGAGCGCTGCCACCGCCAGGGGGCGGATGAATCGTTTGCGCAGACATAGATTGCTGAGGAGTTATTACTGATCCTGGTGGATGGTGTTGATGTGTTGGTGGCAGTTGGTATGTTTGCTGCTGTTCTTGCTGCGGTAGCGGCAGCGGCGGCGGCGATGACGAATCAATCTGTGATGGATCGTTGATCGAGGGTGGAATAGTGCCGACTTGCGCGCCTCGAGCATTTTTGGCCCACGCCGGCGGCTTTGTTTGCTTTTTCTTCGCGCCAACGGGAATGATTGGTGGAGGAGGCACAATCTCTCCACCTTTTATTTCTGCATCCACGTCCCCATCGGTGTTGTTCAATCTCTGCTCTTGCATCGGAGAAGTCAGCGTTAATGCTCTGTCAAGTTGCGGTATTGGAGGATTCTGTAAGATTGGTACAACAGATGATGATGACATATTCGTTGCCGTTGCCGTCGTTGCGTCCACGCCACCACCACTACCACCGCCCATTGCTGTCGCGCGAGGTGAGGTAGCTGGCGAGGGTACGAAAAGGTTTGTGCTCGGAGGAATTGAGCCTGCTGTCGGACTAATCGCCGTGTTATTGATTTCGCCGTGCGGCACACCAAACTTCGGCGGAGCCTTATACGCATCGTCGTTATCCCTCGATGATACGCCCGCAGTCGCTAAATCTCCCATCATCGTTGGCGGTGGATGTTCGCCTGAGCCGGGTCTCCCGATTATAGTGTTGCTCGACAAATCATGCTTCATTCCACTTCCTGACATACCATTCCCACCACTAGCGGTGCTGTCGCCAGAATTATTACGATCCAGATGATGATTACCGGCATTCATACCTCCGCCACCATTGTTTGCAACAGTTGTGGATCCGGGAATAAAAGGGACACTTTGAGCCGAAATATCATTGCTGAGAGATCCAACGACTCCTGCATTCGGTGGTATCATGGGATTCATAATCATCGCGGAAGCGCTCTGAGTTTGCTGGTACCGCTGTTGTTGCATTCCAGCACTTCCTCCACCGCCAACACCAATCGACTGTTGTGGAGGAGGCGCGGTGCCCACCTTTGTCTGATCGTTTCTACCATTCGTATCGCCACTGAATTTATTGCTATTGTTATTTACAGTCCCGGTAGATTTCTTCGAATCATTCAATCCCAGAAAGCTCGAAAAGAAGCTCATGAAAAAAATCGTCGTCAGAAACGGCGGCGCGAAAACAATGACTCTCACGCTTTGTCGTATGACTACCTCGTCACGAGCAAAGCTCGTCTTGAAAACCTTATCGACGTATCGTTCGAGGAACTCTTGAAGTTTTCCTTCGCACTTTTCCAGAATTTTCGTTAATTTTACTCCTTCCTTTGACTTCCACGCTTTGCTTGTGGCTTCGCTAAGCGCAACAGAGAGAATGTTCAAAAACTTACCGAGATAAGGTTCCAAAGGCTTGAGTGCGACTACTATTTTATCTTTAGTCGCGAGAACAGAGTCTGCAAAGGACGAGGACGCATTGTTCACTGCGGTTTCTTCTTTCAAAACTTCATTCTCATTGAATTCTTTTTCCTCTCCGATTTCTTTCACTTCGAAATTATCGACATCGTTGTCGACGCCTTCGACTTCCTCAGCAATATCTCCTCTAGATTCATCATTTTCGGCGTGCTCTGTCTCTCTTCCATTCGCATTTATTGCATTCTCTTCTTCTTTTTCTTTACGCGCATACTCGGTGTCGTTCTTCTTCTTCTTCTCCTCCTCCTCCTCCCCCTCCTCCTCATAATCATCTTTCTCTACTTCTTTTTCTTCCATATTACCTACCTTTTCTTCCTCCTCTTCGTCCACGTCGTCGCGATCAACCTTGGCATCGGGCGATGCTGATGAAGGCTCAATTTCACGCGTATCGTCGTCGTCGTCGTTATCATCATCATTATCATCATCAACAACATCAACACCATAAAACCCGCGCATATTATTATCACCATCATCAGTGGAAATGCCATCACCAGTGGCCTCATCCGCTGTTTCGTCGACAGAGGACTTCTCTTCTTCGGGGGGTGCGTCTTCTTCTTCTTCCTCTTCTTCTTCTTCTTCTACTCCTTCCCCTCCCTTATTAGCGGCGATTACAGATTCAGACGACGATAATAACTCTTCCAACTTCCTCATCTTATCCTCGTATTCCACCTTTAATTCTTCCAACTGCCTGTCAAAACTTCCTTTCTGTTTCTCAGCTTCGCTCGCGTTTGCTTTCGCCTCTTCGTACAGTCGCGATATGCGCTCGATTTCTTCTTTCGAACCTTTCAGCGCTTCTTCGTTTCGCTCCCTCGCTTCTTTTGATTCTTTCGACAACGATCGAATTTCCATCAACTCTTCTCGCAATTTCTTCAACTCTTCAATTTGCTTCATCTCTTTCGCGTTTCGTTCTGTAAACGATACCTTCAAATCTTCCTCTATTTTCGTCTTTTCATCGACAACTGCATCGCGTTCGTTTTTCACGCGTTCAAGTTCTTTCTCGTGAGCAGCCAGGGTGTCTTCGATTCTCTTCTCCAGCTTTCCACTCTCCGATTTCAACTTATCGTGTTGTTCGAGCAGAATGTTGTGCTTTTCGTGAACTTCGGACATTTTCGTAGACGCTTCGTCGCGCTCTTTCTGCGCAGTTTTCAAATCGGAAATGTGTTTCTCAATTTCTTCTTCGTGTTGCTTCTGTAACACGGCGATTTGGTCCCTGTACTTCTCTTTTTGCGAAGAAAGTTGTTTGTGGTGCTGCATTTTCATCTCTTGAATGCTACTGTCGTTGCCATCAACTTCGGCGGCGGAGGAGCGCGGCGGCGGTGACGCGTGCGTTGCTTGTTGTTGTTGTTGTTGTTGTTGCTTTTGTTGTTGTAACAAATCGAGCTCTTGCCGTTCTTCTCTTTCGCGTCGCTCTCGTTCTTCTCTCGTTCGCAAAGTTCGTTCGTTCTGCGTTGGCGCATTTTCTTCTTCTTTGTCTTCTTCATCTTCTTCTCTTTCGTCGATGTTATTGTTATGACCACCATCGGAGGCATCATCGTTAGCACTCAACGTCCACCCCGAGGGTTCTTCCCATTGCGTTTTGCCCGTCGCTTCTTCTTGGAAGTAAAACTTTCCAGACTGATCGTCCGTCCAACGCATCCATCCGTTTGAACGAACAATCATCGATTCTTCTTCTTTGTCTTCTTCTTCCGCGCTCGCGAAGAGTAAAAAACACCCTCCTCCTCTTCGTTGTCGTTGTTTCTCGAACGCCGCCGCCTCGCCTCGTTCGTTCATCAACGATGACGCAACGGAAGAAGAAGACAAAGACAAAGAAGAAGAAGAAGACAAAGAAGACGAGAACGAAAACAGAAGACATGAAAGTGCGAGGACGACGACGTAGTCACGGTAAAGACGGACGAGGAGAGAACCAGAAGCGATGATGGTGGCAACACCATCTGCGCCCCTTCCTGAGCTTTTCTTCCTCCTCCTTCTCTTTCTCCTCTCTCCGTTCAAAACCTTCTCGTCTGAATCGTCTGAATCGTCGTTCATCTTTTTTTTCTTTTTTTACGTACGACGAGCGTGAAAGTTCTATTTTATTATGAACAAAAAATGACTTTTTTGAAAGAAGAAGAGAAAAAAGCTTCTTCTTCATCAGTTCTTCTTCATCATGCAGTTCTTCTTCAGTTCTTCTTCTTTACGACTCTGTGTAAAAATAAAAAAAGTTGTCACATAAAAGTAAGAGAGAGAGCTCTAGAGAGATTAAGAAGAAGATTAAGATCGATGATGAGAGAGAAAGAAGAAGAAGACAAAGAAGACAAAGAGAATTACGACGATTCAAAAGACGACGACTCAAAAGACGACGACGATTCAAAAGACGACCATAATTTATTCGAGTATAAAGATTTAGCCGGGAACGTGCAAGGTCCGTTTCCGTTGACGCATTTGGAAGCGTGGAATCGAGACGGCTATTTGAGTCGAGAATTGGAAGTTCGTCGTTTACGTTTACCTTTACGTCGTGATGATGATACTATTATTATTAATAATAATAATAACAACAACAACAACAACAACAACAACAACAACGACGTAAACGTAAACGACGTAAACGACTCTTTGTTGGAGTTCACCACGCTCGGTCGAGTGTTGGATGCGCGCCACGAAAAATTGTTGAACAAAGAAGAAGAATTCAAAGAAGAAGAGAAATTGAAAGAAGACAAACAACAACAACGACAACAACCAAAGCACGAAACGTCGTCGTTATTAGATGAACGGTTGAAGAACGTGTTCGGCGGCATCATCATTGGTGGTGGTGGTGGTGGTGGTGGCAGCGGCGATGGTGAAAATGCAGTTGATGACGACGACGACGACGAAACAACAACGACAACAACAACTACAAAGAAGAAGAAGAAGAAGAAGAAGAAGAAAACGTATTCTTCGGGGGCGCCTTTCGCGCTCGGCGGCAGTTTCTTGAAAAGCGACGATGGAAGCGCTTTAACCAAACGAGATGAGGAAGCGATCAAAAACGTTGAAATAGAAGATGATGACGATGATGACGATGACAAAAGATACGAGAAGAACGACGACGAAGAAGACGAGAACGACGACGAAGAAGCGAAGCAACACGCGTTGCGACTGTTGGAAGAAGAAGAAGACGGTCAAGACGCGGAGGAGGAAACATCCAAGGCGAAAGCGAAACGGAACCAAGTTCTCGAACAGTTTGAGGACGAGCGCGAGAGCGCGAAATTCGACGTGGACGAACGAACGAGCTTTGGTGGAAAACATCCGAAAGAGATTCCAACGATTGGTGCGAATTTTGGCAAAGAAAATAATGCCAAAGATCCGCGACTTTCCAAAGAGGCATCGCAGTTGCGAAAACTATGCAAACTAGGCACCAAAGCGCTGCTCTTACCGACGCACGAACTTTTGATGAGCGCGGCGACGAGAACGTTCGTGATGGATAGAAAAGACGACGACGACGTCGTCGGTGGTGCGCTCGATGAAGACAAAAGTGGCGAGAAATTTCAACGCCCGAGGAAAGAGTACGAAAACGAAAACGAGCGAGACGAAGCGCTCGAGGAGGAAGTGAGAAACGTTCAGAAAGGTTTGCTCAGCAAACTCTACGATGGAGATAAAAAAGAAGAAGAGCGAATAGGTGCGACGAAGAAACGACGCAAAAGCGTAGACTTTGATCTAAAGGAAGAAGAAGAAAACGACGATGCAAGAAGTGATGGCGAGCGATCGGATATTTCCTGGGGCGCAAAAATGGGCACGTACGAAGATCCAGCAAAGAAAAGCAGAGCGGTATCCTCCTCTGCCGCGGCGCGAAAAGCAGACGACGATGGCGATGAATATGGAGATCGAAAAGGAGACGAAGGAGAAGATGAAGAAGAAGATCTTGAACGAGACAAAGTGCGCCGCGGAAGAAAGAGAACAAATAGAGATGGTGATGATGATGATGATGATGATGATCGTAGGCGCGATTCAGAAGAAAAGATGAAAGAAGAAGCGCGAAAACGACAACGAGCGTTGGAAGAAGAGGAAGCGGAGCGACAACGACAACGGCAGATACTCTTAGAGAAGGAAGAAGAAGAAAATAAACGCGTAAAGCACATCGAGTTCATGAAGTATTTGCACAAAAATCCAACCGCCGGCGAATGGTGGCTTCCAAACGAAGAAGACGGGAAGCCGACTTTGGGTCCGTTTCAATGGGCGGAGTTGAGCGTGAATTTACCGGGCGTGCGAGTCGCGCACAGATACGAAGATAATCGATGGCAATTTGTTGGAAACGTCAACGAGAACGAAAATTTAGTCCCATTTGTTCCGTATAGTTCCAGTGCCGCCGCCGCCGCCGCTGCAGCGGATAATCCTCCAGAACTAGCCATCGCGAAGAAGATGGAGAGAGAAAATGTCTTTTTGCCGAGAAAGCAAAAACCGCTCGAGGACGATACAGACGAAGAAGAAGAAGAAGAAGAAGAAGAAGAAGAAGAAAAGGTATCGTCCGATGACGAGGTAGATGATGGAGACGATGGCGTGGAGAAAGAATCATCCGAAGAAGGACTCGTCGTCGAAGATGGCGAAGTCTACGACGATGGGGAGGAGAGAGAGGACGACGACAACGACGACGACGATAATGAAAATGAGAACACTAGCGACGATGATGAAGTGGATGCAGCTTTTTCGGAGAGCGACGAGAGTGACTTTCAGGATGAGGACGAGGGTGACGTTGATTTCAACGACGACGAGGATGATGATGCGAAGTTTACTCGATATCTCGACGTTGAAAACACGCACGAATGGTTTCGAAGATCCATAAACGCGTACGACGACGCCGACGACGAGGAGTTGAAAAGAAACGGTGATATGCCGACGACCCAAAACGATGGCGCCGACGAAGATGAAGGCAAAGAAGAAAAAGAAGAAAAAGAAGAAAACGACGATGGAAAGGACGACGAGGAAACAGTCCAAAGATGGTTCAGAACGCACATCGTCGATGGAAGTTCTTACATCACCTCCGCGGGATCGTTGGAACTCGCCGCCGAGAATAGTAATAAACGAGGCGGTGCGAACACCATGATGCGTTTCAAACGATTTGAAAATCTGTCGCAAATTAGCGCGTCGCTGAGCGCGGAAGCATACGAATCTATCATGATGAACAAAGCGAAGAAGAAAATAATCTCTCAGTTAGTCGAAGAAGTGTTGGATTCACTTTAATAATTAGTTTGCAACAAGAGTTTCACGTAGCAGCAAAGCAGTAGAAAGACTATTATTCGAGTTGTTGTGTGTAATAGTAGTAGTAGTAGTAGTACTAAATTTTCTCTCTCTCTCTCACTCACTCCAGTCGTCCGAATAATCATCCCTCTTTCCCGGATATCACGAGAAGACCGAGAATGAAAATCAACGCGTATTTAATCATCGGATGATCGTTCATCAAAATCGTCGCTTTCCCGACGTGCGGTAAATATCCAACCGTTCTTCCCATGACGTGTTTCTCGTTCAACCATTTCTGTCCGGGCGCGTATAAGCCGATATCGTCCATGTAATTGTTATCGCCTTTCGTGAGCATCTCGTGTTTGAATAACGACGATTCAGACGACGACG
>Ga0209090_10002098_pt1 | contig 12672 bp, 9 predicted proteins | sample ArcticOcean_MG_C_9_FD_187432 | JGI IMG/M metagenome (GOLD analysis project Ga0209090, IMG submission 187432) | Marine microbial communities from western Arctic Ocean - ArcticOcean_MG_CB2_152 (SPAdes) (version 2) | ecosystem: Environmental > Aquatic > Marine > Oceanic | place: Arctic Ocean... | reverse complement strand
GTTTCTGTTAAAATTTGAAAGCTTTTTCGGGTCAGTCGTATGATGGTCGCGTGGTGCAAAGAGTAGAGGAGAGAGGTGAACGACGTCAAACGAGGACGAGAGGAAAATCATGTTCTTTTTTTTAAAAGGAGTTTTCGAGGAGAAGACGAACAAAAGAGACGAACTCGAGGAGGACGGAAGAAGCGAGTACCAAAGCGATAACGCATACATGAAAAACATATTATTAAACTAAAATGGCTACTACACTGTTTTGACCGCGCGGTTTTGTATAAGGGAGAGAGAAAGAGGGATTTTTGGGGGGAAGAAGTTTCGCAAAGTCGTTTTTTACTCGGCGGCAGCGGCGAGGATATCTCCTCCTTCGCGAGACCTGGGAGAAGCTTCTTCTTTGTCTGCTTTTTCCGATACCGAAGAAGAGGGTGAAAGTATAGATACCGACGGCGCGTAACTCATGACTACACCGTTGACTTCGTCTCCTTCGTCTTCGTCCTCTTCTTCCGGTTCGTATTTGTCCGCCGTTTCGCGAGAAAACATGCCGCCTTGGCTGATCCTTTTCCCTTCGCCGGCGTCGATGTACGTTCCCATGCCTAAATCTCTCAGCAAAGCCGCTTTTTGCGGCGTGTACGATCCAAAGTTCTCCTGGTCTACTTTCGGCGCGTCCAGCGCGTTCAACGCGAACACGCACCCTAAAACGCCCGCTCCGCACGCCAACATCGTCTTCTTACACCTCGCCACCGCCGGGCCGCACACGTACGTCCCGTCCAATCTATCCTTCGCCAACATCTCCGGCGTTTTCACGTACACTTGACCATCGTACCATCCAGTCTCTTCGTACTCAATCGTCGCCGAGAGCAAGCGATTTCTCACGTAATCCCACGAGTTGTGAATGTTCAACGTTATCGCGCTCACGGCGACCAAGGAACCCAACATCGCCGCGACGTGCGCCTCCGTCCACTGTATCTCCGGATTATACGTCTCGCTCGCGATCGGGTACGCGATGACAGTGAAGAAAAACCCGCACAAAATAGTCAACCGTACCGCGTAACTCTTCCCATCTAAACCGCCCCATCCAGAAACTAGGCCTTCGGCGACTTCTTTAAGCTGCGACGAAGGCCTCTGGTCCATCGGTACTGGACACGTATCTACCACGTCGTCCAACAACGAAAATTTCTCTGTATCTTGGCCGACGTCTTCGCCGAAATTCATTCGAGTTCTTCGTGAGCGTTGTCCTCTTCTTCGAAGAAAAGCGATGCGACCACCACTTTTGACCGTTTTGTCTTCTCTTACGAAAACCTGGTGCGCTCTCATCATCACCACGCGACTCCTGTGACGACGATGACTTTTCATCATTTTCATCATTCTCGGGAGGTGTGACGTCTTCGTATAATCATCAATCCCGGAAACCGACGCTCTCCGTTCGCTCTCGCTCCTCTTCGAAGACTTGTTGTTACTGCACTCGACGCATCGCGGGGAGGAAATTAAAGTCCTCATAGTCTCGATATGTGTACTGATACTAAAGTCCTTCTCTCTCTCTCTGTTTAACAGACGAAATGTGTACACAAAACCAACCTTTTCTTCAGAGCTTCAAAGGGCAGACGAGCCACAAATTTCTTTTGAGGCAAAAAAAAGCTATTTGTTTGCCCCACAAAAGATCTCTATTCCTTTTCTATATAATCACGCAACACATATAATATAAAAATGGCTTCTACCGTGCGTTTCTTTGTCTTTTCCCTCTTTTACTACGCGCGCGTTGAAGAGTTTCTCGTCGAACAGATGATGGTGGTTTGTGACGGCGTCTGCAAAAGTCGCGCGGTCCTTTGCGAGAGGCATTTCCGATTATTTTTTTTCCTCCGAGTGTGTTGCGCGGATGGATTAGCGAGAACACGCGTGAGATGAGAGGCGTAACTGAATTTTTTACGCCGGAAAGACGACGAGAAAATCGAACAAACAGAGGATGAGACGTAATACTGACCGAGTTTTTCTAATCATAAATGCAGTTATCTTTCGCTGGCCTCTCTGCCAAGGTATGTTTTCGCTTCGCGTCGTTGGGTGTTTTACGTGATGGGAGACGATGATTTTAGATAGCCGCGAAGCAGTTTTTTCTTTTTTTTTTCTTTTGTGGGTGGTGCTTTGGAAAAGACGGATAAGGTCGTCTTGTTTCGGAAAGATGTATATAAAAAGTTTGAATACTGACGAGTTCTTCTCTTCTTAAACAGCAATGCATCTCGCAAAAAGTCACCTCCGCTCGCCAAAACCAAAAGGTGGCCAGAGTGTCCACCGTCGTCAAAGCGGCGGACAAGGGTGGCCCGTACGGCTTGGGTCTCGAAATGGCCAAGACGGCTGGGAAATCCATGCAATCCGGCAAGGCGAAGGTCCCGTTAGCGTTGGAAGAAGGTGAAATGCCGTTGAACACGTACAAGAACAAGACGCCGTTCACTGGTACCGTCAAGTCCGTGGAAAGAATTGTTGGCGCGAAGGCGACTGGGGAAACCACGCACATCATCATCGACCACGGAGGAAAGATGCCGTTTTGGGAAGGGCAGTCGTACGGCGTTATTCCGCCGGGGACGAAGATCAACTCCAAGGGTAAGGAAGTTGCGCACGGTGTGAGATTGTACTCCATCGCGTCTACTAGATACGGTGACTCCTTCGACGGTCAAACTGCGACTTTGTGCGTTCGTCGTGCGACCTACTGGGACGAAGAGAAGGGCGCTGAAGATCCGGAAAAGAAGGGCATCTGCTCCAACTTTTTGTGCGACGCGACCCCGGGTACGGAAATCATGATGACTGGCCCGACTGGCCAAGTCATGTTGTTGCCGAAGGATCCGTCCACTCCGGTCATCATGGTTGCCACTGGTACTGGTATTGCCCCGATGAGAGCGTACATCCGCCGATTTTTCGTTGAAGACGTCCCGAGCTGGAACTTCACCGGCTTGGCGTGGTTGTTCATGGGCGTCGCCAACTCTGACGCCACTTTGTACGACGACGAATTCCAAGAGTGCGTCAAACGATTCCCGGGCCAATTCAGAATTGACTACGCCTTGTCCAGAGAACAAAATAACAAGAAGGGCGGCAAAATGTACATCCAAGACAAGGTTGAGGAATACAAGGACCAAGTCTTTGGCTTGCTCGACGGCGGCGCGCACATGTACTTCTGCGGTTTGAAGGGTATGATGCCGGGTATTTTGTCCATGTTGGAAGGTGTGTGCAAAGAAAAGGGCATCAACTACGAAGAGTGGTTGGAAGGCTTGAAGAAAAACGGTCAATGGCACGTCGAAGTTTACTAAATTTGTAGTTTCTTTTTTAGAGAGAAAAGATTTAGTAAACTTATTGAGAACGCAGCCGAGAGAACGAAAGAAAACAATCAGAAAAAGAGAGAGAGAAAAAGAGAAAGAGAGAGTTGAAAAGAGAGAGAGTTGAAGAGAGAGAGAGTTGAAGAGAGAGAGAGTTGAAGAGAGAGAGAGAGAGGGTGAAGAGAGAGAAAGAATAAATAGATCATTCTGTTTTTTAATACTTGTGTAATCGAAAAACATCTTACTATATAACATAACTATAACTACTTCAGCTATTACATACGTTGATTGCGCCAGTAAAGTAAAGTAACCGCATCAACATCGTTTCAAACTCCCACGAGTGGCTTTCGCTCGGTCGTCCGTGATTAAACGACTTGGCAAAGTTATCCATGGAAACGCTAAACCCGAATAAATCCACCTCTTCGCACATTTTCAGCGCCATCAAAACCCCGTGGACGCCGGAAGACATGAATCGGTAACACTCGAACGGCCCGACGCTTAACGAGTACAAGTCTTTCCTCAACTGCGAGAACACCTCCAATTCCCAGTTGATTAAATCTGCGGCGGCTAAGTGTAAATTCAATTTGGGATGTTTCTTTTGCAACGCCTGTAAATATGGCGCGGAAAAATAGTTCCAAAATAAAACTTCTTCGTCGCTAGAAATGTCCTCTGACGCTCCGTCGCCGTCTAATAAACTCGTCGTATATTTTCGATTGACTAATCGAAAGGTTGTTTTCGTGCCCATATATTTTTGCTTGTCCTCGAATTTCACGCCTTTTTCTTGCATCACGTGATGCATGCGTCGCCATTCGGAGTTAAATCGGAAGACTGCATCGTACTGGTCGATGGCGTCTCCGTTTTCCGCGTCGAATAAGTTCATCGAGTTGCCTACGATAGCGCACCGATCGTACGCCGAGCCTTTGAACACGTCCTCTTTCGGCGTCGGTACGCGCTCTTCCCAGCCCGAGCTCATATCGCATCCCGCTTTCGGTCCACCACCACGCTCTCCACATCCACCAGATAAGAGCCCAGTCTCTTCGTTCTTCACTAACGGTAAACACTTATTACTCCCGCCTTTCGAGTGCACGAAACAATTCGGACTCCCAAGCGCTAACGTTTGAATCCCGCTAAACTCTATGGCCACCTTCCTCAACTCGTCTCTCGTCGCCTCGCACGATTTCAAATCCACTAAACACTTCTTTAATTTCTTTTCTACCTCAGATAACTGGTCGACTTTCCTCTTGGCCACTTTCGATTCTTCCGAGCATCTCTTCAACGCGCGTTGCTCGGCGCACGCTTGACGAGCTTTCAACGGCGCGCGAGGAGAACAGCTCGGGCCAAATTTACCACCCATCCCAGCCGCTTTGAACGTTAACAACTGCCTTCTTCGTCGTTCGCGTGATTCTGTCCCGTTCACTCCCTCGTGTTCTTTCTCTCCTTCTCCTTCTACTCCTACTTCATTCGCTCTCTCGCCGCTCAATAACGCTTTCCTCCTAAGACTCACTCTTCTTCTCTTCCACTCTTCGATCTCCTCTAAAGGCCTCCACGGTTTCGGCGCATCGAAGCACCTCGGATGAAACGGTTTCGGCGGTTTTTGTAATAGTAATTTCTGCGCCATGGTGATGTGAGAATCTTTGTATCGGTCGCGAGACATCCCGTGGCCTCGGACTTCCTTTGATTGTTGTTGTTTATCTTCTTCTTCTCGATGTCTTCCAATCGATTGGAAATCTTCGCTTCTTTCTCCATCTCTTCCGGTTTCTCGGTCTCGAAACAGGACCAAAATCACACACGCGAATAATGCGAGAAGCAATAAAATCAATAATCGTTTTGCCCTCGCTCTCCCTGCCGGGGTTTTGGTGGAAGAGCGCCCCCGAGGCGCCATGATGTTATACTGTTAGAGGTGGTTTATGCGTAAAATTTCTTTTGAAGAAAAATACGCACAAGAGAAGAAGCGTCAAAGAAGAAGGCGAGTGGTTTGAAAATGAAAACCGCTCTCGCTCGGCGAGAGGCGACGGAGAAAAGCCGCCAGCGTCACATCAACCGGGCGAAGAAAGATTTGTTGCAAAGAAATCCAAACGTTTCGTACGAGGAGTGGCAAAAACTCTCCCGGTACGCGCACTTGAAACCGATGAAAAGAGAGGAGTGGACGAGAGCGTGTCGTTGCGGGAAAAACTCAGAAGTCGTAGAAGAAGAAACGAAGGAGGAGAAGGCGCGAAGGGAGGAAGAGCGAGATGACATCGAGAGATGCAGAAGCGAGAGTAACATCGCGTCGCGTTCGTTGGCGTCGAGAAGACCTTTGTCGAGTTTACAAACGCACACGAACGAGAGAACGGATACGGAGGAGAACTTGCGCTTGTTTTGTTCCGAGATCAAGACGTTTGACCGGTTCAACCGCGCGTGGCGAGACTTTGAAAGAGAGGAAGAGAAAAGGGAAAAGATGTTAACGTTTGTGTTTGAAACAGATGCACGCGGTGAGTGCATCGCGGAGACTCTTTTCAAGGCGAAATGCATCGAAACGTGGATGCTGGAAGAGATGTTGTGCGTTTTGCTTTCTTCGCCTCTCGGCGAAGAGGAATGGCGAACCGAAGCCGCCAAACGATTGATTTCACATCTCTCGACGCCGTTACAAGTTCAAGTGTTGTCAACACGCGCGCGAGAAAAGCTCAGGGAAAGAAAATTGGGCTCGTAAAAGAAGAACGAGTTTGAGATCTGCGTGTATTTATGTAAGTTATTCCGTCTCAATAATATTCTTTTGATATCACAAAACAGTTTGCTCTTGCAAGCGCAAACGCAGCTTGCCCTTCGTTTCCTAGTAAAACTACTTCAAGCACACACCCGCGCGTTCCTAACACATCCAATTTCTCCAATTTCTCACCGATTTCTCCCTCTCTCTCTCTCTCCTTTATCTCTTTCATTTTTACAAAATTCTTTTCTTTCTCCCTCTTTTTCTTTCTTTCTAATAACAATTACTCTTCTTCTCAAATTAGAACGGAGACGCGCCGCCGACGTTCGCAAAGTTGGTCAACAAGTTGTGCGCGAACGGATCAGTAACGTGATCCGTCAAGTTCTTCACTGGCCCTTCGCCGGTGATGATCGCTTGCACCATGATACCGAAAAACGCCATCATCGCCAATCTGCCGTTTTTGATCTCCTTCACCTTCATCGCGTCCATGTCGTTTTTGCCCATACCCATCGGGTTGAATGAACCGCCCGGGTACGCCGGGTTACCGGTGCCGCCCATCCCTTTTTCCAAGCCAGCCAAAGATTGCTTCGCTCTGAAGCCCGGGTTGGCGTATTCAGTCAATCTGTTGATTTCGACAAAGTTCATCATGCACACCATGACCCAGAACAACGCCGTCGGCGGCGCCCAAAAGTCGTACGAGCCTTGCGCCGGGATTATGCCGTTCTTAAACCAAACCACCGCCGTGGAGTCCGGAATGAAGCCCTTCATCGTTTCCGGCGCAGTCGCGCCGGCAACGCCAAGCATCGCCCATCTGCCGTGGATAACTTCCGCGTACGCCAACCACCCCGGGTTGATGAAACCGCCGGCGCCTTCCGGATCGGACAAGCCGAGCGGATCGAAACCGTAGTCACCCGGCAAGGTGCCGTCCAAGTAGGACAAAGATTGGTCGGAGACGCCCAACATGTACAACGGAGCGAGGTTGTCCGTGTTTCTGGCAACCTTCTGTTAAATGTGATGATTTTCGAGAAAAGAACAAGAAGGGAAGAGAGGTGAGTTTTTGTCGTTTGATCATATTTTTTTCCTTCTCGCGCGCGCGCGCGCTCCTCCTACTCTTTCCACGCTCGAAACAGTTCAAACATCTCCCGCACCACTCTATGCGTCCGTTCGTACCGTTCGCTCGTCCGAACGCGTCTTAACAGGAGCTCAAGAGAAAAGGGAAAACGTCTTTAAAAATTACCCTATGCGAGAGATATCAACCGTATCTCGGCCCCCCCCGGGTGCGTATCAAAAAAAGAGCACAAAAAGGCGAGAGATTCGAATTTTACGGTGTCGGAATCGACGCGCGACGACCTCGTTCCGACGTCCCGATTGCCCTTCAAAACGCAATTCGTTTCCCTCGACCTCCAACGCACGCGCGGGCGTAAAAAAATCAAACGTTAAAAAAAAAGAAAACGTACCACCGGAGCCGCAGCGGCTGGCTTTTCCGTTTCCGCAGGGACGTCGTCCCCTTCCGCCTTGACAATCAAAGATCGTCTCTTGGTGTTGTTGGAAGACTTAGAGACTTGCGAAACCACGCGAGTGGCTAACGCGGCTCTGTTTGCGATGGTAGATGCAAAAGACATGTTTATTGGTGAATAATATGCTTATATGTGTGTGTGTGTTCAAAAGGACACGAGTGCAAATATGACGCAAAAAACAACGCGTTTCGAAATTACGCGTAACTCGTTTCGAAAGCGATTGTTTTTCTTTCTTTCAGAGCAAAAAAAGAGGAAAAAGAAGATCCTTTGGTAGAACTTAATTGACTGACCACACAGAGAGCCGTCAGAAAAAAGAAACTCGTACCACATAATAATAGTATAGATATAGAGTAAAGCGTGTCCTCTCTCTCTTCTCTCCCCAAACGCGCCCTCTTCTCTCTTCTGTGTTGTCTTCTGGGTCTTCCGCTTCTTCTCTCTTTTCGCTCTAGAGCTTTCTCTCTCTCACTCTCTGGAAAGAAAGAGAGAAGAAAAAATGGCCCCGGGAGGATCATCGAGAGGAGGAGGACAACGCGCGAAGAAAGGAACGAATGCGACTCGTGAGAAGAACGAGGACGACGATGAAATCCCAATAGTGATGCCTCCGACGAACACCCAACAACAAGAAGAAGAAGACTATAATCAACGAGTGCTCGATGCTATTGCCTCTCACAACAACAATCAAGGCGTCAGCGACGAAGACTTGCAGAAGATTTTGTCCTTTTGGAAAGGGGGCGTGCGAATGGAAATCATCAACGACTTGTTGGACAAAGAGCAAATCACGTTACACACGGAAGGAGGCGAAGGCGAGAATGGGATTTGCTACTTCAAAAGAGTGAGCGCTGAAGAGATGCTCAAGAAACGAGGGTTATCGAGCGAAGACCGGTTGGTGTTACAAGTCATCGAAGCCGCTGGGAATTGCGGGATGTGGACGAAAGAAGTCAAGCAAAAGACGAACTTCCCGCAGGTGAAAGTGACGAAGATTTTTAAAACCTTAGAGTCGAGGAAGTTGATTAAAAGCGTGAAGCACGTCGCGCAGCAAAATCGAAAGGTGTACATGAAGTACGATTTAGAACCGTCGAGGGAGATTACCGGTGGAGCTTGGTTTACTGATCAAGAGTTTGACGCCGTGTTCGTGAAAATCATGCGGGACCAGTGCCGGGATTTTATCAGAAAAGAGAAACGGGTGACTTTACAGGACGTGTATGAGCACATCGTGGAGAGTAAAATCTCCAACGTGAATTTGAGGAAAGAAGACGTGATACAGATTGTGGATACGCTGTTTTACGACGGGGACGTGGAGATGATCACGCCCGAGGAAAGGAGGAGACAGAAGATGGACGCGTACGAGGACGATTTCATCGACGATAGGAAGAACCGAAGAGGTGGTGCTGAAGGAATGTTGATGTACGAATCCGACGAGGAAGAAGAATACGAAGAAGAAGAAGAAGAAGAAGAAGAAGAAGAAGAAGAAGACAGCGAAGGAGAGGACGAAGACACGACGACGAAGAAACGCAAGAAAGGATCGGCGAATAATAACAAGAGGAAGAATAGCAACAAGAAACAAAAGAAAGCGACGACGGAGAACAAGAAAGGTAGCAGCATCAACAAGAAGCAGCAGCAAAAGAAAAAAGGTAGAGGAGGAAACGAAAGCGAAGAGGCGACGGTTGAAGTTGACGACGGCGACGATTTTACCGAAACATACTACGTGCCTTCAAAGTGGAAAAGCAATATACACACGCCGCTGAGTTACGTGCCGTGTGGTATTTGTCCGGTCTATCAAGAATGTGAGCCAGGTGGGTTGATCTCGCCGGAGAAGTGCCCTTACATGGACAGATGGATTAGGGACATTGAAGAGACCGGGAATAATCCAGGAGCATATAATGGAATATTAGGAACGGAAGATAACGACGACGATGAAGAAGAATAGTAGCAGAGGTGAAAATAGAAAGAGAAAGAGCGCGGCGTAATATAATATCAGAACATAATATACAAGGTAGCGTATCGGTTGTAGTTTTCAATTGAAAAATTGTCAAATCAGTCGTACTCGGGTAAGTAATAGTAGTAGTAGTAGTAGTAGTATACCAGTAGGAGAATCTTTTTCTTATTCTTCCTTCGTCTCGTCAAAATTCTTCTTGGCGGGAAAGCGCGAGATTGTTTGCACAATCTCTGTAAAGTCTGGTCGCTCTTTCGGGTCTGTTTTCCAGCACCTTTCGATTAGTTCGCGAACATCCTCGCGAACTTTATCTTCCGGCAAAATTTCGCTTCGCTTATCTTCCATGCCGACGAGGAACGCGATGCGAAAGTGCACGCACTTCTTGAAAGGAATGCGCCCGGTGGCGCATTCGTATACGATGTTGCCGAACGAGAAAACATCTGCTTTCGTCGAACACGGGTAGTGTCCGGTAAACAATTCCGGTGCCATGTAATTCGCGGTCCCCGCGTTGACATGTGCAGTGCTCGTTTTCAAAGTGTTTGCCATCAGCGGGAGTAATCGAGAAATACCGAAATCGCAAACGTACGCCTTGTATTTTAGAGTCGGCGCGTTATCACCGTCGTCGTCTAAAATATCGTGATCGTCGTCTCTCCGCTTTCGCCTCTTCTCGAGCACATCAGAAAGTACTTTAGCTTCCACGAGGACATTCTGAGGTTTCAAATCGCGGTGTAAAATTTTCCTCGGCTTCAGGCTGTGCAAATACTCCATCGCTTTCGCAACGTCCAACAGGATTGTGCGTAACAAAGTACCCGACAGTTTGACGCTTTCGTTATTTTCGCGATGCAACATTTCGTTGAGCGATCCTCCGTGGACGAGTTGAACGACGAGTAGCGCTTTGTGTATGGGCTCAAAACACGCGGCATACACGGAGACGATGTTCGCGAGACGAAGAATTTCAACCTCAGACTTTAACATCTTTATGTCTTCGCTGACCTCCTCGTTGTTCTGGGAAGGCGTAGGCGTGGTAGTCGATGCGGATGTTGCGGTAGGCAAAGCGTTCACTCGAAGCGTTTTCACGGCGACTTCACGGTCGCGAAATTTACCGCGGTAAACCGTACCGTACGCGCCACCTCCCAGGCGCTCGTACATTCGAACGTCCTTCTCGAGTTCAACTTCGGTTAAATTTTCAAACGGATCCTCGTCGTCTTCTTTATCCGGAGTTAATTCGAGCTTGGACGACGAAGACGACGACGACCTGGACTTATTATTATTCGTATCATCTTTTATGCTATTTTGTAACTTTTCGATTTCTTTGGCGAGCGCGTTGAGTGAAACTCTCGCCTCCGCGCCTTCTGCCATATCTCCCTCGTTGGAATTGAGCAGCGAGTTTTGCCGCGAAATCGCCGGCGAATGCGCCGGCGTCGTATCTTTCGTACTTCTTCTCAGCAACTGTAAACGATCCATCTCTCCTCTCGGTGATTCCTCCGTCGTCGGTATAGACGAAGAGACGTTTGATTTAGGCGGTTTAGTAGACGTGCGACGGACCACATCCTCGCAACCTGTAATCTCTAGCGTAGACGGCGCGGGAGCCATCAAACGTCTCGCCTCGGATGATTTGTTTTTATTCTTTTTCTTTTCTCCTTCGTCGATTTCTCCGCTGATATTTATTACCGTTTCGTTCTCGAGCTCGTCAATACCACCACCTTCTCCGCTACTTCTTCGTTTGCTACGAGATGTCTTCCAAGACAGAGGCGCGAATGGTCTCGAATGCGTCGTCGTCGTCGCGTCGAACGCGCCGCTCTCACCGCCCAGAGACGATTTCGAATGCATCCTCTCGAGATGATGTAGCCACGTACGCACGCGATCTTTGCTCGCTATTTCACTTCTGTCCGTGAAATGCTTTCCTTTTTTCATCCGTTTCTTGGCAAAGTAACACACGACGACGAGTACCGCGACCAACAAAGCGCACGCGACGCTGACTCCAACGATCAACATTTTTTCGCTGTCTTCATCTTTCGCGTCGAAGAGAAACGTAACTTCTTCTTCACCAATGGCACCATCGCTTTCGTTGTTCTCACCAATCGCTCCAAACGCCGGCAGCAGCAAAAGTGTCCCTCCCGTCGTCGCGAACGTCTCTCGCGTTCCGCCTTCGTCGCCTTCATCGTCGCTCGTCGAAGAACTCGCTCTCAACCTCACGCTTCGCACCGAGACGTCGCTCCCAATCCCGCTCTCGTCCGCAAACGACACCGCGTTAAAACGAGTTAGCCTCTCGCTTGCCTCTCGCAACGAATACGACGAAGAAAAAATGCTCGTATTTTTCACATCCTCCGTGGTTGACAAAAAACCAACGTTCGCGCGGTGCGTCTGGTTTTGCACGGAAACCATGACTTCCGTGCTCGACGCGACCGCTTGCACGTCCAGGAAATACGATAATTGTGATTGCAACTCGTAACTCCATCCTAAAGCGTTTTCGATGGTCAGGTATCCTCCTCTCGGCGCGAGTTGGAACGCGAATAAAGAAGAACTTCTGTTGTCCAACACGAACGGAGGAGAAAGAACGCGCGGTGCGGGGACCACCACCGTCCACGATGGCGACGACACCTGACCGTCTCGGACGATCGAAATCGATGCAGAAATATCCTCGGAGTCGTTTTCTTCTCCAAAAGGAAAAGTTCCGTTTGAAGTCGTCGTCATCCTCTCCCTTTTTCGAAGTTTACCACGCGCACGTTTGCGCGTATTTCTGCGGATCTCGTTTTTGCCGAAAGCAAATTCTTCATAAAATACGACGCGGAAAACAGAGAAAGAAGACGCTTTGCGAAGAGATTAAGAGAGAAAGACAGACAGAAATCGACGACGACGCGCCTCATTCGTTGGTGAAAGAAACGCTTCTTCTTTGTTTTTCTCTCCCGTTCTCCTTTTCGTCTTCGTCTTCTTCGATTCGAGAGAAAGATGGCTTTCGATGCCGTTGAAGAGGAAGACAATAACGAGCGAGAAAGAAGAAACGAAGAGGAAGAAGAAGATGAAGACGGAACGATGAAGAAGACGACGTTGAACAGCGCGGCGACCAACACCACCACCGCTGAAAAAACTGCCGCTCAAACGGACGAAGACGACGAAGAAGAATCAGATTCAGAGGAAGAGGAAGAATCTTCCTCCTCGGAAGAGGATGAGGAAGAGTTGGCGAAGTGGCGAAATACGGCGTACGAAGTCGGCGATCGCGTCTCCGCCTTCGCCTCGTGGTTTCAAACG
>Ga0209090_10002096_pt1 | contig 12674 bp, 6 predicted proteins | sample ArcticOcean_MG_C_9_FD_187432 | JGI IMG/M metagenome (GOLD analysis project Ga0209090, IMG submission 187432) | Marine microbial communities from western Arctic Ocean - ArcticOcean_MG_CB2_152 (SPAdes) (version 2) | ecosystem: Environmental > Aquatic > Marine > Oceanic | place: Arctic Ocean... | reverse complement strand
TTCGCATCATCATCAAAGCGCTCATTCTTCTTCTCTCACTGAGAGTACTCAAACCGCCTCCTGCGCCGAAAATCCTCGTCTGAATCGTCATCTTCGCCGTTCTCTTTTTAATACTACGAATGCGCGGGGATGTTTGTCGCGGTCGTGCAAAGCAGAAGTGGTGTAAGTTGTGAAGAGAGCGTTGGTTTTTCCCTAACGATTGTTTCGGGGAGACAAGCACTTTTTAACCTTAAAGAGTTCTTCATTCATTCAGCAGACGAAACCACGCTCGCGTACACGCGACGAGACGGAGAGGAAGAGAGAGAAGAAGGCTTTTGCAGAGAGAGAATGGTTGACGATGATGACGACAAGTACAACAAAAAAAAAGCGCTTCCGGTTCCTAAATTTACGACGAGACAAACGACGACATCTTTGACGCCGGATGGGAAAACGAGAAAAGCGCGATCGATGGGAGGTTTAGGAGGAGGACAGTCATCAAAGTCCGCGCAGCATTCGCCACAACAGCGAGAACAACAATTCGATTCGAATCGCTTGGCGGCGAAATTGGATTTCTTATCCGCGAGAGTGAACTTTGACGGCGAAGAGGAGACGCAAACGAAAGTGCACAACGCGTTGGACCGATTGTCGTTTGCAACGCAAGTGCACCACACGGCGGATGCGTTTGGGCAAGCGCTGACGGACGCGAAGGAAGAGGTTGGAGAGTACGCTTTGAAAGCGGCGGAGTCGGTGGCGAGGTTTCAAGCGACGCAATACGCGGCGAAATGGATGCCGTTGGAAACGAACGTGAACTTGAAGCCGACGTACGTGAAGGTACCGGTGAGTACGGTGGAACGGTTGAAATTTTACGAGGACGAGAACGTGCGGCAGATTGTCGCGCAACATTTAATCGAGAAGGAGACGATATTAGCCGAGAACGCCGGGTTGAGGAGTTTAGTGCCTGGTTTGCAAGACGAGGTATCGTCTGAGCAAGTGGCAAATATTCGAGAGACGGAAGACGGCGTCAATCGCGCGCTGTTGTTAGCCGCGGTGGAGGAGATTGCAAAGTTGAAGACGAGAGTGACCGTGTTGGAAGGCGAGGCGGCGAAACATCGAGTCACTTCCGCTGGATTCGGGTTGATTGGTGTGAACGCGAGCGAACATTCTGGTGAGATTGCCGAGCACGCGAGGAAGTTGACGACGGAATTGGCGAGAGTGGAGGAAGATAACGGAAGACAGAAGTGGTTAATCGGCGAGAAGGATAAGGAGATTGAAACGATTAAAGGTAAGTTCATGGATACGTATCAGTACTCGTTAGAGGAGAGGTTACAGGAAAGCACGGAAGCGTTGGAAGTGGCGGCGAACTTACAAGGAGAGCAGTTGCAATATTTAGAAGACCACGCGTTGAAAGTGCTGGCAAAAAAGAACGAAAAGTTGGACGATTTGGTGTACCAGTTAGAAACGTTGGCTTCGCACCGAGAGCAAACGAGAGAACATTTGACGGCGTTTTTGGAACGAAACGACGAGACAGTGGTGTCTATTTTGTGTTCATTGGCTGGGTTTTCGAGCAAAAAAACGAAAGAGATTGTCGAACACCGACGAAGTCGATCGTTGACTGGGAGATTGGCGTGGTTAGGGAAGAACTTGAAACCGGTGAGTAGCGCTTTATCGAACGCGTTGATGGCGTGCGCTTCTCCGCCGGGAGGGATACCGCGCGAAGGCGACGCGATTTTAGCAGACGCGGCGGCGGATACAAAAAATACTACCACCATTACTACGAGCAGCACGAGTGGTGGAGACTCCTTGACGAAAGCAGCACCGGAAAAGAACGCGGCGGGGGAAAGTAGCGATGATAGCAAAGAGAAAGAAAAGAAAGCAGACGGCGGCGGGGAAGCGAAAAAAGAAGAAGACAAAGAAGAAGAAGCGCGAAAAGAAACGCATCGAGAAGAAGAAGAAGAAAACGCGACGATAAAAGTCCCCGAACGAAGCCGCTCGCGTCCAAAACCAAAAAGTCCTCGTAAAAACGAGAAAACCAGCGGTTTTCACGGATTCGACGACCCGGAAGCAGCCGCGAAAGAGGCGAAAAAAAGAGCCAAAGAACGCGCGGCGTTGCCGGCGCCGAAACTCATCGGTCGAGCCGCCGAACGCGAAGCCGAAAAGATGCGCCAACGAGAGAAAAGTGGCTTCGGCGGCTTTGGAAGCGAGGCGGAAAGCTCCGACGACTCCGATTAAAGTATTGTTATTTATTCATCATACGCGTTGTTGTTCTTTTACCTCTTCTGCTCCTTCTCGCTACTCCTATCTTTTCGACTACTCTCACTACTACTTTTATTATTCTCACTACGCTTACGTTTATCATCATCATCACCACCACCACCCTCGTCGTCTTTGTCCTCTTCCTCCATTTCCCCGTAATACCCGGGATCTTTCATCATGCACTCTCTCAGCGCAGTCGTTTCCTCGAAACATTTCGCGACGAAATCCTCCTCGTTCGCCTTTGCTGCGTCCACGCATTTTTCCCAACGTACGAATTCCTGTTTACACGACCCGCCTTTCATGTACGCGCAGAATCCGCACGTTTCTTCTTCCTCCTCCTCTGCTTCTCGTTCCTCTTCATTCTTAGTGTTATTAGTCTTTTCAACGGCGATTTCTTTTGCTGCCGCTGGTTCTTCTTCTTTCGTCGTCATCTCTCTCATCGAGTGTAAAGTCTGACGTTTTTTCCCCGCACAAGTTGCACTCTCTCTCTCTCCTTCTTTCGGGAAGAAGAAGAAGACAAAGAAGAAGAAGAGAGAGTCTCTGTCTGCTCTTTTAAACACATCATTTTCTGTCCGCTCTCTTTCGCAGAGACGTGGTAAAACGCAGAGAGAGAGTTGAAATCAGAGATGGCGAAAGAGCGGAGGACATCCTCGTGGGCGACGGACACCGCCGTCGATCTGCTCAACAGCTCGAAACTCTCGTCGACTTCCTCGGCAAAACTAGAAAAACTGAAACAAATCGAAGAACTCTTCCGCGGAAACAACGCGAACAAAGAAGAAGACCAAGAAAACGATGCAAAAGACGTGATGACGGTTGTGTTGCGTCCGATGTTTGAATCGATCGTGACGGAAACCGATCCGAGAGTGCGAAAGTTCGGGTGCGAATTGAGCGAACGTATGTGCGTTTTACTCGGAGAAAACATGTCCGCCTTGTCGTCTGTATCGTCCGTATCGTCAGATGCGGCGGTTGAACGCAACGGAGGACATTTCGCGTCTGTGTTGGAGAGTTTGTTGGTCTTAGTCTCCGATGGGCAATTTCCAGCGGTGCAGAAAAGAGCGACGGCGGCGAGCGCAAACGCGTTTCGAGAAGTTTTAGTGAACGCGGCGATCGAAGGCGCGAACGTCGATCCGATGATTGATTTGGATGATTCTTTTGATGACGGAGAGGAGAAGACGAAACAGATTACGAAGAAGACGAAACAGACGAAGAAGAAAGAGGAAAGTCGTCAATATTCGAACGTCGCTTTGATGTGGGAGAAAGCGTTGGCGCTGGTGCGCGCGATAAGCGCGAACGTCTCGAACGAAACGGTCAACGACGGCGTGCGAATGCAATCGGCAAAGTTTTGCGAAAGCGCGTGCTTACTCTTAGCCGGCGTCGGATGGGGAGCCTCGGTCGTCAAGCCGACGCATAAGTTGTTGAAATTGGACGAGTTGGGAAAGTTGTCGGACGAGAAAAGGGACGCTTTAAGGGACGGGCTGAAATTAGCCATCGAGAAAGGCGCGAAACCGTGCGGACCGTTCACGTTGACCTTAATTGGCGCGTTGGGGACGGTGTGCGTGAAATCGGAGAGACACGCGGTAGAATCGTTACAGGCGCTGGTGAACGCGTCTTCGACCTTGAGTAAACGGTTTAAATCTGAGGAGGGTAGCGGTGGTAGTAGCGGTGGTGCTATTTCCGCGTCGGCGAAAGCGTCGGCGTCGAAAGCGTTTGCGCAAACGTTTACGGAAATTGCAAAGAAAGCGCCTTCGTTTGCTATTTCCGGAGAATTAAAAGATGGATTAGCTTCGGCGTGTAGAGAATTGGGTGCGACCGCGGCGTTTGAACAAGCAATGCGACAGAGAGAGCGGGAGAGAGGGAAGAGCGCGTTGTTGAAGAACGCGGCGGGCGGCGGCGGTTCCTCGATTCGAGGTGGGATCGGCATTAAGCGAGAACGATCAGAGGACGCTTCTTTAGCGCCGTTAACGGCGGGTGGGGACGACGGCGGGATGAAGAGAGCGCGTTTACGCGCTCCGCCGCCACCGCCACCGTTACAACAGCAGCAGTTTCAACATTACCAGCAGCAACAACAACAGCCGTATTATCATCAGCAACAACCAGTACATTACGGAGGCGCGGGGTTGCCGATGATGCAACAACCGCACCACGTTGTCAGTCTAGGCGGACACGGGATTCCACCTCCGCCACCGCCGGCGCCGTTACACCCGAGAACTGATCCCGGGATTTTACAACAAGTTTTAGCAACTTTAGAACAACTCGCGGCGTCAGATTTGAACATGTTGCAGAATTTTGTGACGCAGTTAGGGACGACGTCGCCAGCCGCCTTGGCGGACGCGGTGCTTTTATTCTTTAGAAATCCGGCGACGACATTGAATCAAGCGGTTTTGGGGATGAATTTTGCGCCTACTCGAGGTGCGCTCGCGCCGGCGGCGCCTTCATCGCTGGAAAATGCGCAACAAAAGGACTTGGGCACCGGGGCGATTCTTTCCGCCATCGCTCGCGTGCAGAAGCTTTCGAAAAGTGCAAATCGTAAATTCGCGTTGGATTGCGCCAAACGCATACGAGCGTACGGAGCACTGAGAGCCGATGGCGACGCCAAGGCGAATTCATTGAGTAGTATTCGATTAGCGCTCATAGCACGATTAGCCTGCGCGGATGCGATTCCAGACGGTTCTTCCGTCGGTAGCGGTAATAATAATAGTAAGAAGAACGAAGACGAAGACGGGGAAGAGGACCGAATTCAACGGCCACCCATGGCGAACGAAACGAAAGTTGGCGTTTTGAAACCGATGGATGGGAATCTTCGAATAGCGTCCCACGTCGCCGATGCGCCGATGGTTGCTCGTTCGATTTTGTTCCCGGTGGACGATGAGAACGCGCCTTTAGAAAGAGACGGCGTGCAATCGTGCGCGAGATGGTTAGCTGCGTTGCACGCGGCGGAGCTCGCGCAGAGTTTAGGCGCTTCATCCGCGAAAGCGGAAAACAATAAAAAGAAGAAGAATAAAGACGAAGACGCCGCCAACGCGCAGGACAAAGACGGGTTTCACTACTACTCCATGGGCGTGCGCAAAGATGACGCCATTCGCGCCGTCATGCGCATTCTCGCCTCCGATCCTCGCGCCAGAAGACACGAAATCTCCGAAAAAAGGCTCACGGGCGAAAAGAAACTCCTCTCAAAAATTCTCTGTGAAATTCCGTTCGATATTCCTAATAAAGCCTGGGACGCGCTTCGCGAGATGCTCGGTATGAGCGGCATCGACGAATACGACGTTTCTCGAGACGAGGCGTTTAGCGTCGAATCGAACAAGAACGACGATTCTGTCGTGAACCTCGCGTTGCACGTGTTGAGAGATTTATGCGTCGACCGACCACCGGCGCGAGCAAACGCGTTGGAAATTCTCTTAGAGTGTGCGACAAACACGGACGCGAGCGCGGACGAACGCACGAGGGCGAAAGCTATTCGTCTCGTGGCGAATCGATTACACCAACAGCACGCGGCTGAGGCGGACGCGAGTACGAATGGGGTGATAACAACCAACGAAGTAGAGCAGTACGCCATCAAATCGGCGACGGAGAACGGCCGCGATATTGGTGCGGCGCAGTTGCAATTAGCCAACGAAGCGATCGAGGCGCGCGCGATTGAAAAGAACGAAGCGGAAGCCATCAAAGGTATGACGACTGGAATTGAAGACACCGCGGAACAAGAAGGCGACGACCATCGAGAGAAAGAAGAAAGGGAGGAAGAGCAAGAACCTTCCGACCCGTACGCGAGCGCGAAAAAGATTGCCATTGCGCCTTCTTTGCTTTTGTGCGCGTTGACTGCGAAAAATCCGTCTTTACTTCCAAACGTCCTCGCGGCGTACGAAGCGCTTCCTCTCGAACTTCGCGAAGGATTACACGGACCAGTAGCTGGCTTAGCCCGGCGGTTAGGCCCATCATCTCCCGACATTGTTCGTGTCATCGCATCTTCTACGATCGAATCGAGACCGTTGATACTGTACATCGTCCAAGCGCTCGCTAAAGCCTCCGCGCCGGCACCGTTGCCGAAAGCGCTCGTTAACGCTTGCGAAACGCTCGCGGTTGAATCGACCAAAAAAGATTCGAGTTTACCGGACGCTTACATGGAAGTTGCTCTTGTTTTCGGGTCCATCGAAAAAGACAAAGCTAAAGAATTGCTCCCAAAACTGGTGGACGTGCCTTCGCCGTCGGCGTTTGAACGCGCCGTCGTGAGCTTGCAAAACTCCAACCTCGAAGCTCGGGCGTCCGCCACGGACGTTCTCGTCGCCTTGCACGAAATCGACATTCGCACCACCGACGACGCCGCAAACGACAACGCGAATAAAGCAGGAGTCTCCCTCAAATCTCTCGTCAACGTTTGCAACACCTGCTTCTCTGCCGATACCGCGGACTACTTCACCTCCTCTGCAGTGGCCTCGGCGCTTTCGCATCTCGTCGACCGAACGCCTCTGCCGAAACTCTTCATGCGCACTGCCATGCTCGCGGAAACCGCGCACCCGTCGCTGAAAGAATTCTCCCTGGAACTTCTCGAAAAGCTCGCGAAAAGAAAAGTCTGGACGATGGACCGCGGCATCTGGGAGGGTTTCGCGCGAAGCTGCAAAAAAGCCGCGCCGCGGTCCTTCCCCGTGCTCGCGAACATGTTGCCCATGGACAAGACGAAGGAAATTTTAGAAAAGTTTGGTAAGCATTTGCGAGCGCCTTTGAAAGCGTACGCGGAAGCGACCGGCGCGAAGAATTTGTTGGACGTTTTAAAGGAGGATGAAGAGGTTTAAAGAGGAGGATTAGGAGGAGCGCAGAGAGAGAAAGAAGACTTCGTCAAAGTCCGGTGCGATTATGATCAGATGATAGCTTTTAGTTCTACTCAACAAGAATTCATCAATTCAACACAAGTCTCCTCTCTGCTTCTTCTTTCCATTTTATCCATTTTTGTCCGCATTTAAAGGAAATACAAAACAAATATGCACACGTCGATTTTGCCCTCTCATCACGCAGCATCTTCTTGGGTGTCTGATAACCACGGATTGGAACTTCATCGTTTACGTCGTTTACGTCGTTCTTACGTTTCTTCTTCCTCATCTTTTTCGGCCCAGGAAGCGGCGGGAAAGACGATTCAGACGGTGGCGAAAGAAGGCATTAAACTGGAACTGATCAAACTCGGCGCGAAAACCGACCGAGGGCAACTCCTCTTCCCGCAAAAAGCGTACGCGCCGTTAGACGAGTACAACCGGAAACACAGAGAGGAAGTGAAAGTATTGGTGGAGCTCTTGACATCATACCCAGCATCGACAGGAAACTCCAACAAAATCGAGAAAGAGCAGTTAAACGGAGAGTGGGAGTGCGTGTTGGCGACGAAGCAGATTTTCCGCTCTTCTCCTTTCTTCATGGCCATTCAAGACTCCTTTGGGGACGCGACGTTTGGCGACGCGAAGAGTTCCGAGGTGTTCTTTCGTTTGCACGACTTGCAAGTCATGTCGTGGGGGGCGTCGACGGTCGGAAGAGTCGCGCAACGCATCGACGTCGAAAAGAAGACGTTAGAATCAGACTTCGACACGATATTATTCAAATCGACCGTGATTCCCATCCTTGGCTGGTTTAAACTCTTGCCGACGTTCGGCGGAAGGGTCGTTTCTTTCGCCGAAAATATGGACGTGGACGAAACGACCGGTCGCGTAGATTTGGAGCTCGTGAAAACGAGAGTCGAACGAACGGAGGGCATTCCCGAACCGCCTCTCTTTTTACCGTGGTTCTTAGATCGAGACTATCCCGTGAACAGAGTATGGAAACTGCTCCCGTGGAACAAAGGTAATCCGCCCCTCGCGACGACGTACGTGAAATACGTAGACGAGGATTTTCGGGTCATGATGGATCGAGACGGCGAGTGCTTCGTGTACGTGAAAGTATAACAACGGATGACGAGGACGACCACCGCGAGAGAGACAGAGAGACAGACAGACAGAGAAAAAGAGAGAAAGAGAGAGAAAAAGAGAGAGAGTAACGCGCGCGCATAAAAAATGTATGTAATAATAGCAAAAGTAGTCACATCATCTAAACATCTCGCGTTTGGTTTGGGCGTGCGTTTCTTTGCACATTCGTCTTACACCACAAGTCACTCTTCGCCGCATAAAAAACACTAACAAGAACACTAACAGGTTTATAAAACAATACTAAGTTAAAGATAATGTCCGAACTCGCCGGCGCGGATAGGTTCAACATTAATTCGCAGCTCGAAGCGTTGCAAACCCGGTACGTCGGCACCGGTCACGCCGACGTCTCCAAGTACGAGTGGATCGTCAATCAACACCGAGACTCGTTGGCGCAATACGTCGGGAAACATTCCATGCTCCAATATTTCGCAGTCGCGGAGAACGAGAGCATCAGCAGAGTCGGGTACCAGATGAAACAGAAAATGCTACTGCCGTGCGGATTACCACCACCACCGAAGGAGGAGGACGGGGAGGACGAGTAGGAGGAAACGCGGGAGAGTTGGAGATGTGCGTTTAAGAACACGAGTGAATGAATGAATTCAATTGGGGAGCTGCACGTGTGAAAGGGTTCGCAAGCGCGCGATGTAGAAAAGTATAGCGTTTAGAATAATGTAGATGTAAGGATAGAAATACGGTAGCACGAATCAATTTCGGGATGATGTTCTCACTTCGCGCGAGCGCATGCTGTCACATTTCAACGCGCGTTTGTATGTATAAATGGAACTTTTCTCTTTCTTTTTTTCTTTCCTTCTTCGTTTGGACGCCTTATTCAAGGGAGAAAATTCGCAGAAGACTTTGCAGAGGCGCGCGAAGGCGTTTCCTCAAAAACTCGTTTACGCTTTCGAAGAGTAGACGTATTTCTCGCGCAACGTGTCGTCTTCGTTGAAGAAGCGCTCGTGTCTTCGCGTTCGAGTGCAGGAAACGCCGCCCAAGATCAAGCTGGTGCAAATCATGAGAAACGCGATGACGGCAAATACCAACGCCGGAACGGCTAAGCGTTCCAACTCGTCTTTGGTGATGGTGTTGGCGTCTTCACTTTTCAAAGCCGCAATGGTCGCTTCGTAGTCCGCCTTGAGCTTTTCAAAGTCGGCGACGAGTTGCTCTCGTTCGACATCCGCCCAACGTTTACGTTTGACGGAGAGAACGTGCGTGCCCATGCCGGTGCCGGCCAAGGTGGAGAGTTCGTGGATGAACATGGTCGAAGTGGCGGCGAATTTCAACTGCGCGAGACCGGCGACGCCTTTGGCAATGATAGAAGCCGGGACGGCGTTTGCACCGAAGTCCGGGAGCATCGCTTGACCTTCGGTGGATAAGACCATTTCCGCGAACGCTTTGACGGCTGGGCCAGAGCGACCCAGGGAGGTCAAATCCTTTCGAATGAACATGAACGAAAGCGCGGTGATTGGCCACGTCTTTTCGCCACCCAAATCGAGCAAAGACAAATTGTCGTTGTCCCAATCGCCGTCGGCGTTTGGAATGGAGGACATAATTTGCATCACGGCGGAGCCAATGTCGGCATCCGCGGCCGTCAAGTAGTTGCCGTCTTTGTTTTGCAAGGCAACTTCGGCGAGGCCCAACGCTTGTCCGTGACCGGATTCGATGTACCCGATGGAATACTCCGTGGCGCTGATGGCGTCGGAAACGCCACCAGAACCTTCCGCGGCGACCGTGTCGGAGGGCCAAAATGGCGGATTCGTCGGGACCGTCGGGTTCGAACTCGCCGCGTTACCCTTTCCAACACCGATGTCCCAATCACTCGGGCACACCTTGTAGAGGTATTGGGAGATCAACGACGTCGAGGAAGAACCGTAAATGCGTCGAACGACGGTAATTTCTTTACCCGACGGTGGTGAAAAGCCAGGATTGGAGCTCAAAATATCCGTGTGGTCCCAAGTTTTGATTTTTCGAGTAAAAATCTTTGCCAAAACGCACGGTTGTAAGTCCAACGCTTTGCCATCCGGAACGCCCGGAACGTTGTGGAAGAAGGAAATTGCGCCGAGTTGGAACGGAATCGTCACGAAGCCTTTGCCGGCGTTGTTCAAGTCGGTATAATCCGCCGTAGGGACGACGATATCCCCAGAACCAAAGTGCGAATAAGGTTCGTAACCGTTGTCAGCGCCGACAAATTCTTTAATGCCGGTACTCGAGCCGACCGCGCGGTAGGACATGGACAAGTGGATTCTCGAACGCTCTTCCAAAGTGTCCATTAGTTTCCAAAAGAATTTCGACGGGTTGGTCGTCCCAGAGCCGTGAACGGGTATAGACTCCATCGATTGCAAGTTCGCCACGGAGGACTCCAAGACGTCCACTTTGGAAACGAGCAGTTCGCGCTCGTAATCGCCGTAAGATTTCCGCTTACCAGAAAACACGTATGCGCCCATACCGACAGTCGCTTGAGTGGTGGAAGCCAATTCAAATGTCCACGTAGTTAACGCAATCTTTGATTCCACTTGCGATCTCATCGATTCCGTCGTCGCGCTGTCGAGCGCGTAAAACAAAAAGTCCGGAACCATGGCTTGACCTTCGTCGGATAAACAATACACCATGAACGATTTGACGAGCCTCCCGACTTTGCCGGTAAGGTTCGTTCTCGCGTAAATGTACGTAAACGCGGTAATCGGCCACACATCTTCACCATCCAAGTTAATCAAAGACACCGTATTCCAATCGTCTTCAATCGATGGTAAGCTACCATATAAGTTACTATACTCCGTCGCCGCTTTGGGAATGTTCGCCTCTTTCGAAACCAACTGTTGACCGAACTTGTTTGTCAAGGAAATTTCTTGAAACCCGAGCTCGTGACCGTGACCGGCGTCGATGTACCCAATTGAATACTGGTTCTCAGCGATTGCGTTTGCCACGTTACTGCTTCCTTGCCGAGGTTTCGCATACGTCGCATTCGTAGGGAACAAACTGTCATCTTTCACAACGCCGGGCCAAAATTCAGGACACGCCTCGTACAAATAACTCGTAATCCCGTACGTCGAACTCGACCCGTCTGATCGATGGATGATCGTAATCGGTTGCCCAGCCGGGACAGATAAGTTCGGGTTCTCCGCGACAATCGTCGCATGGTCCCAGGTCGTGATGTCTCTTCTAAAGATCTTCGCCAACGTACAGCTGGTCAAGTTCAATCGACCGGCGACGCCCAAGTCGTCCGCGGCGACGTTGTGAAAGAAACTCACCGCGCCGAGCTGAAACGGCACTTGCACGACAGTACCAGCGAAACCGCTGTGTTGACTGCTGTTCAACGGAATATCTGCGGAACCAAAGTCCGAAACCTCCCCGATGAACTCGGTTTGTCCCGTCCCAGACCCGACGGCTCGGTACGTCATTCGCACCGGTTTCCCCGCTCGCTCTTCCAAAATATCCATCGCCTTCCAGAAGTACTTGGACGGGTTGGTCGTGCCAGAACCGTGCATTTCGATCGTCGTCGCGGAGACCCCCGAAAATAGGCTCATCGAGGAGCACGCGAGGAAGAAAGAGAGCGAGAGGAAAGAGAAAAGCGTGGATTTCGCCGTCGCCATTCGCGCACGCTTCGTCGTCCTCTTCGGATCGCGCATCATCAGAGAGACGTTTAAAAAGCTACTAGAGTACAAAAAGAATGTGTTCTACTGCTTTGCGTTTTATCTTCGAGGAATCCTAAAAAAGTCTCGATATCGTTGTTGCTGTCCCGCGTAGATCTCCCGAACGATTTAGTTTAGGTCTATACAGGGGCAAAAAATGTGACGATTTTCACCAGCAGAAAGACGAGTTTGTATATAAAAGAAAGCGTTTTTATCACACGTTTTAAAATCTCTCTCTCTTACGCACGCACGCACATACACGCACACACACTCAAAACAGTCCTCCAGTCTTCCAATCTCAGAGTCTCCATTTCATCTGGGACGATGATTCAAACGCCGTCTCGCGGGATGCCGCCTTTGCGATAATACTTCCCTCCGTAATCCGCCTCGTCTTCTCGCAACGCGTACGCTTTGCGTTCTAAATCCCTCGCCTCGTCTCTTAACTCCTTCGCTCGATTTTCCAGTTCTCTCGTTCTTTGACGTCGGTGTCGTTCGATGCGTTTCCTCGCCGCGTCGGCGGCTTCCTCCAACGCGATCGCGTCTTCTCTCAAAGAAGACGCTTTCGCTTCCAAGTGCGCTGACTTCGTTTCTGGGTTTTCGCCGTACTCCTCCGCGGAGATTTCTTCCTCCAATAACTCGCGCTGTTTTCGATCGACCATCTCCTCTGCCTCCTCTGTTCGTTCTTTCCTTTCTTTCTCCTCAATGTCTTTATTGCTTTCGGACGTAAACGACGTAAACGACGACGAAAAGGAGGAGGAGGAGGAGGAGGAGGACAACCACCTACTTTTCCCCAACAACGTCCTCGCCACAAAGCCGCGCTTATGTCGAAGCATGATGAATGATTCCAGCAGATGTCTGAAAAAGAGAGTAAAAAGTA
>Ga0209090_10002095_pt1 | contig 12675 bp, 12 predicted proteins | sample ArcticOcean_MG_C_9_FD_187432 | JGI IMG/M metagenome (GOLD analysis project Ga0209090, IMG submission 187432) | Marine microbial communities from western Arctic Ocean - ArcticOcean_MG_CB2_152 (SPAdes) (version 2) | ecosystem: Environmental > Aquatic > Marine > Oceanic | place: Arctic Ocean... | reverse complement strand
TACTTCCGGCGGTCGATGTAACTGCTCTAGCAACTGTAAATGCGTTTGCTGGAGTGTCAACTACAAAGGTCGAGTTTGTTAAATCTTGTGCGTTATTTTTAATTGGTAAGATTTTTTGATGCAGGTATCCTGCTTCTGTAATGCCTGCTGTATTTAAACCTTCTACATAAACATACTCTTTTGCACCATTTGGATTTGCCGCATTACCTACAAGCGAAAATCCAAGTACTGTAGTACCAGATGTAAATGTAATTTCTGTTCCTGCTACTGATGATGTTACAAAAGTTCCAGAATATTTTGAGGCATCATATGTTGCACTTCCGCCAAAGTAACTTGCATCAGATGGATTCTTAGCGGCAATAACAGTACCAACTGACACGTTGGCTACGTTTGCTATGCCTGATCCTTTTCCTACTACATCAAGATGTTTTGCTTCTAATCCAATATACCCAGTGCCTACTTCACCATTAACAAAAATGTTGTTATGATCTAGCTTTTGCCATTCTGGAATTCCTTTAGCAACATAAAACCCGGTTGTACTTGCTCCATTTGTAACTGCGCCGGCGGCTGTTAATAAACTTATAACATGTGTATTACCGTAATATGTTATACTCACATCTTCACTGTTTGCTGGAGCACTTCTAAAATTAATAATATGATCTGTAGCTGAACCACTACTTGTTGGATCACCGTTATCTGAACTTATAAAATTGTAGTCGAATGCCGCATTAACTGATGCACCAACACCGTCTGTATCACCAGCTTGTTTTTCACCGCCGATGGTAACTATCAAGTTTTCTGCATTGAATGGGCTGTTTGTTAAGTTCTGCTTAATAGATGCGGCAGAAACATTTCCGCCTGGTGCTGTAACATTAGCCGGGAATACAGTCCTTGTTGCTGTGGTACCATCTGAAATAGTGTAAGTAGAACTTGTAGTTGGATTCCAACTTATTTGTTTTGTAGCACTATTAAAGTTACCTGATCCTTTAGGGAATCTAATATGAGGAACTTCGAACTTAATAATCTGACTGTTTGCTAAAGACTTAGTTAAATCTTGTGCATTCTGTGTAGTTTCAAACACAACTTGCTTGTTGTATGTGTTACTTACTGCATCTGCCGTATCGGCACCAATATAAACTTGTCTGCTATCAGTTGCAAACCCGATTTCTCCAGGTCGCAAAGGTTGAGGTAACTCCTGCTTCAGACCTCGTCTTTGCTGGATTCTCGAAATTATTACTTTTAGATTTGCATCGTCGCTGTGTGACACTATTAAACTCCAATCATTTGTTAATTGTATTTATCACTTTTACACAATTAAATTTTGATTATAAGTTTACCTTTGCCGTATGTGTTATATAATCCGGTATACAGTGCCGGGACTTGACTAATTCCGGTGGTTATATGCTGATTAAATTTGAAGTCTTTGTAAGTATGAACCATATAGTCGTGGAAGTTAACCCACGAGCTTTGCAAAGGATAGTTCCCAATTGCAAAACCTTGTATTCGAACATTGTTGTATATCGTGCGTAATAAGTTAGGCCCAGGTCCCATATGTTGTGTGTAACTTTTCATTAGTCCACACAATGCTATTATACCATTTGGCTTCATATTTTGTATAGCATTAAATAAATGTAGGTTACATACATTTTCATGGTATGCATCAAAGCCGTCTGGTGCTAATTCTTTTGTTGCGGCATCTAATCTTTCTATAGTTGTTTTACCTGTTACAATTGGCTTCACACCTAGTGTTTCTAACCAGTCTGCTTTTTCTTGTGTGCTAGTATACCCTATAACAGTACAGCCGTTCTTTATTGCCATTTGGGCAAGTAACACTCCAACTGTTCCGGCACAGCCGCTTATACCAACAGTCATGCCAGGTCGAAGTTGCATAACCTCTACCATGCTAATCCATGCTGTTCTGCCAGGAGTTCCTAGTACACTTAAATACAGACTGCTATCTATATCTTGATGCGGTACCCGTTGTATCGAGTCATCTTCATCTATTTCCGCAAACTGTCTCATTCCTTTTCTGTGGACTACAACATCGCCAACCACAATGTCTGTTCTATTACTTGTTATCACAACACCCACAGCATCATCTTCTAGATGTTGTCCAGGCTGTATACTGGAACTAAGCATAGGTTTTTGATTGGGATTAATTGTCAGGAATTGATTTTGTACAACACACTCACCGGCTATATTCTCTGCTTTAAGTTCGAATATTCCCGAGTGTGCTTCTGCTTGTGGTTTTGATGTAATAGTCCAATACTTGGAAAGCATTACAAACTGCTATAATATTGTTCTAGTCGTTTTGTCCATTCTACACAATAGTGGTCAAACTCATCGCCTTCAATAATGTATTCTTTAAGTTCAACATCTCTGCTAACCATAAGTATCACACCTTTACGAATGTTAGTTCCGTACATCTCATTATGTGCCATTGCATAAGCACAACATTGTAGGAAGTAATCTTGTACCCACTTAGTAGGTTTAATTTTTTTACTTGTTTTGAAATCTATAATTGATTCTTGACCATTATGCATTCCAACACAATCTGTAGTTCCAGCATAAAGACCTTTAGCAATGAGACCAACTTCAGTACCCCAAACTTCATCAACATCTTTAAATCCTTCATTGATCATTAAGTTTGTCATATCCCTTGCAAGGATACTCACAAAGTTGTTACCCTTAGGTTCCCACTCTTCGCCTAGTATATAATTTTCTAATGCATTGTGTACTTTAGTTCCTAAGCCAGCCGCTTCATTACTTACTCGTGTTGCTTCAGCATCGCCTACACGTTTACGCCAAGCAATTAAGGCTGTTTTGTCTGCTGTCTTATCTAGTACTGTGGTTACACTGGGTACTGGAACATTATCATCTCCTACATACATTCTGCCTGTTGGAGTAGTTGTCCTGTCTAATTTCTTATATTCGATTTTTTCAGTTAATAGCATTAAATAATCCTGCAAAGTTTTGTTGTGTAACATCACCGTAGTGGACACCATCTGCCCCTTTATCTACCAGTTTGTCCTTGTTTTGCTTTATAAACTGTATACTGTTACTACAGATTATTTTAAGCTCTATGTCATTTACATCACAAAAGTACTGTAAATGCTCAATACTTCTGTTAGTATACAGCATTTTAGTAGGTATGTCAACCATTTTATAACGGTCCGAGTTGTCGCTATACGGCATTAATGCTTGTACTTTACCATCTTCTTCTATTAGCATTCGTTCGCCATGAGGGGCAAACAACAATAGCTTCTTATAAGGATTCTCTTTATAAATGCCCATAGCAACGTCACACATGTCGTGTACTGTTGCTCCTGGTATTCCTGCATTGTAACAGTTGTCTATGAGTGTGGGCCATGGTGTAGAAGAGCCTATACCAAATGTATGACTGCATCCTACTGCTAGAGTATAGTCGGAATAACTTTCGAGTTCCACATCTCTGTGCCATAGACTGTTTAGTATATATTCTATTTTACCCGAAGTATCTGTGAAAAATTCTTTGTGTGGAATGTGGCGTTCATAAATCGTTGCACGACTTACTATTGCTTCCATTGTTTTGCTTATCTGCATTTACATATTTATTAAATGCTGTGCCATCTTGTCGTGCCATTCTGAACCGAAGTGTATTAAATCCCTTGCTATATGCTTGGGCCATTGTGTTATGTCCTCATCGCACTCGTTTACAATTTTGATATTTTTATGCATGTGCTGAAAAATAAAATACCAGTTAGGTATGTGTAGATTCTGCTCACCGCACCAGCCAACATGCATAAATGTATTCGACTGATACATTTTTAGTTCGATGTCGTTAATAGCACAAAAATTTATTATGTTTTGTACTGCCATCCATCTATACAATTGTCTAGTATTATTATTTAAAACTTCTGGTGCATCTTTAAATTGCTCTAAAAAATAATGTGCCCCATTTATTATGCCTTCAAAATATCCGGCATCCGATACTCCGGTCCAACGTTCTGCATGTGGTATGCACACATACGCCTTTTTAAACTTTTTGGAGTCATACATACTTTTCATCATTAAGTATACATCTGTTAAGTTACCATTTATAACTCCTGCATTGTATATAGGATGTTCCTCACCTAATTTATTATACCACAACTCGTGTTCAGGCAGTCCCATACCAAAAGTATTACTATCACCGAATGCAGGAATAAATTCGTTTTCAGTCAAGTCGTCAAATTCTATATGATTACGAGTGCCCAACGAATTAAGTTTATAACTTATTTCTGGAAAAGCATCATACCAGCCGGCTCTATCTACACCAAATAATGTTTGGTATTTAGATTCGTGTTGTTCGCCTCGAGGAAATGTTGCGGCAACTGTTTGCTGAAGATTCTTTCCGGTAATAGAACTTGCAGAAGCCAGCGAACGTTTTATAAGCTCTGAGTTATCATTAGGGACATCAAAATTTATATAAGGTATTTCTGTGGGTAAGGCATCTGGCTGTATTGTATAAGTGTTATCTTGAGATTCTATATACGCATGTGCTACTTCACGTATTTGGGCATGTTTATACAATGCAGGATCTCCGCCACGAGTAATTGCCTTAACCATACTAAGACTAATTTCTTCATGTGGAGCATTAAATTTTTCAAAGATTTGAATATCTAAATGCGAGGCGTAATCTGATGTATGTTTGATGTGTAATTATCCTTATAAATTTGTTAATATCCAGTCTTATTTATACTGTTGGTTAATCTAATACTTTAAATCGTAGTTGCACATAGATTATTAGTCTGTCGTTATCGTCCGGGTGGTCTATACTATGTACAGTTGTTGTGTCGTTTAGCCAAAATACACCTTCGCCCTTAGTTAGCGGAGCATTTACCATGCTGTCTTTAAATGCTGTACTAGAAGTATTATCTATAAGATTACAAACGAATGTACCAAAATATATCCTAGTGTCCACATGGCTATTTATTTTCATACCTTTAATATCTTTTGCAATGTTGCACTCGACATCTATTTTTCCCTTTAGCCATTCACTAGGTTTCGAATATGCGTTGAGTCTGTTATATTGATAGGGTTCTATTAACATAGCATGATTTTCAGGGTCTTCAAATAATTTATCTAAATGTGTTAATATATTAGCTTCACTAAAAATATCAAACAATTCCCTAATAGACCGATGAGTTTTATACTCCTCATAGTGCGTATAGCGATTATACCAAAATCTACGTTGCTCCGGAATGTCGTCGCCAGACTTGCCGGTGTCATCTATAAACCATTGATCTTCTTCTAACAGAGATTCATCAAATTCTTTTATTTCAGGAACTTCAATCTTCCAGACAGGAAGTTTTGAGATACTAGGCGAGAGCAAATTAAAATTAATTTGGCTCATTATTTATTGGGGTAGGGAAGTGTTAACGTCTGCCATAGATTGATCTGTTGCCATGCTATGTACATCAACTTGAGGTTCCATATCACTTGCTAGTTCGCTATCTATAGCACCTTTCGGGGTAATAGTGTTAGCATCAACATTTGTTACTGCGTCCATGTCTGTTAATGCTTTCTGTAATTCATTCATACTTAATAGAAAACCATCACTTGCTAGTGCTTGTCTAAATTCTTCTGTGGGAATACTTGATGTTTCTGAAGATGCGTATTGGGCCAAACGGTCCATTACAACACTTTGTAGGTCATCGAAATATGCTTCTAGTAAAAATACTTCAGCAATTTTCATAATTAAAGCTCTACTGGTGCTCTACCTAGTGGCTCATCTTCTGGGCCAGCCGCGGCAGGTTCTGTAGTATCCATAGCCATGTCGTCAATGCTTGGCTCTTCAGTTGGCATTGGCTCTTCGACATCAGCAAGTCCCATATCTCCACCAGGTGCGCCTAGCGGTGCATCACCAGTGATTTGTGCTATTGCTGTTTCCATTGCATCTTTAGTAGCCTTTGTTGCTTCTAAGTGTGCTGATAATGTTGTACCCATTTGTGAGTTAAAACCAGAGGCTACTTCCGCTCCCATCTCTGCTCTCATTTGGTCAGCAATTGCAGGAACATCTTCGTTCTGCATTTTGCCTAATCTAGCGATCATATCTTGGATATCGTCTGCTAAGGCTCTTGCCGCCATAACAACTTCTGCTTGTTCTACGTCTACTTCTTCTGCTAACATGTCGCCGATGATGTCATCGAACATGCTTTCTTTTTTGGCATCTTTAGCCGCTTTCTTCATTGGCTCTGTTTTATTGCCATCTTTGTCTAGGTCTAAAAAGTCAGGCTTATTTGCTTCGCCTATTTTTGCACCAAACATTTGGATGCCACTTGTTAGTGTATCCTCTTCTAAACCGTTTAAAAATCCAGCAACTGAATCTCTGCTCTTGCCACTTACTTGGGCAAACATATTTAATTTTTCTTCTATAGCATCAATGCTTGAAGGATCAGTTAACTCAACACCGCACTCTTTTGCTAATGCTGTCATTAAAGTCTCGCCTAAATCTGTGCTTGGAGCTTCGTACATGCCTTCATGTGTTGAACCACATGATTCGTAGTAGTCTTTAGCCGCTTTTAAAACAATCGGTAATACAAAATCATCATCATACGCAAATCGGGAATCTTGTCTGAATCTATTCATGCACTCTGTACTAGCTTCTTCCATTGTATATCCACTGTCCATTAATTGCTTAACAGTTTCTTTAACTTCGCCGCCCATTGTCCTTGTTGCAGGACTATCTGCGTACATGCCTTCTGCCATCATAACATCAATAACATCTTTAACACCTAGATACTTTGCATAGTCTGGGTCTAAGTTAAATTTCTTATTAGTATTTCTTAATGTAATGACTTGCATTTCAGCTTGTTCTCTAACAGCTTGAAGTTCGTCTTTAGTGTGGAACCCGCCAACTTTAACGCCGTGAGCTTCTATTAGGTATTTGTTAATCTTTGCAATCTTTGTTGCAGGAGATTGATTAAAATTTGTGATTTTCATAGTATATCCCGATAATATAAATTTGTTAATTGTATTTATCAAATAAGAAGATTTTTTTAACGAAATGTTGCTATGTTTGTGATACTATGGGAATAATGCGTTCTGTTAATGAATAGACTGCTTATATATTCATCTTTTAAGTACAAGTATTTACCATAAGCGTCTTGTTCTCTGGCTTCCATTATAGCCATCTTCTCAAAATCTTTAGTAACTTCAATCGAATGCTTATAAAACCTAAGATCCATAATTAACTTGTCGATGCCTTTTTGATGCTTGGCTACTGTTAAGTTTAGTTGCTTAATAAGTACAGCATGGTCTTTAATTGTTGCTTTGTTCAATATTTCTTTTATAGCATCAGCGGCTTCTTCTACACTTATATCAGTATATGTAATACGCTTGTTCTTACTGTCGATTACTTTATAGAATGTTTGCTTTGTGCCAGAAACAAAGTATAAACCTTTGTTCGCTACATTATGTACTGTGGTCTCCAGCTTAGTTAAAAGTTCTTTTTTCTTCTTAGCCGTGAGTTTCTTAGGCTTGGGGGAAGGCTTTGTATTTAATTTTACCATTTTCTTTCACTTTTAGTACTACACCTCTTTGGCGTAGTTGGGTTGCTGAATAGAGTTCAGTTTCATTCAAGTCACACTCATATATACCGTTTTCGTGTCTTAACTTGTCAAAGAACTGGAATTCTTTTGAATGGACAACAGTGGAACCATTTTTAGATTGCAAAATTCTCATATTATCTTCTTATGATGGTAGACTTAGTTTTAGTTTCTGTCTTAGGTCCGGGTTTCTTTTTGCCGCCAATCTTTTTAGGCTTCTTAGGTCGTTGAACTACACGCTGAATGTCACTAGTTAGTGGCTTTACCACTGTGGCTACTGATCCTGCGGAAGTCATTCCACCCATTGATTCGTTTACAATTATTTCGCTAATCTTCATATTAGTATTTATGCTATTAACTGTATAACGGCTGTTTTAAACCGGGGCGGTATTCGAAATATCCGCTTAAACTAGTTAGTCCGGCGGTGTGTAAACCATGCAATCTCTTATTAAATGTGTTATAGTTGTGTACAACGTCTATGGCTATCTTATCATTAAGTGTTTTCCATGCAATAGGGTCTGCTTTAGTAAATTTAAGTGTATTTAATGCATCTATTATAAGTTTAATTCTGTTAATAATGTTATTGTCGATGTCCATTTTCTTATTATCTAAGATATAATCAAATGTATTGTACCCTAAATCACTAATATACTTATATACTTTATTAGGACCTAACACTATAAACGGCTGGCACATAATAATAGGTTTATATATTTTCTCTGATACAAATAGGTTGTTATCAACAATCGATTCTGTTACTACATTTACATCACAGTCAAACAAGTTACTAATAAATGTTTTATCAGCTGATAATTCTTTCATGTGAATACTGTTTTCACTGGGACTGTCTAATATAAGTGGGTAATGCTGTTCAAGTAAATCTAACCATAGCATGCCAGTTTTGAAATCATCTTTAGTAATGTTGTTATTGCGTAGTTCTGTACTTAAATACGTTATTGTATCACCATATAGCCGGTCATATGGCACTCTAGGACTACTACAGAAGCCGTCTAAGCCGCTTTCAGCTATTGCTCCGAGCAATAGTGCTCTATAAGGCTTAGGTGCATTATTTAAGCAACTAAAAAGAAAGTTTTTAGATAAACTCATTTCAATATCAAACACTTCATGTTCTTCTCTAAACAATACAGTGTCTAATAACGGTTGGAGGTCTTCATATAATTCAGTCATAGTATCTTCTAAATAGTTGTCAGCAGTGAATGTAATAAAGTTTGTATATGGTGTTTTTGATTGGAGGTCATTTATATTCGTACTGCTATTACAATAGTATGTCTTAGTAGAATCTAATTCATAGTGCTTAACTACTTGTGATATAAACTTAAACATGTAATTATCACAATGCCCTTCAGCACAATTATCAAATACTACAACCGAATCTTTGTTTTGCATATATTCAGGTATTAACGGTGTACAAGTATACTTGTGTTGTTCCCATAGTTCATATAGTTCCTTGGATCCTATGCCATCTAGGCTGATTACATAAATTGTTTTAATGCCTTTATATAACTCGTCTAGAGGTTTCCAGTAATCAATAAGGTGTGGACACATACCGTACAACGAAATTCGTGCATGTGTTGGCACATGTTCTAATAAGTCTGCCTTATTACAACTGTATAAGAAATTAATAAATGGGTTTTCAATGTCAGCAAATTGCATAACAGTATTTAACAAAGGTTTGCTAAGATTCTATCCAAAGATGGCTACGATCTCTATGCTTAACGGTGCCCATGGTAGAATAATTATCATACAATGCATCGTTTACTAATCTGCAATGCACATTTGCTGGAGCATATTGCCCTACTGCAATAGGATGGTATTCTAGCCAGTTAGTAACTATAAATGATCCGTTAAATTGTTGCTTTATTTGTTCCATACATGGATCGAAGTCTTTTGCTAGTATGTGTTCTAAACTCTCCACCATTAGAATAGTATCAAACTTGCTATAATCAATATCGGTTACCTCATGCAAAGGCTTATTAATTAAATTAACAACTGGTAATATAGAACATGTACTTGGAAAATACTTTCTTGCAGTTGTTATTAAGTATGTTGGTGCATGTTGCCCTGGTTCTATGACTACAATAGTCTGGGTTACATTCAATTGTCTAGATAGCTCTGCAAGAAATGTTACTACTTCTAATCTGCCGCCGCCTATTTCTAATATATTTTCAGGAATTCTAGTATAGTTGTTTTTAATAAAGTCTATTTGGTCTTGGGCTGTATAAACTGATACATAGTTGTTAGCAAGTTTCCCTACTGCAATGTTTTCAAATCTGTTGTCCTGTTCTACTAACGGAAATGTTTTTAGTAAATTTGAATATGGTATGCCGTATGCGTAACCTATTGCGGCTAAGGCGTCACCGAATTTTAACATACCTTGGACATAACTAAGTCGTCCATCACTAACATCCATAGTTTGTTTACTATAAATCTTACTGTAGTCTAACACCCTTACTTAAATCCGAATGCAAACTTGCCGCCAATTCTTGAACTGTAATAATTTTTACTACCGTCAATTTCTACTGTGCCTTGGAAGTTTGGTGGATAAACAGCGTCCCACCCTGTTACTCTAGCATCTTGTCCGTTTTTACCCATCTTACAATATAACTGCACAATGCTTGATTGGTTAAGGAATGCTACACACCCTTGTCCAAACTCTGGCCCTGCTTCGTTGATAAGTTTTGTTACTTTCTTAGCAAGTAGAGCCACTAGTGCATATCCTACATTAAAGCCTGGAACATCTTGTCTAGGTGTTCCGTAATTAAATAACTCAGTAGCCGCTGGACTAATACCTGCATAGTCTTTTTTGCCTTCTTTAATATAGCCGTTTACTTCTTGTTCTAATCCTTGCGGCAGTTGTTGATAAAGTTCTGCTAATCTGAATGGTCCGTCTTTTGCACTATTACTCTGTACAATGTTAACAATATTAACCGTGGTTTGGTATTGTGCTTTCATTTCATCTGGCGCTTTAGCAATCGCATCATATATGTTCTTAACACTTGCTTTTGCTCCTTTACCGCCTTTACTACTAATACCTACTCTAGTACCGTCCGGTGCTGTGAAGTAACTATCAACTAGTGGAGCATTCATTGCCATGGGCCAAAATATACTGCAACTTCCCCATGGTTGACCACTTAGTAAATCATCTCTAGCGGCATCTGCCTGTCCGCCTACCATTTCACTCATAAGTGCTACTGGCCCCATAATCTCACCAAAGTAATCTCTTAATGCTGGTAAGTTTGATATTTGCCCTGTAAATTCTGGATGTTGTTGGGTATGTATAGTTTCAAGTGCCGCTACTAATGAATCAGATAGCTCTGTACCAGCCGAGTTTGTCTTCACTGCTTGTATGACTTCTATGACCCCGTTAAAAGGATCATCTGTCTTAATCAAGTGTTGTGGATCAATCCCTATATCTAATTTCATTGCTCCAGCAGTTTGTAACTTCCACCCAATTGGTACTTGGTTGTTACCCCATTTACCCATCATGTCTGCTGTCTTTTGTTTAAAGTATCTACCCCAGTATGTTATTTTATCATCTAACATAGGATCAGTTAATGTTGCTAGTCCGAATGCTAAACTGCCATTGTTAGGCTTATTAGTCCACTCTATTTGTATATTGTTTTCTTGTTCTAATTGTTGTATGTACACATCTCTTGATTCAGCATTTTCAAACTGCATCTCTTCTAATGGATACAAATCTACTTGCTGGAATTCTAATTTGTCGTCACCTTTTAAAAATGTGTCTCCGAGTACTCTACCCATTATGCCTTTGGATTCAACCAATGCACGAACTTTGCTTTTGCTCCATTCTTTTAAATTAATTTGTTTCTGCTCTTCTTTACTTAATGCTTGGATATAATGTCTAACTACACCTCTTGCACATGCATCATCGCCGGAGCCTGCTCTCAATCCTCTGAAGTCTGACAACATTTGTGGAATTGGGATTGCTTCGTAGGCTAACATTTGCTTTTTAAGGTCACTTACAGGAAAATGGTCTGCTAGTATTTTATTCAGTATGCGTATCTTATTTAAGTTAGGCACGCCTTCCTTCATTAGTTTAGAGATACGTGGCTTGAATACTTGTTGAGTACCTTTAGTAGTTTTAAGTAACGGATGATTATTCTCATCTTTGTCAAAACCAGTTACTTCTGCTTTACGGTTTTTAAACTTGCCTACTTTAACTTCATCGCCTACTTTAATTTTAGGTAACGTTAGTGTGTCTGCAACATCTTCTAATGCGGCTACACCTTTTGGTGTTGGTTCGTTACTTGGTACAAAAAACTTATGCTTACCTTTCTTTGCTTTTTTTAATTTATAAGTAGGCATAGTTTTGTAATCTGGTACTCCGCCTCCACCAAATAATTCATCAATTGATTGAGGATCTGCATCAAACTCTTTGTCTTTAATTTTTTTAAGTTCTCGTTGACCACTAGTAAACCCTTTATTGTTAAATCCAAACGAGCCTTTAGGCTTTCGACCAGGCTGAGATATCTTTTCTATCCGCTTGATTCCTAATTGTCCTTTTTTAGGTACTATGCGTTCATCGGGTGCTAATCTTCGTCTAACACCATATGTGTTTGGAGCTACCATTTCCTTGGTGCTACCGTCTTTGTACACTACTAACCATCTATGATCACCACTAGCTAACTCACTAGCATCATTTTCTTTTGTAGTTTTCTTTTTCTTGGGTGGTGGTGCTAGATGCGTTGTATTTGCCGCTAATGATTCATACACCTTATTTAATTTACCATCGTTAACTTTATCAAGTAAGTTTAGTTGTTCTTCCAGCGTCAGTTTATCAAACTTGTTAAATACACTTTCGTTGTTTCCTTGCCAACCACCGTTTGCTATTAATCCTAAGTTTAATGCTTGATCGAATGTTAATGGTGGGCAGTTGGCAACGGCACAATGCTCGCCGTCTCTGTTATTGTGTATAGCCTGCAACACCGCGGCTTTCATAGCAGATGTATTACCACTGTTGTTTAGGAAATTAACAAGATCATTTACTGGTTTACCGCTTTGCATATAGTTTTGCATGCCATCACGCATCATTTCATCAAATGCTGGATAAAAGTCTCTTGCTTTA
>Ga0209090_10002093_pt1 | contig 12676 bp, 4 predicted proteins | sample ArcticOcean_MG_C_9_FD_187432 | JGI IMG/M metagenome (GOLD analysis project Ga0209090, IMG submission 187432) | Marine microbial communities from western Arctic Ocean - ArcticOcean_MG_CB2_152 (SPAdes) (version 2) | ecosystem: Environmental > Aquatic > Marine > Oceanic | place: Arctic Ocean... | reverse complement strand
CGGACTCAAACTAGCAATTACTGGTGCAACAGGACTTCCAGAACCCCCTTTAGCATATGCAGCAGGAATATTATTTGTAGGTACAGATCCTCTTGCAAGTGAATTATTAGCAACTTTACTTCAACTCGATTAATCGGAATATAATTATTTTAATTTAACTAAATATTAAGAGCAAGATATGGCTACTACATACGGAAAACAATACGTAGACTTTGACATGGATTTTACAGTACATCCATCTCATGGAGATTTGTCTACAGTCAAAAAATCAACAGCTATTAGTAGGTCTATACGAAACTTATTAAGCACAAAAATAAATGAAAGATTATTTCAACCAAACATAGACAATGGTATTGAAATTCTTTTATTTGAAAATTTTAACAGGCTTACTTCTTCTAGATTAGAAACAGCAATTAAATCTACAATAGAAAAACATGAACCTAGAGCAAATGTGGTGAACATAACTGTAAAAGCAGAAGAAGAAAACAATGCGTATCTAGTGAGTATCACTTATGTACCAGATAATGATGTGCAAGAAGCCAACCTAGAAGTTTTTTTGGAGAGGACTTAGAATATGGCAGCAGAAGGTAAACTTAATATATCAGAATTAGATTTTGCGAAAATTAAAGATAACCTTACAGGATTTTTGACTAGTCAATCAGATTTTGTAGGATATAATTTTAAGGGGTCTTCTTTTGATGTTCTTCTTGATGTACTAGCGTACAATACACATTATAATGCGTTTTATGCTAATATGATTGCGAACGAAATGTTTTTAGACTCTGCCACTCTTAGAGATTCGGTTGTAGCAAGGGCGAAACATCTTGGTTATCTACCTCGTTCAACAAAAGGTTCAAAAGCGGCAGTAACTCTCACGGTCACTCCTACTGATTCTCCTGCCATTATAAGTATTCCTAAAAATACTCAATTTCAAGGTGAAGTAGAGGGTGTATCATATATTTGGTGTACTTCTAATTCACATTCAGTAAACATTAATGCTAATGGTGTCTATACTGTTGCTGGTGTAGGACTTACACAAGGAATACCATCAACATTTAGATATACTGCTAATACTGGTGACATAGATCAAAAGTTTATTCTTCCTAATGCGAACACGGATACAGATACTTTAGCAGTAACAGTTCAAGTATCTGCTAGTGATACTGATTCAACAGTATATACTTTGGCTAATGATATTACTACTGTAAACTCTTCCGCAACAGTTTATTTTTTAGATGAAGTTGAAAGCGGACGATATGAAGTTCAATTTGGTGATAATGTATTAGGAAAGGCTGTATCGAACGGAAACATTATAATATTATCTAGTCTAATATGTGATGCTAATGGAACTAATGGTGCCAAATCTTTTTCGGTGGTATCTGAAGTTGGTGGATATGCTAATGTAAAGGTTTTAACTACATCAGCCGCGGCCGGTGGAGCAGAGGCAGCAGATGTTGAAGAAATTAAATTTAATGCTCCAAAAAATTATGAAGCCCAGAATCGATGTGTTACGATTTTTGACTATGTAACTATGATTAAAAAAGATTATAGTGGAGCAGATGCGGTAGTTGCTTGGGGTGGAGAAGATGCAGAACCTCCAGTTTATGGAAAAGTTTATATTGCAATCAAACCAACATCAGGAACAGTTCTTTCAGATTCTTCTAAGACTCTTGTTAAAGATACAATATTACAAAAAAGAAATATTGTGGGAATTACTCCAGAGATTGTAGATCCAGATTATGTATATTTGAAAGTTAGTAGTACTGTTAAATATGATTCTGGACTGACCACAAATAGTGCGTCAGTACTTAAATCAACAGTAACAACAGCTGTTACAGATTTCGGAGCTACTAATTTAAAAACCTTTGATAAATCATTTAGATATTCAAACCTAACTCAAGCAATTGATGAAGCTGAAGTTTCTGTTAAAAGTAATCAAACATCTATTGTTATAAAACGTTATCTTTATCCTCTATTGGGATCAGGTGCCGCCTATACTCTACCATTTTCTAATCAAATTTATCATCCCGCTAATACTTTTTGGGGTGCAGTAACTAGTAGTGAATTTGCATATAATGATACTGTAAATGCATTATGGACTGGATGTAAATTACAAGATTCTGATGGAGTTGTTCAAGTTTATAGGTCTTCGGGTGAAGAACGAATCATTGTTGATAATAATGTAGGAACAATAACTTATCTTAGTGGTAAAATGGAACTAAAAAACTTTAAACCAATTTCTATTGGTTCTGATACTACTGGAAATACTACACCAATGGAAGTTTTTGTTACGCCCGCTTCGGCTGATATTCTACCTCTCCGTGAACAAATTATTTTAATCGAATCGGGAGATGTTAATATTACAATGTTAGATGATGCAGGATCAGGTACGTATGTTAAAGGATCTATTGCAACTACTGATGGTTCAACTCTTTCAACTGGATATTAAACGTGGCCGTAGTTAAAGATAAAAAAGATGTATCGGTTTTAATTGAAACCCATTTACCAGAATTCGTAACTGAAAAACATCCCAAATTCAAAAAATTCGTAGAAAAATACTATGAATTTATGGAATCCCACCAACTTTATTTTGGCAAATCACTATCATTTAATGAATATAAACTTCAACCAGAAGATGCTGTTGGAGAAGAATATTTCTTACGAGAAGATGGACGACCTGACGAAAGTGATGGAGGTAATCCAGGATATCCAAATGTATCAACAGAAGGAAGATTACAATTAGAATCAGATCGTGATATTGAAAATGATGCCAACGTTCAATTTTCAATAGGTGAAACCCTTACTGGTAATACTAGTCAAGCAACAGCTATTGTTACTGGTACTAAAGGGAATACTATTGCCTTTATAAAAACTACTAATGATGCTTCTTTTAAGTATGGAGAAAAGGTAACAGGTGATGCTACTCGTGTATATGCAACTTTAGCAAATGGTGTGATCGATGGAACATTTCCAAAAGGATCTATAGAATCTTTTCGGTCAAGAGGTGCAGGAGCTGCAGTAAGAGATTTGAAAAAATCCCAAGATATTGATCTTGCAAATGAAGGTGTTATTGATGTATCATGGAAAAAAGAATTTTATGTAAATATTCCAAAAACTGCAAAAACAGATCGTAGACTACTTCTTAAACAAATGAAGGAAGTTTATAGGTCGAAAGGAAATGAAGCCTCTTTTAGTTGGTTATTTAGGACATTATTTGCCAAAGACGATATTGAATTTTATTATCCAAAAAAAGATTTATTAAGATTATCTGACGGAAAGTGGGTACTTGACAAGACAATTAAATTTTCAACATCGACCGGAACTAATATTAGTTTATTTACTGGAAGAAAAATTACAGGAGCATCTTCCGGATGTACTGCATTAGTTGAACGCCAGGTTACCTATTTTGCGGGATCTCTTGAAATTACTGAATTAACATTATCAAGTATTGTCGAGAGTACTTCTGGCTTTTTCATTGTTGATGAAAAGATCACATCGGAAACTGATGCAAATGGAAAATATGCAACAGCAATAACGGCAGGTATTATACAGACTGTTACAGTAAATGCTGGTGGAACAAATTATATAGCAGGAGATGAAATTCATGTCACTGCTGGTGGAGGACAAGGCGCACGAGCAAGAGTTACATCGGTTTCCGATGGTGTTCTTGAAGGTATTAATGTTGTAGATTCTGGAGACGGCTATTCTATTGGCGATCCAATTAATTTTAATAATGAAGAAACTGGAGGATCAAGCGCGACGGGGTCGGTTAAAACAATTATTAAGACGGGTGAAGTTCTAAAAAATACAGACCTTATGGATCCAGAAGGGGCGGGAAGTTTTGTATCAACAACAATCAACTCCGCAGATTATGAAAACTCATTTTCAGGTCATAATGCTAATACTCATTTGTTTGGAAATTCTTCTTTAATATTTTCTGCCGATATCAAAACACTTTCAGCTGCCGCAATTTCAGCTAATGGTTTTACTTCCGCAGCCAGTGCATATGATGCCTCCAAACATATCCTTGATGGTGATAGAATTGCGAAAAAAATAAGCATAGATACAGACGGCCTAACCGTTAATCAATCATCACAAACCCTTATTATTTCAACAGCTCTTTCTGATACTGAAAGACGATCTGTTGTAGGTGGTATAGTTACTTATGCAAATGGTAATACTAATATTATTACGGGATTTGGTAGTAATAATTCCATTTTGAAGGTTAGAGATGAGCATGTATTTACAACCGGTGAGGCCTTTAGTATTGATTATGCGAGTAATACTTATTGGGGCACAATTATTAGTGCTAATACTACTAAATTTTTATACTCTATTGGTTCCTACTATCGTGATTCAGATGTAGATGCCTTGACTGTACAGAATTTTGTTGCTGATGATAACATTATAGTATATGATTCTAAATCGACTAAATTAGGAGCTCCAGCAGCCGCGTCAGGTATAGATGCACATAATATGCATAATGGTATTACCTTTCAAGTTAATAATGCTCCTACAGCAGTAACGACTAATACCTTTGATATGATAAACGCTCACGGCGGCGCGAATGCAAATGGAATAGTTGTGCTCGGTGCTTTCAATATGACTACTGTTAATGTTGGAGCAATTGATACATTTACTCTTATAGGCGGTGTTGGATATAAATCATTGCCTCCTATTTCCGTTGCTAATGGTTATATACCATCTTTAGGAAATGCATTAGATGTAGCAGGCGCAAATAACGCTCTACTTAATTTAAATTTACATTCATACTCTACTGGAACAATTGCTCAAAGTGGTACTACAGTTTCTTTGGATACTGACGGATCATTTCCAGATGCAAATTCTGGAGTACTTACACTTACATATGCAAATGGTGCTACAGACCAAGTAATATCGGTTACTAATTCTTCTACGTTAAGTGTATCTACAGAGAAGATTTTTGGATTAGGCCTGACTAATTCTCCTGACCGACAAACTTATTCTCTTTCATACATGGCTCGGGCGAATAACATCACAAGGAATACTTTACTCTATAATGATGACTATTCTGCAAGAGGAAGAGTTCTAGATTTTATAGACAAATCCAGTGATAATTTGAAACTTTCCAGAATAGGTAATCCAGTAATTGCTAGTGGCAATACAACTCTTAGAGTTGATATGACCACCGTTAAAGATTTTGGTACTTCTTTAAAATATTACATAACAATAGACAATACTGGACCCGGTACACTTTCTTGTGTTAAAAATGGTACTACTATAGTAACCACAGCCGATACATCTATACTTGTAGCTGGAATGACAGTAACAGGAACAGGAATTCCAGGCGGTGCAACCATAGCATCTATTGTAAATTCAACTTCATTTGCATTATCTGCAGCTGCGACAGATAGTTTAACAAGTACTTTAACATTTACATCAGTTGATGTGGGTGATGAATTTCTGTTGGAAGACGGATCAAAAATTTATACAGAAGCTACAACTGGTGAACGTGTCACCGCACACAGTAATTCTGTTTCCACATATTCTTCTGAATATGTTGATGGAGCCTGGACTGAAGGTAGTATCACTCAATCAGGAACTACAGTCACAGGAGTAGATACTGTATTTCCAAATGACTTTGTTCGTGGAACTATTACCTATGCTGATAATGCAACTTCAACAATTACAGGACATACTAATGCTACATCATTCACAGTAGCAGATTCTAAAACTATAGGGTCAGCTCAAGGATATTCTATCGGTTATAATCCTGGTTTAACTTGGGGAACAGCTCGCAACATTACAGTATCTGCTGCTGGTATAGGAAATAGAGAAGTTACTGTATCAGAAACGGGCCACTATTTAAGAACAGGTGATAAAGTTAAGATTTCTGGATCTGAAACTCCAATTTTTAATGGAATATTTCCTGTCACGGTTAAGAATATAAATGAGAAGGTGTATGTAATAAGTGAAGCCGGAGATTATATTCAATTAGAGGATGAATCGGCAGGTATTCTTACAGATGATTATGATATATCACCAACTTATGTAAAGAACACCACTTACACTTATACTTTACCAGCAGATACAACAGTAATTTCTCCAAGTGGTAATCACAAAGTAATATCAGTTGCTTCTGCATGGCTTGCTACATCAAATGCAGCAATAACGGACACTTCAATAAAAGGTAAAAACGCTGTAATCGAAGCCTCCGCTGTTACAATCGGTGCAATAAAAACAGCAACTATTTATGATTTTGGTGCAGGATATATTTCTACTCCTACACTTTCAACTACTTCTGGTGACCAGAATGCGGTACTTACTGCAGGGTTTGGTTCTGTTGCAACATATGATGGGTATAATAGTGGTACAACAGGAACACTTAGTGGTGTGCCTAAACTTCAAGACAACAAATACTATCAAGCTTTTTCTTATGTTCTAAAAACAGATTTTGATGTCAACGAATATCGTGATTCAGTAAAAAGATTAACTCATCCGTCTGGCTTAATAATGTTTGGTGAAGTAGCCATACGTAATAAAATTTCAGCTGCATTGTTCAATGCGGCCAATAACAATGTTGATGATCTGGTAGCTGGACGAAAATATCACAACATTACTTTATTTCAAAATGCTGCTACTACAAATGTACAATTTCAAACGTTTGGTAGTAATAATGAATTAGAAATTTATACTGCTGATCATCCATGGCAAGCAATGGATGCAAGATTGGAAATAGATGATGAAGTAAATCTTCAGTTAGAACTTTATACAGAAATAGATTCTATAGCACGTGTTAACTCCACAATGCATACAGTTACGCATACATTACATGGATTAGAAACTGGTGATGTGATAGCAATTTCGGGAGATTTAACAGAACCACAACAATGGCAAGGACCTCATACTATTACTGGTGTTCCTACTACTAACACATATACTATTACACCAACATTTGATGTTTATGATATAGAATATCCTGCCGCTGAACTATATGATGGAACTCTTCAGATCCAGTTAGAAGATGAGATATTAGGTAACAACGTTATTCAAGAAGATGGACGCACAGGATATCCAAATGTATCTTTAGAAGGTAATTTCTCTCTAGTTGATGGAATTAATCCTTCACATTATTTGAAAGCAAGAACATCATCATACGCAAATACTTTTCGTGCATCTGCGACAAATTGGGATGATCCTTTTAGTGGAAAATTCTTAGTTGAAGAAACAGAATCTTTTATATTGATGTTAATGGAAGATGGTGATTATCTTATAACAGAAGATGGATTTAGAATTGCACGTGATGAAACAGTTAGGAATGTATTTGATCTTAAACTTGAACAGGGTGGCGCATACCTTTATCCAAAACTTCAATTTCCAGAAGAAGAGTCAGGAACAGTTTCTATTGATATGAGTTTCAATAGTGATATTCTTCTTGAAGATGATAATGGTGCTTATGGATGGGGCTATCTTTTAGATGAAGCCTCTGGCTCAATGGGTAGTGGTCCACAAAGATATATTTCTCTTGAAGAAGATACAGAAGGAATTAAAGAGGGTCATATAACCCAAAGTATTCCTTATATGGAGACACAAGCAACTATCGAACTTATTGATAGTATGAGATATCATTTGATTACAGAAGATGGAGATAAAATTTCTTCTGAAGAAAATCTTCGGACTTATTGGACTGTAGTACTTGAAGGTGACAATGAAGATAATCTTATAATGGAAACTGGTGATTTTATAGAATATGAACTTAATAGTTCCATATTCTGGGCAGATCCTCATGAAATTTATAGTCATATAACTACGCCTGAGAATTTACTTTTAGAACATAACACATGGACAATTATACATTCTGCGCCAGTCTATCAGTACATTGATTATTTAACTACATTAGGTAAACTCACAATGGAGGATGGGTTTTTACTAGTTAATGAAACTTCTGATAGAGAATATGATGAAAGTTATTTTTACCTGGAAAAGAAAGACTACTTCCTTGATAAGAGTACTGATAGAGAATATGAATTTATTTTAGAAGATAGTATGGGATATCATCTCATAACAGAAGATTATGATCATTTCATAGAAGAAGGGGATGAGAATACATGGCGACATTCTAGATTCGTTACAGGAGAAAGTCATGTTAAAACTTCTACCCGTGAAATAGAATTTACTAATCTATATGGCCCACAACGTTGGTCGTCTGTAGAGGGTTCTGAAAACTTTCTATATGAAAGTATTAATGATTGGAAAGATACAAACATTGCAACTGTATCTTATGGTATGCAAGCCTTTAGACCACATTATTATTCACAATGGGCGTCAATTGGTTTAGGATTTGTTGATGGCAATTTTCAAATGGAAGATAATACAGGAATAATACTCTTAGAGCATCCTGTAACAAATCAAGATGCTCTGGAACAAGAAGATTTTCCTGGTGTACTTCAAGATATAATGAATACAGACAAAGATAGATTGGATCTTATTTTATTAGAAAATCAAACAAATTGGGAAACTGATGGTAAACATTTTGATTATATACTAGCAGAAGAAGTACACGAAGAGAAGTATATATCATTAGAAACATCTAGAGTATCTGGTGAAGGTCCAGAAAATCAAGCTTGGGTGGTTCTTCCTGCATATCAATATACTAGAGTTCCTACACGGCTAGCAGGACTTATCACTATTGCGGATGAAGGAACCGCCGTAACAGGAACAGAATATAGTAAGTTTACTACACAACTTCAAGTAGGAGAAGAATTTCAAACAGAAGATGTGACTATTATAGCTGAAGATTCTGGAGGAGATGTAGTATTAGAAACTAATGAACGATTATTACACGAAGATATTACTCTTGCGGATGTAGAAGTTTTTGTTCTTGATACCGCAAGAGATGTTGAACTTAGAGATTTTAGATGGCTTATGTCTCAAGAGGATTCTACAATTGCCGCACATAGTTCACACACCAATGTGATAGGCATATATCTTGAGAGGTCGTATCCTGGAGGTAATGAAACAACAGCTTGGAACACTAATGATGAAAGTTTTTGGATACCGACACACGAAACTAATGACCGTATAGGAATCACTAAAGTTGTGTCTGGATCAGATGATGGTAAAGTTCGAATAGAATCAGCCGAATGGGAAAATATCAATATGCTTTGGGAAGATATGTCGAAGCAATTAATTATCGAGCCTCAAGCTTTCATAGTAGGATCTATTACTAATGATACATCTATGTCAGTTACGAGAAAACACCTAGGGGGTGTTACAGAAGCCGAATATAGATTATAAATAGTATATAAATATAACAGTAATGAAAATTCTTAATTAAATTATACAACCTTATGGAAGGAACAATAAAATGCCTGCTATAGTAACTAATAAATTCAGAATCCATAATGCAAAACAGTTCGTAGAGGCGTTTGATGAAGTTACCTTTACAGCTGGAGCTGCAATTTCGGATGCTACCGGGTTACTTAATACTAATATGTACTTATTTATTGGTAAAGTAACTCCTTGGGCGGATGATACCGCACCACCCACACCTACTGATTCCGTTTCTAATACGGTTTACAATCATTGGAGAGATATGATTGCAGCCAAGAAAATCGGATCTACGGATGTAAGTCATGTTATGCCAAGATATAATTGGACTTCTGGTTCAAATTATTTTGCATACAATAGTGCAAATAATGCATTATTTGACCAACAATTTTATATAATGACAGATGACTATAATGTGTATAAATGTCTCGCCAATAATAACTCTGGTGGAACATCTACAACTAAACCTACTGGAACAAGTGCATCTATTATTACAACTGCTGACTTTTATAAATGGAAGTTTATGTATCAAGTTTCAGCATCAAGAGCCCTTAAATTTGTAACACCAAGTTACATACCCACTCAAAGAGTACGGAAATCAGATGATTCAATAGCTGAAACAACCGATTCATCTTTTCAGTATGATGTTGAAATTGCAGCAAATACTTCAGGTAACGGAGCCGTTGAAGTGGTTCACGTATCTACTGCAGGATCTGGTTATACATTTGAGGCTAAAGGTGCAGGTAGTGGAGTTCAAACATCAGGTACCAATTCTACGACAAAAGTAAAAATTGTAGGAGATAGCTTAAGTGCAACTGATCAAATTGTCGATAACGATATTTACTTTACTTCTGGTACATTGGCCGGTAAAGGTGGAACAATTACAGATTATCAACATGGAACTAAAATTGTAACTTATGCACCTGCAACTGCCTCGATTCCGGCAGATGGTGTTGGATATTCTATCGGTCCTAAAGTTACAATTACTGGTGATGGTCAAGGTGCAAATGTTCGGACTTCTAACACAGACGGTGCGGCTGGCGTAATTAAAGATATTATAGTTGTTTCAGGAGGAAATAACTATGGTAATGCCGTAGCAACTATCTCAACCAATACTGGTACTTCTGGTGCTCTTAATCCAATTATCGGCCCACGTGGCGGACATGGAGATGACGCTGTTGAAGAACTTGGTGGATTCTTTGTCATGGTTAATAGCCGATTAGAGTATGGTGAGTCTGGTAACTTTACCACAAATAACGATTTTCGTAAGATCGGTCTTTTGACTCAACCCCTATATTCTAATGGTGACATCGCAACAGCATCTACGATTGATCAATGTGTAACTGTTACTGTTCAATCTTGGAATAGTACAGCATTTGCAGAAGATGAACTTGTAACTGGACAAACTTCTGGAGCTAAAGGTAAAGTTGTTGATTTCAAAAATAATAATACAACTCTTAGATTAATAGATGTGACCACAGGAGGTATTGTCACTACAGGATATGACGGTATTGCCGGTTCATTTCAAACAAACGAATCTATTATTGGTGCAACAAGTTCTGCATCAGCGAATACAAATGGAGTAGTTGGTGGTGATTTACAAAAGTTTTCTGGAGATGTTATTTATATTGAAAATCGTTCACCTGTAACAAGAGCGGACGACCAAATAGAAGATGTTAAGTTAATTATTGAATTCTAATCATTTTATACAAGAGGAAGATTGAATGCCACTTTCTACAAATTTTAATGTTACGCCATATTATGATGATTATGACGAGGCAAAAAATTATTATCGTATTCTTTTTAGACCTGGTTATGCAGTTCAGGCAAGAGAAGTAACACAACTTCAGACCATACTTCAAAAACAAATTGAAAGATATGGTCAACATATGTTCAAAGACGGTAGTAAAGTTTTTGGCGGAGAAGTATCTTTAGATACTGAAGTTAAATCTCTTAAACTTGAAACACAAGAGAGTGGAGTTAACATTAATGCCGCTTCTTTTGTTGGAACAACTATTACTGGTGCAACTTCTAATGCACGAGCACGTGTAGTGGCTTCGCAGGCAACTACTACAAGTACTCAACCTACGATAATGTTCCATTATTTGTCAGGCGATACATTTGATGACGGAGAAACAATTGCAGCTGGCCAAGTACAGGCGACAACTGTTAGTTCAGCTGGAGCGTCCAGTATTACTGGAGCTGTTGCTAATGGTTCGGTTGTTAGTGTAGATACAGGTGTATTTTATGTTGGTGGATTCTTCCTCTTTACTCCCGCAAATACTATAATCATGGATGCCTATTCCAGCACTCCTTCTGGACGCGTTGGATTAGAACTTACTGAATCAACAGCAACAAGTGATGATGATAATACCTTACTTGATCCTGCTTCAGGCTCTTATAATTTTGCTGCGCCAGGTGCCGCGAGATATAAGATTGATTTAGCATTAAAGAGTAAAGCAATTACTTCAACAGATCCCGTTTTACAACTTGCAGATGAAAATTTTATCCAGTTGTTAAAAGTCATAAACGGTGTTAAGAATGAAGAAGTAAAATATCCTATGTATGGAGAACTTGCGAAAACTCTTGCAAGACGCACACATGATGAATCTGGCGATTATACAATTATTCCATTTAATTTAGATTTAAAATCCCATAGAGGAATTTCTGGTACAACCAGCGCTTCAGGTGTTGATGGTACTACAGTATATGGAAATAATACTCTATTCTTAAGTGAAGTAGATATAGGAGATCAAATTTTTCTTGGGTCTAATACTACAACTTCAACTATTACCGCAATTGCCAATAATACAAGATTATCAGTACAGACGACTCTTCCTACAAATACTTCAGGGGCGATAATTTACAATGAGTCTGAAATTTCTGCTGGTATGGATGCCGGTAAGGCTTATGTAAAAGGTTATGAATACGAAAGTATTGATACACATTATCTTGATGTAGATAAAGGTAGAGCCGAAGAATCAATTACTTCATATAGCACTTCTTCAGAAGTAGGAAACTATCTTGTAGTTGATACTACTAGTAGTTTGTTTGATGTTGGATCTTCTGAAGTTTGTCAGTTACATTCGGTTAAACGTGGTTCTATTAATCTATCAAGTAATACTACATTAGCATCAACTCAAGTTGGAACAGCAAGAGTTCGTAGTATGGATTGGGATGCAAGTTCTGGAAATACGGCATACGCAGATACAAATCACTCTAATTACAGACTGTATCTTTGGGATGTCAATACTTCAAATAATATTACTGGTACTGTAGGATCAGCAAGTGCGAATACTAGAATTATTCAATTAAACACACCCACCACTTCTTTGATAAATGATGCTTATACTGGTGCGAGTATTAC
>Ga0209090_10002092_pt1 | contig 12676 bp, 6 predicted proteins | sample ArcticOcean_MG_C_9_FD_187432 | JGI IMG/M metagenome (GOLD analysis project Ga0209090, IMG submission 187432) | Marine microbial communities from western Arctic Ocean - ArcticOcean_MG_CB2_152 (SPAdes) (version 2) | ecosystem: Environmental > Aquatic > Marine > Oceanic | place: Arctic Ocean... | reverse complement strand
CCACCGAAGCGCCGAAAATGATATTCGCGTCGGCCGCGACGTTCTCGTAGATGACGCCCGCGGCCGCGTTGACCTCCGCCAGGGTTAAGTCCGGCGGGCCGCAGATGTTGAACACGACGGCTTTGGCGGCCGTGAATTGGCTATCTAACAACGGACACGAAGTGGCCAAGCCCGCAGCTTCGGCGGCCCTATCCTTGCCCTTGGACTGGCCGATGCCCATCAACGCGGTCCCGGCGTCCGTCATGATGCTCCGCACGTCCGCGAAGTCGACGTTGATCAGTCCGGGCTTTATGATAATTTCGGAGATGCCCACGACGCCCTGCCTGAGGATGTCGTCGGCCACTAAGAAGGCGCCCTCCATCGTCGTGCCTTCCGGGACAATTTGTAGTAAACGGTCGTTCGAAATGACGATCAGCGTGTCGACGGCTTCTTGGAGCCGAGCCGTGGCCTGCGCCGCCTGCTGGGCCCGTTTTCTCCCTTCGAACCCAAAGGGCTTGGTGACCACGCCCACTGTGAGTGCGCCTAATTCTTTAGCCACTTGGGCGACGATCGGCGCCGCCCCACTTCCGGTGCCGCCGCCCATGCCGGCCGTCACGAAGACCATGTCCGCCCCACTTAAAGCCGCGGCGATCTCCGCCCGGCTTTCTTCGGCCGCGGCCTGCCCGACGTCGGGCGTGCCGCCCGCGCCCAGGCCGCGCGTCGTCTCACGGCCGATGTTCATCGTGTTCCCCGCCAGCGACCGCGAGAGGGCCTGGGCGTCCGTGTTCAGGGCCCAGAAGTCCACGAAGGACCCGGCGTCCGTCTCCACCATGCGGTTCACGGCGTTGCCGCCGCCGCCGCCGACGCCGACGACCTTGATGCAGCACGGGGCCGTCATGAGCGGGGCGCCGTCCGCCGTAAACAACTCGGGGCCCGGCGCCGAGGGCACGGCGTCCGTGGAGAACTCGTCGAAGGTGGCGCTGCGGAGCGGTTTCGTGCGGAGGGCCTTTGGCGCGCGCGGCGCCAGGGCGCTGCTCGAGGCCGCGAGCGCCGCCGCGCAGACCCACCGGGTCATCGCTGAGCTGTGGTGGTGCCGCGACGAGATCAATGCACCTCCTGGTGGTGGTGGAGCGTGCACACTCTCTTTGACGCGATGATAGCTGTTAAGGCGCGGGCAAAAAACCCGCCCGGTCACCCGTCGGCAGGTCTTTCTTAGACCTGTGGCTCCGCGCGGGCGTAGCCTTCCGCCCGGCGACGTTTCGTGCGGGTATTTGGGAGAGGCGCCTGGCTTTTGCTCTGCTTTCAAAGTTTAAAAAGCCACGGAGCGTCGAGGCGGCCTAAATCCAAGGAGCAAAAGATCGCCAATGATCCTCACGCAATGCGCCGCCTGCGCCGCCCCGCTCCCACTCCTGGCCAAGCAATGCAGCCGCTGCCAGACGCGCTACTGCGGGCCGGCCTGCCAGGAGCAGCACTGGAAAGAGGGGGGGCATGACAAGCTCTGCAAGAAGATTAAAAGAGGTGGCGGCGCCGAGCAGTATCATGCCAACGAGAAGTACGCGGTGGCCGTGGCGGTCGCGGCGGAGGCGTGCGTCGAGGACACGAAGGGCCAGACGTGCTTCATCTGCACGCAGGCCCTCCACTGGAAAACGAAGGAGGGTCTCGTGCGCGGGTGCGCGTGCCGCGGGACGGCGGGTTTTGCGCATGTGTCGTGCCTTGCGGAGCAGGCCAAGATTTTGGTCGAGGAAGCCGGGGAGAACAATTTGTTTGACACTGAGCGAGGACATTCGAGTTGGGCGCGGTGGCACACGTGTAGCCTGTGCGAACAACGGTACCACGGAGTCGTCGTGTGCGCGCTCGGGTGGGCGTGCTGGAAGACATACGTGAGCCTGCCGGAGGAGGACGCGCTTCGGATGGATGCGATGTCACTGCTTGGCAACGGTCTATCCGGTTCACACTGCCACGAGGACGCGTTGTCTGTCGGAGAGGCCGAGTTGGCAATGGAGCGGCGCCTTGGCGCATCAGAAGAAAACATGCTCGTCGTGCAGGCCAACCTTGCGTGCGTGTATCGAGCGCTGGGACGCTTTGAAGAGGCCCTACACTTGCAGCGAATTTTATACTCCGGACGTTTGAAGATCAACGGCGAGGGAAAAATTGAAACCTTCGTAGTAGCCGTCAACTACGCGTCGTCCTTAGTTGATCTACAGCGCTTCGAAGAAGCCAAGGCACTGTTGCGCAAAACAACACCCGTGGCGCGTCGCTTCCTCGGAGAAGGTCATAGACTGGTACTCAAACTGCAGTGGCATTACGCGTTAGCGCTGCGCAACGACACCGGCGCCACGCTCGGCGATCTCCGCGAGGCCGTGACGACCCTCGAGGAGTCGGAGCGGATCGGGCGGCGCGTGTTTGGAATTTCACGCCCGCTCGTAACGGGGCTTGGGGATATACTGCGAGACTCGCGAGCGGCGATCCGCGCCCGCGAAGCGTCAGTGCCGGGCGAAGTGACGTCCATCTGCGAGGCCGTGGACGCGATGGCGACGGGGGATGCGTAAACAGATCATGTGGGTACTCAGGCTTGCGGGGAACTCCACAACGCCAAGCTAAGCTTGGAGATTAAGATACGAGATAAGTATACACGCCCCCTCTCTAATCGGACTCCTCGCCCGCGTCGTCGCCGCCCTTGGCCGCCGCCTTGGCCGCCGCCCGCTTGCGCGCGACGCGGCCCGGCCGGCCCTGGCCGTAGGGCGACGTGGCTGCGAAATCAATGTGCTTCTCGCTGTCGAGCCGGACCAGGAAGGAGGGCACGTTGACGACCTGCTTGCCGACGCGGATGTGGCGCTGCTTGATGAGCACGCGCGCGTGGTGGACCGACTTGGCGAGGCCCGCCTTGAAGACCTTCGTCTGCAACCGGCGCTCGAGCAGGCGCTGGGTGGTCATCTGCAGGACGGTGTCCAGGTCCATCTCGCTGTCCTCGACGAGGCCATACCGCTGCAGTCTCCGTAAGAGCGCGGGCGCCTCGAACATGCGCTTCGGGTCCTTGACCTCGAGCGTCAAAAGCGCGCGCGCACTTTTGCGGATCTTGGCCAGCGCCAACTGCGTGCGCCAGAGCTCGCGCTTGTTCCGCAGGCCGTACTCGCCCACGAGCTTGAGCTCGCCATCGATGCGCTCCTTCTCGAAGGGACGGCGGGGCGTCTTCGAGGTCTTGCTGTAATTGCGGAGGTACGACGTCTTAGGCATGGTAGCGTCTCCGGGTAGCGCGGCGCGGTGGCGGCGTCAACTCGGGTGTACTGTCTAGCTGTCTGGCAGCGCGCGCTCTGTGAAGAGGGCGGTGCGGTGAGCTACGAGGTGGCGATTATGTAGTCTGGGCGGCGAGCTCGCTAAGACCCGCACGTTTTTTCTCCAAGCAACTTTGCGCGGGCCTTCGGTCGCTCCTAGAGAGCTCCCCGCCGCGGCCCGCCGCGGCCCAGACGCGTTTGGGACGCTTCCGTGAGTAGCACTTTAGCAATTTTAGCATTCGTGCATTAGGCAGCGAGTATAGCGAACGCGGCTCAGTACCATGGTGAGTGACTTGCCGACATAAACGACGCGTGGAGGACAGCCCTGAGGACCCAGCCGAGCGCCCTGCGAGCCGGTTTGCAGCAAAACGCACCGCTCGGCGAGCGCGGGCCGTCTGAGCTCCTCTTGCTTGAGCGCGCCTTACAAAGGCTGCGCCGCGGCCGCTGGCTCCCCGAGGCCTCCCACGCACCCAGCTTCGCCTACCACACACGTACACGACTCATCTCGCTTGGAAAATCCCCTTGCTCGCACGAGCGGCGGACCGGCGGACCGGCCGACGCCAAAAAGACCGCCGTGGCGGTCCCAATTGGACCAGCAGGCGCCGCCGGTCGACGCTCTCTGCGGCTCACACACACAACTCGAGAAGAAAGAAACCCCCGCATCCTCGCGCGCGCGACCACGCCGCTCACCGCGCCGCCCCTCCGCAGCCGTCCCACAAGACGTTCCGCACGAAGCGGACGCTCGCCAAGAAGATGGCGCAGAACCGGCCCATCCCGCAGTGGATCCGCATGCGCACGGGCAACAAGATCCGCTGGAACAGCAAGCGGCGGCACTGGCGCCGCACCAAGCTCGGCCTTTAGAGAGCTTGTTAAACTGTTCACCTTAGTATGCACTCCTAGCCGCGGCGACGGCGTGCCACCGGGGTAGAGAGCCTCGCATCGACCGTCACGACGACGGCCACGGCGTCACGCGCCAGTGCGGCGCCACGGTGCCGACTCACGCACCCTAGACACGCACCCAGGCCACTAGTAGCTAGCGGCGCTACTGAAACGTGCCCAGTAACCTGACGGGCACCACTGCGCCAGCGAAGCGCACGAGCAAGACCATTATGTACAACAATTAATTGAGTTCCCCGAAGAAGAGCGCCCAGCCGCAGCCCTCCCCCTCGTCGAGGAACGTGCCCTCGGGGTGCGGGTCGTGGACTAATCGAAAAGCGCCGTTCCCCGTCAAGACCATCTTGTGCAGCGACGTGTCGCACGAGCCGACGTAGCGCGCGACCACGACGTGGCCAAAGTACCCCCTCGGCGACGCGCCCCGCAATATGCACATGCGCCCGTCGAACGTCTCGGGGATGTCCTCCACTGCCATTTTTTCGCACGTCACACGCCGCGCCGCGCAGAACGCGCGGATGGCTTTTTCATAACCTTCCGGGAGCGTGATGAAGTTCGGCACGTCTTCCAACTCCAACCCGAAGAGCGACGCGACGCAGGCCTGCAGCGCGTTGCCCCGGCCGGGTCTAAAATCGTCTTGTAAAACCGACCGGTAGCGGAGCCGCGGGGTCGACGGCGTGCCTGTCTCCAACCGCTCGCGTTGATACCGCTTACCTTCCAACACCGACTCACCCGCGTCGTCCTCCAGGTGGTCCTCGTCGGAGAAGTCGCTGCCGACTTCGTCAAAATCGTCCATACCCGTGGCGTCGGGCCAGCTATGCGTCTCCTCAAGGGAGGACGGGGCCAGGACCCCGAAGTCGTCGGGGACGCCGACCGTGACGCGCCGGACCAGACGCCTTAATAACACGTGACCCTGGTCATGTGCAGGCGGCGCCGTCTCGCGCGCCGCGCACTTTTGATCGCGCCAGACCTCGAGCGCCCGGCGCGTGCGCACGAGTACAGCGCCGTCGCGGCCATATGCAAGGGCGGGGCCGGCCGCCAGCGGCGCGCCGAGGTCCAACGAAACGAGCTTCCGCCGCCCGTCCCCCGAGAACAGCGTCAGTGTCGCCCCCCGCACGAGCGCTATTTCCCCGTCGGTCGCAAGGACCGCGGCCGCGCCGGCCGTTGCGTCCAGGACGCGCGCCGATTTGACAGAGGCGCGGTCCACAAACCAAGCGCCCTCCGCACACACGACGCACGCTCCAATTGAATTGAGCGCCACCGCGACGACGTCCCCCAGGTTGCGGACCCGCCAGCGCGGCTGTTCCTCCGCATACAGTGCGACGTCGCGCCCAACCGCGACGAGGACGTCCGTCCCTTCGCACGCAAAGGAGCCCTCGCGCCCCGTCCCGACGCGCCGGTGTCTACCGGCGACGCGGCCGTCTTCAACTTCGTAAGTCGCGAGCCAGACCTGCGTGCCCTTGCTCTCCAGCGCCAGGCACGCGTCGCCGCGGTGCGCCAGCGCGAGAACGGCCCGGCCGGACGTCCAGCACGCGTCCGCCTCGTCTTTGACCGCGTCGTAGCGCCAGAGCTCGCCCGCCCTGCTGGCGAAGTAGGCGCGGCGGTCGCCTCGCTTCACAGCGCAGAGCTCGACGTGGCTCGCGGGCCACGCGCGCTGCGGTTTTGGCACCTCTGCTGCGGCGCGTGGGAGTTGTGGTGGTGCTGGTGGCTCGTCCGACATCTCTTGCGCTCGACCTCCTCTGACAGCGTTCAACAACTGGGAGGTGGTTTCAGACCGCTGAGGCTCACGGTTTTACCCCTACAGACTTTAGTGCGCTCGATAATGCACGGGTTTTCGACACGGGTTTTCTTAGGCAAATGAAGCTGTAAAGCTTGCTTTCGGCAATCCCTGCGTGCAAAACAGATTCACCGGGATACATGCGTGATGATTTGATGTCAATGCGCTGAAATTCCAATTCACATCACTCCGGGAGGCCAGGAGACCAGCACTGCTAATTTGCATATTTGAGGCTCCAGGCTGAGAGGCGCCACTGCCGTGAAGAAGTACAAGCGATCGGTCGCTAGGTCCTTCGAGGCCAAGAGCCATGCGCCGCGCACCGCCAAAAGCGCAGATCACGCTGCGGGCGGTCGTCGCCGTCGTCGCGACATTGATCACCTGCCTCGCTTTGCTGGCCACGCAATTGGAGTTCGACCATAAGGACCCGCACGAACGGGCGCACCACAACCGGCCGCACCCGCGCCACGCACCGGAGGAAACCCCGGAGAAGAAACGCGGGCGCCGGCCCGGCGAGACCGTTTCGTTACGCATCCAGCCCAAGGTCGTCGCGTCCACGGATGCGCCCTACGTGTGCGTCTCGCTCGACTGGTGGCCAGATGGGAAGAAGGACTGGTCGCACCACACGTGGAACGGGAGCTCCGTGGTGAATATGATGAAGGACATGAAGCCGCAGCTCCGGACCGCGTTGAGTCAGCTCCACCCGGTGGCGCTTCGAGTTGGGGGCACGCTGCAGGATATGGTGGCGTACGCTGCCGAGGGGCGCGCACCGCCGTTCGACATGGCGTGTCCATCACCGTTCAAACCGTACAAGGACCGCGCGGCGTTCGAAGGGGCCTGCATTTCTCTGGGGCTCTTCGACGAGCTCGAGGCGCTCGCGGTGGCGGCCAGGGCGCCGCTGATCTTCGGGCTGAGCGGCCTCCACGGCCGCGTTCGAAGTGAGGCCGGCGAGGGTGGTAAGTGCCCGAAGTGCGACGGCGCCAGGTGCCCCGCGCGGTGCTGGACGGGCCGCTGGTCGCCGACGGCCGGCGGCGCGCGCGCATTATTGCAGCGGGCCGCGGCGAACGCGAGAGACGGCCGCGGCGCGCTCACCGCCGTTTCGTTGGGCAACGAGCTCTGCGGCGCCGGCGGTATTGCTGCTCACTTATCACCTACTGAGTTAGCAACGGACTTCCAGAACTTGAGGCAGGAACTCGAAGCGCTGGACTTCGGGCCCGGTAAACGAACGTCGATCAATGGCAAGGGCCGGCCCTACATAGTGGGCCCGGACTGCCAGCTCCCGTTGGAAAGAGTGTATGACTACTACGCCGCATTTTCCAAAGAAGCCGGCGTGGACGCCCTCGCGTTCCACCTGTACTGGCTCGGGGCGGGCAAGCTGTGGCACCAGTTCAAGCGGAAGCTGTTTGACAAGGTGGTCGGGAGCGCCTGGCCGCTCGGCAGGGGCTTCTACGCCTTCGGTAATGCGTATCAAAGAGCCGCCAGGGCTACAAATACAGCCCTGTGGATCACGGAGGCCGGGGGCATGTACGGTTCCGGCGGCATCGACGTGACGAACACGTACGCGTCGGCCTTTTGGTATTTAGATGAACTTGGGGAGTCGGCGAAGAAGGCCGTCCAGGTGCACTGCCGCCAGGCTTTAGTGGGCGGGCATTACGGATTAGTGCGACGGGAAGGTCTGAGACTAATGCCGCGGCCGGACTACTTCGCCACGCGGTTGTGGGCTGAAGTGATGGGGCCCCTCGTTTTGTCCGCGTCTATACGGAATTCGGCGATCACGGACGCGTACGCCCCGGCGCCGGTGGCCGATTGCCGCGCCTACGCGCACTGCCACCGCACGCGACGCGGCGATGTGGCTCTTGTGGTGTTGAATGGTGCTTCTCGCGTCGCGCGACGCGTGGCGCTACCGCCGGAGTTCGCGTCCCTGACTCGTCTGGAATATCATATGACGGCCCCTTCCGACGTGTTTGGGGACGAGGTGCTGTTGAACGGCGTCTTGCTGGACGCGGTCGACGCGGCACTGACGCCGCGCAGCGTCGCGGGCGGACCGCTGACGCTGGCGCCGGCGTCCTACGCCGTTGTTGTGCTGGAGGGGGCGGGGTTTGCACCGTGTCTTTAGTGTTAGTTTTAGTTTTCTTAGCGTATGTATGCCACACAATGCTTGAGGACCCCGAGCGGCGGATAACGCGAACCTACGGTACTGGGCATCCTCAGGCAGAAGGCACCCGGTATTTCTTAAAGCAAGCGCGCGAGGTACTGAATGAGCTAGGCGACGACGGCTCCTCTAAGTTTACCTAGTAGTAGTTCAAGTTAATCTTCTTAAGGCAGGGGGGGTACGCCGCCGCGCCGCCGCCACGAACTAGAGCTTCAGCAGCACCGGCGCCAGCTTCTCCACGTCGAAGTCCTCCTCGGCCCCTTCCTCCGTGTCCATGGCCGACGGCGACGCCCGCGACACGGAGCAGGAGAGCCCATCTAAGAGGACGCGGGATCTATGACCTAAAGCCATCTTGCCCTTGACCTCGAGGATCTGGCGCAGCGTCATCGTGGCCGAAGACGCCTCCGGCGCGGGTAAATCGGAAGGTAAACCATCGAGCACCTTGTACTTGGACCACTCACTTAAATACTTCATCATCAACCCACCCACACCGGCCTTCTGCAGGGCCATCATGGCCTGGGGCTTGGAGATGTCTAGAGGTGGCAACTTCCGCAAGTCGACGGCGACGGGCGCCGGGTAGACCCTTGCCGACACGGCCCGCTTCTCGCCGTCCGCGTCCGTGACCTCGCCGCACGGCAAATTCCACGCTGTTAAAGTTAGCGAGTGGGCTTCTAGCAACCACTGCTTGAACTCTGAGACGAGCCATTTGTCCGCACCCTCGGGCAGCTCGATCTTGGACCACACGCTGTGCCCTTCCGGGTACGCTACCACCGTAGCCACGTCCCAGAACTCGAGCTTGATGTCGCCCTTGTCGTCGAACGCTTGTTCAGGTAGAGAGGACGCCTCGGGCTTAGTTTTCACTTCTTTCGTTTTAAAAGTCACCAAGTTGTCCGCGTCGAAGGACGGGTAGTAGTTCAGCGCCAGGCCGACCTGGCGCGTCCTCAGGTCCGTGGCCGGCTTGTCCTGCAGGATCTTGAACATTTCTAGTAATACTAAACCAGTGACAGCGGCGGTCGTCGTCGCGATCGCGGGGATGATTCTTCCGGCGGTGAGCTTGGCCTTGTCGAAGTCCGTGGGCGGGATGGCGTAGTTTCTCGCTCGGCAGTTGGCGCAGGCCGTAATGAAGTCGACGTGGAAGTTGTAGTCGTCGTCCTTTTCAAAGTCCGCGGGGGCGACATCTATTGAAGCTGAAGATATGAAAGCTAACTGCTGGAGCGCCTCGAGGCCCTTGCGGCGCGCCACCTCGAGCGAGTTGTCCGGCGTCGTGGCAGTAGAAGTATCCCCCTCGATATCCTTGTCGACGACGCCGGGGACATAGGCAGGAATCGCGCACACTTGCGCGACGCCGTTCGCCCAATGCGCATCTCTTTCCGAGACCGCGTACTGGTCATCCAACTCGTTTTTGCGCGGCTGCGCACCCAGGGCCTGCGCCAGAATGTGCGTCGACGCCACGAGGAACCGCCACTGGTCGGCGTGGTCGCCGTACGTCGCGGCGGAGGGGAAGCGCTTGTGGCCGCTCCAGAAGGGGCCCTTTTCGACACCCCCCTTGATGACCTTGGCATCGCGCGGGTAGGCGCTGGTCAAGTCCAGGATCTGGTCCCGGAAGAGAGAATGGAAGGCGTCATAAGACCGTTGGGCACATAACTGCCGCCGCTGCTGGAGCGGCGCGGTCGCGACCTCTAATGCTCGCCACAACAACAAAGCCTCCGCCGACGCACCTTCGACATCGGCGGCGTCCGACGACCCCAGTCTCCGTTTCAGCTCCGCGAGCGTCGCCTGGGGCTCCGCGCAGAACGTGTTGACTCGCCGCTGCGGCTTCTCGAACAGCTCGGCAAATTTATCTCTCGCCCATTCAATACAATGGTCGATCAAATGCGGAAAGTTCCGCAAAGTGCACATGGGCACGCCCTGGCCCTCGGCCGCGTTGCCCCCCTCCCGGTAGGTTTTTGTCTTGTGCGGCACGATCGGGTCCACGTTGCCGGACGTGCCCATCGTCCCGGACTCCAGTAGACTTTTCTCGAACTTGACGCAGGTCTTGTCGACGTAGAACCGCGCCTCCATATTATCTAAAGCGTTGCAGACGCCGTCTAGACTTTCCCAGAAGGCGTCCGTGAAGGGCTCGGCCTCCGTACTGGGCCCGACGTACTGCTCGTGGCACGTGACCTTGAGCGCGGTGTTCATGGGCGGGGCCCGCGTGCGGGACCCAGGGTCCGTGGCCATGGCCGCGGCGGCTAACGCTTTCGATTGGCCCACGTTGTGCTCTCGGAATAAAAACTGTCGTGTCAAATTCGACAGTTCGATCCGATCGGCGTCCGCAATGGTCAACTGCCCGTGCGGCCCGCAACACACGCCGCAAAGGGCGAAGTTCTTCACGAACTCGCAGCCCAGGGCGCCGCTCCCGACGAGGAAATAATTCAGGTTCCCAAGCTTCTCCACGAACGTCCGGCCAAAAACACTCGCGAGGTCGTCGTACCGGTCGCCTCTCGGCGCGCGATCACCGAGAGGCGGCGGCGGGTCCGGCATGGCCTCTAAGAAAGCAAAGTGCGCGAAGCCGTCGATCGGCGTGTACTTGCCACTCCTTTTGACCACCTCCTGGGCCACCACGCCGCCGCAGAAGGTCGCCACCGGCTGTAACTCGATAGACGCGTGGCGCGCGTACGCTCGCACGACCCGATCGTCGATAGACACATCTAGAGCTCTCGCGCCGTCGGCCGTCGCCGTGTTCAAAACCTTACAAGCCGAAGCATAGGTCTTGGCCGCATTCAGCACGGCCTCGGCGTCCTGCTCGTCGTTGGCGTTCGGGAGCCGCTTCTGCGTCGCTTCGAATTCCATGACTCCGACCAGTCCCGCGTGGACCTGGGCCTCCAGGCCGCTGAAGGTGTAGTCCGTCATGGGCAGGCCGTCGTCGCCGAAGGGCGACCCCGGGGCCACTAACCGCTCACCTAGCGAGCGGAACTTTAAAGTCTTCGGGCGCTTTCGTTCCGTGATGAGGCCGCCACTTTCATACGGTGATAAACTTGACGTGTCCCCTATTCTAAAGGAGTTGGCCGGGTCGCCTTTCAAGGACGTGAAGGGGAAGGGCGCGCAATCATTAAGTGAAGTCCCGCCCATCGCTTGTCCATTACACCCGGTGACGTCCGAAAACGCGTATAAGGAATCAACAGGTGGAGAGGTCGCGGGCACGCCGTCCGGCACGGCGTAGCGCACCAGACCTCGCGCTTCACAAGAGATGGACTCCACTAACCGCACAACGGGTCTTTCTCCATCCGCGTCGCGGACCTCAAAAACATCGCCGTGGTCCACGAAGATGCTCAAACATAGTCCAGCACAAACGGCCCACACGAAGGAGACCGGTGCGGGCACTTCCATATGGACTCCTCTTTCATCCACAATTGTTGTAGTTCTACTTCTACAGAACGCGTTCCACTTGACAAGTTCGTTTCTATTAACACCGTCCGTGAACACGACACAAGTACAACTTCCGATCAAGTCTTCGTCTAGTGCTTCCGCCACTTGTACGACGGCGTCCGGGTTCAATTCCTTTAATCGAGGTGCGCACACGCGGTCTCTGGGTTGCCCCACGTCCTGTTCCCCGATGAAGAAGTTGGCTCCTCGATCGGCCTCGACGCAAAGTTTCGGGTCGTATAACGTCAAGTGGCCGACGCCCTGCAATAGACAGTTCTTGGCCGTCTCGACACCGGCGCCTCGCAAGCCGACGATGACGATGCGGGCCTCTCTTAGGAACTTGGTGGTCTCGGCGCCCAGCGCGGCGTTCTGCCGGCTGAATTTATTAGCCTGGAGCTTGTCGGCCCTAGCTTCGGCCATCTTTTGTGCTGGTGGGTCACTCCCTTTGGCGCCCGGCGCTTTGCTGGAGGCCGCGGCAACGGCGCAGCGATAACAGCGTTTGGTGCTGGTATTCCAGCAGCGACGCTGAAGTTCTACAGCGGTCACTCCAACAGAACACGCGGCTTATAGCAGGACGCGCGGAGCTTTTTGCATATTAAATTTTGGAGATGGCTTATTTACACGGGTTTTTGGTGCCCTCCGTCGAAAGCGAAAGCGTTCTTGTAGCAAGTCTCTGCTCCCAGGCAAGAGTCCTATGTGGCAAATCAAGACAAGTTGCTGGCGTGGCTCCTGTGAGCATCGCGCCTCTTCCGGTCGTGAACTGCACTAAGAGCGGACAACGGGCAGCTGTGAAGGCAGCAACGCACTGACACGCTCTCTGGCTGGGTCCCTGCCAAATTTGGTGGCTGCCCGTGGAGCAGGTGAGCCAAAAATAAACTCTCCTCTTCCACTGTCGCAGTGATTGCTGGTGATTGCTGCCCAGACCCCGGTGGTTGCACCGGTCGAGCGCTCCCATGCGAGCCGGGGACCCGGCGCAGTGGCCGGTCCGCGAGCTGCGCGCCTTCCTTACGGCCCGCGGCGACGCCAGCTGCGCGCACGCGACAGAGAAGCGGGAGCTCGTGGACCGCGTCCGCGTGCTGCTGCGCGCGGCGCCGGCCGCAGCGCCAGCCGCGCCGAAACCGGACGTGCCACCGGGCGTCGCCGCGGCGATCGCGCGCACGCTAGCCGCCGAAGACGCCTACGGCGCGCTCGGCGTGGCCCGGG
>Ga0209090_10002090_pt1 | contig 12683 bp, 3 predicted proteins | sample ArcticOcean_MG_C_9_FD_187432 | JGI IMG/M metagenome (GOLD analysis project Ga0209090, IMG submission 187432) | Marine microbial communities from western Arctic Ocean - ArcticOcean_MG_CB2_152 (SPAdes) (version 2) | ecosystem: Environmental > Aquatic > Marine > Oceanic | place: Arctic Ocean... | reverse complement strand
TATCATTGTATGTAACACATCGAAGTAGTAGTCTCTTGTTGATGTTGCTATATCTCCTCCACCTACTGTTGAGTCGTTTGCATTATAACCTGTTTTTAGGTCGAATGCAGAAATGTCGGGTGTTACATTGAATGTATCAATTCCCATATTTGACAATGAAGTAAATGTTGCATTAATAGCTGCAATTGGAATACCACCTAGTGTATCTGCAATTGTATCAACTGCAACTGTTCCAGTCGTACCACCGAATGTGGAAACCGTTAAAGTATCTGTTGATAAGTAACCACTTCCTGTTGTATTAATTACTGAACTTGATACTGCACCAGCTGTAACTATGATATCTAAGGTACATCCTGTTCCAGTACCACCCGAAGTGGCAATTCCAGTATATGTTCCGTTAGTTGGAGTCGTTGCAGGGGCAACAGTACCAATGTTCACAACACAATCTTTATTATCACCTGTAACACCTGCTATAGTGACATTAGATGTTGTGGAGTACATTCCATGGGAGTAACTACTTACTTGTACATAGGACTGTCCTGAGAAGGTCTGTATTGGATTCTCTTGTAATATCTGAACTGGTAGTGCATCATTATCAAACTTAAGAACTGGTGTCTTAGATGTATCAAACTGAGCAATCTTCATGTGGAATTTAAGGTCATCCGTTTGTTCTGCAGACCATGTTGATGCATTCTGAGACATAAACAGTGAACCAGTACATGGTTGTTCTGTAATTATTTGTGAAGTTGCAAGGTCTTTCTCACCCATTCTAGCGATGAATGCTTCGTACTCATTTGAATTTGAGTATACTACGAATGCATACTCAACCTTATCGGATAAGTAAACTGGTGATTCAAAAGTAAATGTTGTTACTGCAGAACCATCTTCTGAAGTGTTGACATCAGCAGGATTCTTTGTTACAGTAGAGAATGGTAATACAGTTTGTGCTGGATAACCATTAATCATTGTTCTAATTTCTACCGACACTGGCATTGTTGTATCTTTAGTTCTAAAGAATAAATCTAATGATGTCATCATCATACCATTTGCAGCTTCAACTAAGAATGACTGTGCAAGTGGGTCTCCATGACCTCTTTCTAGTCTAGACTCGGGTTCTCTTCTTTGTTGGAAGGAAACTGGTTCTCTTCTAAAGACAAACAAGTCTGGCACAGGAATTGGAATCGGCGGTGAAGGCGGAGGTGGTAGCGGCACTACTGGTGATTTAGGTGGTGGCGGAGGTGGTAATGGTATGTGAGTGACAGGGTCTACTACTGGTTCTAGTGGTATTGGGTCAGCAAAAGGTGGTGCAATTGCATCCCTAGGAGAAGTATTTAAGTTCTCTCCTCTGTTCACAATTGTTCTTTCACCATTAGCAATCTCTCTTATCACTCTACCATTTCTTGTAGATGTTACTTCTGTTTGTGATGCTTGTAGTAGTCCTTGTGCTTGATATATTGCACTTCCTTGTGACGAAGGATTACTTAGATTAAAGTAACTAGAAGTTACTCTTAGTTCTCTTGCACCTGTTGGGAATCTCTGAGTGTTGTCATTCGGCAATTCAAAGTAACCACGAAGTCTTCCGTTACCATCTGTTTTTAAATTAGATGCAACTGTTGTTCCACTATCTTGTGAGTAATCAGTTGAGAATGGTCTTACATACTTGTTAACATCCATGTTATCAAAGTAGAAGTAATGGTTGGTGTTCGGTTTCATGTTTGTTCCATCAATCTCAATCGTTCTTGCACGAATGAATGGAATCAATGATACTGATACAACTCTGTCATTTCTTGTTTCTACAAAGTCTTCTACAACACTTGTTGTTACACCTGTTCTTGTTTGTGTTTCAACAGTTTCGGTGATTTCTCTAGTTACTGTTTCACCAGCAACCCACTCACCACCTTGTGTTGGGTCTCCTGCCCAAGAACCATTCGAAGTTGATTGAACTTCTGAGGATACTACTGAAGGTTCTCCTGCCCATGTTGTCTGCCATGAGTTCCAAACTGTTCCCATTGAGTTACCAACAGCGGATGTGATTGCATCAAAACTACCTTCTCTGTTAATTCTAACTTCAGGTAATTGAGTTGTATCTTGCCATACATCTGTTCCAGGCGTTAACTTAACATTACCAAAGAATGAGAACACATTGTATGGGTTAACATTGATTGAACGAGAAGCTTTATCTGAATTGATATATGTAATAGGTGTGTATGGTAGTGTTACCAAGTCACCAGTTTGTGCATAGTTTTGAGATGTAGTTGTATTCAATGTAATATCAAAGAACTGTGAATACGACTGAGGTCTTGCAGCCCCTAACTTAGCATCAACTGCACATTCGTAATCGGGATGATTAACATCACCAACTCTGTGACCTCTAAAGTTGTCTACTAGGAAACCTGACTTGAATCTATCAAATCCGTCTCCGTCTAAAATTTGTTTTGTTTGAGTATCTTTCTCTAACATTGAGAGTGATGTGACTCTTTCCAAGTTAGTAACACGGTTACTAATTCTTGAAATATCTTTCATCGTAAATCTACGATGGTCTTGTGACCTTACTTTAACACTCTTAGTGTTCTTAGTGTAGGCAGGGAACTGTAGTTCAAATAACTCAATTGCATCATCGATTGCTTTTGGTTTAGTCGGTGACAATGCAGGTGTTCCAGTTGAAGTTTGGAATATTCCTGATTTATGTAAGAATACTTTATCGATTCTTCCGACATAGAATGAAATATCACCAACAAAGGCAGAACCACTTACTGGTGTGTCTACTGCGTTTGCAGCTGTTGATGTAATACCACTTCTTGATGACTCAAAGTTTCTACCAGTTGAGTATCCAAACGGAGCAAATACTGCACCACTTGAAGTGTTACTCAAATCTATTGGAGATGTTGGGTCTTGTGTATTGTTAGAACCGAATGTAGTTGTACCTAAAATCTGTCCCACTACTGGTCTAAAGTCTATTGCATCTGATAACTCATATGTTCCATCGGGTTCTAGACCACCTAAGTCTACTCTTGTCGGAGAGTATGTTGGGATGTCTTGATAAGGAATACTTGAATATGATTCTACATCAAAGAAGTCTCCACTACCCGAAGCAGTAAAGTAATCAAAACAAACTAGAATTGGATTTGAAGGTGCAGGAGCTCCTACTTTTCTTACAAGTTTTGCAAGGTCATAGAATCCATCTCTCTGACCATTGTCAAAGAAGTATCTTGATGATATGTTTGGTGAACCTGCTGATACATTACTTAATAATGCAACTGCAAGTGAAGTCTGACCGACAACATTCTCACCATTTACTAATGTTCCTGAAACATAGTAGAAGTAAGTTGTACCACCAGTTGTGATAATGACTGCATGAGCATTTGAAGTTTGTCCTATGACTTTCTCATAGTTAACGAATGTACCACTTGATACAGTAAATGTTGCACTAGGTGGTAGAGGTGTTGAACCACCAGTACCTTCGTAAACACCTCTTACCTGATATGCATCTGGCACACCAAGAGTAATTTCTTTATCGTCATATGCAGTACCAAAGAATCCGTTCGCACTTCTTGCTGAACCAACTTTTAATACTCTTGCACTTCTAAGAGTCTTGTCTCTGTTTATCGGGTCGGTGATAGTAAGAGTGTATGTTACTTTTAACACTGCACCATTATCAGCTGAATCAAATCCTGACAATGTTAATGATTGTCCTGAACCCGAAGATACAGCAGTACCAGTGAAGTCTTCTACATTTAGAATAGCACCTTGTGCATATCCTGTTGCAGCTTCAATAACTGCAATTGTAAAGTTATCTGTATTCTTTGCAGCGAAAGTTCCGTTAGAACCTGTAGTAACTGTGATAGAACCTGAAGAAACTGTTACAACTTCCTGTCTTCTGACTTGAATCGATTCACCTGTATGCGAAGCAATCCAGTCTCTAGGCCATGATGCAAGAGCAGCTGTTTGGTCTTGGTCTTTCAATGATGCACGTCTTCGTGTTACATTTGAATTTGTTAATGTGGTTGCACTAGTTGTCAATGTTGCAGTTGTACCATCTGTTATAGATGCAACAATCTTTTCATCACCAACACCATCGATAATAACATCACCTTCTTTAAGTTCGTCTGCAAAGTTAGTTCCAAATCCTGTTAATACTGCTGGGTTTGCACTACTAATTGTAACTGAACCAGTTAAAACTTTATCCGAATCTAATACTAAATCTGCAGTAAATATCTCTCTGTTTGTATTCTTAGGTGTTTGTGTGATTGCCCTTGCACGGTCAATGTTGTATGTTCTTGGTGCAGCGATATTTGTAAGTGTTGCAGTTGAACCATTACCAGCAGCTGATAGGTTGTCCGTTGCTACAAAAGCACCTTGCACATCATGTACAAATAGGTTACTTGATTCAGTGTGATGGACTATAGCAGTTGCACCACTTACACTACCAGTAACTTTATCACCTGCTATAAATGTGTTTGCTAATGTTCCACTAAGTTTGGTGAACATCTTGATATCGAACATATACAAGTTCCATATAGATTCATCTGAATATACATCTGAACTATCTGTGCCTGAATATAAATCAATGTTTCTTACTCTTGCAATACCAATCTGACCTGAAGTAGGTTTAGTTCCACCTACAGGGGAGGTCACAGGAATTAAAGAATCAAAAAGTTCACACTCTTTAAATGGTGACATTGTATCGTCACCTGCTTCACTACCAAATTCGGGTAATGAATGTGCATTTTTAACTCTAAGTTTGTTACCTATTCTGATAGGTGTGTTTGCATTATCTAAAGTTGTAGTTGTTCTTGCTTTTGCGAAAGGAATCGTTGTTGTACCGATTTTATCAATCTCGTACCCTTTGATGTAACCTTTGCCTGGCGATACTTGCATGATAATTTTTGCTTCATCACCACCATTTTGTGTACTATAGAAACCTCTATTAGTTGTATCGTCTAAATGTTCTCTTAGTGAATGTGTGAATTGAGTAATAACAAAGTCACCATTCGCATCGAATGTTCTTCTTGCCATTGAGTTTTCAATCTGACCATATGCTGGTCTGTTGATTGTTAATTCTATAACACCTTGGTTAACTCTTGCAAGTTCAACAAAATCTGTATCAGTGGTTGTTGCAATAGTGTACTTACTTAATACCATTGAGAATTTCAATCTATCTGCGCCAGGAGCGTTTTCGTTTGAAGTTCCAGTTGAGTTATCTAGTAATGATGTGTCTGTTGCAGAACTAACTAATGTCTCACTGATTGTAAGACCAATTCTGTATGAAGGTGCAGAAGAATACTTCTCAAGTATTAATTCTTGTGCTGGTACTTTGACAAAGAAACCTCTGACAAATACGATACCTTCTGATATGTTTGCTATAGAAGCAAACCCATTTGGGTTGTCTACTTCTGTTTTTGCTTTAACTGTAAATTCGTTAAGGTTTGATGATACTATTTCTACTGCTCCTGTAGCAGATAGAGTTACTTCTTGAAGTTCTTCTAGTGCAGAGAAAGTAAATGAGTTACCTGCGTCTGTTCCCTGTCTTGCATACTTAACAAATACTGTTAATGCATCATCTGAAGTTTCTGCAGAAGAAGTGATAACCTTACCAACAACACCTGTAGTTTTACCTTGAAGGTATTTACCATGAAATGCAGTTCTGTAATCAGCTGCGTTTGCATCACCACCTGCGTTAGGGTTAGCAGACTGAACTTTAACATAGTAAAGTTCCATGTCAATACCAGTTTGAGCACCTTGAACAATTGAACCTTCTTTAAAGAAGTGGTCACCCATTCTCTCAATCTGATTCTGAAGAATAGACTGTGACTGAGTTAATTCTCTAGACTGTAGAGACCTTCCCGCTCGAAATAAGACTTTCTGAAAGTTTTTATCTTCCGAATAGTCATCAAAATATGGGGATACATTTAAATCAGTTTTTTCTGTCATAAGTCTCTCTTAACTTGTAGGTGTAATGGCTCCAGTTTTGCAACTGGAGACGGATTACATTTCAATAATTAGTTTAATATCTTCTATTTGGTCTGCTGCTCTAGTTACTGCACCTCTATTTTCGATGTACATAACTTGTCCTGAGAATCTTTCAACTTCAGGGAAGGCTGCATTTACCGAAGAAACAGTTCCAATGGTTGTTACACCAACAAATACTGTATTTGACGCAGAGAAGTTAACATAACTACCAGCACTATTTGCAATTGTTATATGAGAAACAACACTACCTGTAATAGATACTACTCTTGATACTGCAACACCTGAACCGTCTGCGTTTGCACTCATAATTATGTCATCAATTGAAAGACCTGAAACACTTGAAAGTGTCATTTTAGAGTAAGCAGCCATTGAAGTTGCAGTTGCAACTGTAGTTGTTCCTACTGTGAATGGGTCTTGAATAAGTCCTATTCTTCTGAAATCATTATCAGTTGGGAAATCTCCACCACCTTCACCAAACTCTAATCTAGAGTTTACAATGATATAGTTACCACCTAGTTCTTGTACATGGTCTGCACCATGTCCAATAAGTGGTGAAATAATTGGTTTAATTACAGCTCCTGTTCCTGAACCGATTCCTGAAAGACCAGTTGTAGTAGTTGCAATAAGGACTTGAGCCCTTTTGTAACCTGTACCAGCAGTCGTTGAAGATAGATGCGAAACCGCACCCGATGCTATAACTACTGTACAAACTCCACCTGAACCATCACCTACAATTGGAACTCCTGTGTATGTTCCATTATTGTAACCTGAACCACCATTACTAACAGTAAGGTGATGTATACCACCATCTACTGCACTATTCTCAACATCCCACTGAGATGAACCATCATCAGCAGCTGCTGTTCCTAATGCACCACTGTTTCCATCAATCTCTGTTTGAGCACCGATAGTTTTAACTGGGATGAAATCGTTAGTTACGAATTTGATTGTATCTGAAGCAGTAACAGTAAACATATATTTCCATATGTATCCACGACCTGAAGCTGCACTAGCGTCTGAGGTTTCCACTAGTAATGTTGCAGATGTTCCTGTAGGTTTAACTGTTGAAGCAACAACCGAACCACTAGCATCTCTTCCAGTTCTGATACATTTATAAACATGATACTCGTCTGTCATTACATAGAAACGTCCAGCGAATAAACTTGACTGAGTTGTCGCAGGAGTTGTGTTAGATGATGAATAGTCATGTGCATACTCATCGTATGATGTACCTGAAGTCCAGTCGTATCTTGTTAGTCCGTGTGAAACATCAGCAGAACTCACCTTCTTAAGAGCAAGCATATCTGAATATGAATCTACTTCTTCTCCAATTCCATTAGATGGAGCTGGGGGTGATGTGTCGTCTGTCCATGGGAAAGACCTTCCTATGAATATGTATGTTGAAGAAGCACTTTCTCCGAAGTCTTCCTTGAATTGTTTAGCGTTGTGAACTCTAAACTTCTCTGTAATTATTGCTGCCATTGTTTTTAATCTCCTCAGATATTTATAATACTATTTATACAACCTATGCAGACTTTATGTACGCACTATAGGTAATATTTGTTCTTTTTCTCTCTTGTTTTTGATATTCGGGTAAATGGAACTTAGGATAATAGAACTCCAAGTCCTTAATCCTCAATCCTTCCGCCTTAGACACCTCACTAAGAACATTTCCTGTTCCGTCTTCTAACATTAAATCATCACCATCTGTCTCGTCTTTGAGATAGTATGAGATGTCAAAAGTTCTCTGACCTGTAATGGTATTTAGACTTCTTAAAGTACTACCTAATGGAACATATGAAGTGATTCCCACTTCTGACATGTCCTCTTGTATGAAAGCCTGTTCGGTTTCCATAACAATTCTGTCACCATCTTCATAATATAGTCCACCACTTTCTAGTTCTATACTTCTTTCAGATACAAAATGTTGAACTTGGTTTTCTATAGTTGCGGTTTCCAATAGAATAAGTGTGCCATCACTCTCATTCAATATTCTTTCACCATAATCGCCTTGATAATATACATTCTCTGCAAGTCTCTCATCAAATCGTAAGAAGTTTGATGGTTCTTCTATTTCTATCAAACCACCATCTTCTAATATTAAAGATTCCTCTGAAGGAGTATATAATTGTGTAATCTTTCCATCTTGTGCCTTTCTATAAAGCATTTCACTTCGACCATTCAACCAACCATTATCAGTCCAGTCTAATGCAAGAACTGTAGGGATACCATCATGTGAATACATACCAACTTGTGATACTGCAACAGCATGAGATTGAATAATGTTAATGTTAATATGTCTACTTCTCATCATAGAGTCATAGACTTCAGTTCCTTCACCAGTCTGAATACCATCAACCATTGCAAATGATGATACGGCATTACCAGTCCTTGGGTCTGTATTATATGCAGGTTGTCCTGCTTCTTTCAATTCTATAATTGTTACTGGGTCTACTTCATCTGATAATGTGTAAATCTTAACAGTTCGTTGTGAATTAGCAAATGCATTTGGAACACCTAGTGTTGCTTCAAGGTTGATAACAATCAGTGGTCTAAATCTAACTTGGTCTATTACAGTCGTATTAATAGAGTTTTTGATTGCAACTTCACCAAAGAAGATATGTCCAGCAGGGTGAAGTAAATCCTTAACGACTCCTCTCCACTTATTGATTGACTCACCAACTTTGATTACATATGAATGAGACTGATAGAACTTACCATCCTGTATTCTTGATTGAGCTGCATTGACTGTTCCATAGTCACCGACCATTTGTTCTTCGACAATACCTTCACCAGCATAAAATCCTCTACCATCAAATGAGTTTGTTCGTAAGATGTAGAATGAATCAACAGAGTTAAAGGTTACTTTCTCATTTGGATAGAACTGTCCATCTAAATCTCTGTAAGTAAGAATATGTTTATCTGCATTATAAGAAACAACTCTTGCAGTCGTCCCTGATAGACTTCCAGTTATGACTAAGTCTCTTGTTAAGTTTGCACTAGGTGTCTTAATCAACATAGGGAAGTATGAACTTCCTGATAAAACACCATCGTAATTAAATTTGTTACCTTGGTCTTGGATGTTGATACTTTCAACACCACCAGCAGTATCCGAGTATGCAAATAGTTTTGCACCAGTACCACTCGTTACCTTTGTCTGTGTAATTGTGGTTTCGGTTGTTGTTGTAGCACCAGTAAGAAGTTCATTTTTTACAAAAACTCCTGTATCGGTATCAAGTCGTTTGATTATTAATCTATTGTTTTGTGCATCTATTCTAAGAATAGAACCAGTTGCAGTTGATGTTGTTCCTGTGACAACTTCTCCAACTTCAAATCCTGTTGTGGATGTCACATATAGATATCCGCCTGGATATACTTTAGGAATTTCTCTGAATGCACCACCATCTCTAATTAGAATACTTCTAATTCTTCCATCGTCAACAATAGTATCACCGTTACCATCTATGTAACCATCATAATCAATTGTTGAACCATCTTCATAAGTGACTCTTTGATATTCTGTATAGATTTCAACTAATGAATTCTGTGCTGTCATTGCAGTTAAGAATACTACTCTGTCATTCTGCCAAGTGTATTCAAGTGTTGGTGTTTTGAGTATACCATCTAAGTACACATCAATATTGTAATCATTAAAAATGATATAGTTACCATTCTTATCTTTAGCACCAGGCCCACCTACTTGGGTTTGACCTGTCGTCACATCAATCTCATAGTGACCAAATACTGTTCCACCCTCTAGTAGAACCTCGTCACCTGTTGAACCAATGATTGCTTCTGCACCACCACCAGTACCACCTTCAAATACTATAAGGTCTCCTGCTTCGTAATTGATACCTGCATCTTCAATAAGTATTTCTGTTAAAGGGCCTTCGACTAAACCATTGACAACTGCTTTTGTTTCTAATACATCGGTATCAAACTTACTACCAGTGATATTAATTTGGTCATTTAAAGTATATAAAGAACCGAATGGTGCTAATGAAGTCTCTAATAATAATCCATGTCCATCTTCTAACAAGATGTCTCCACTATCATCGTGAGAAACATAGGTTGAAGAACCTGTAGTGATGTCTGCGATAATACCATTGATGGTTGCAGTAAGTGTTGTGATACCATCTCTGTCTAGTATCGTTACTGTTGAACCTTCTGTAAAAGTACCAACATGATTATTGGAAATCTCAAAACTATAGTTGTCGTCACCAACATCTACATATACATTCTCTATGATTGCTTGTGCAACGATGGTCAATCCATCGACACTATACTGGGTGACCTTGTCATTTGCTTCAGGAATTCCATTGGTCATTGTGACTCTCATTTTTCTTTGTTGAGAGTATCCTGATTCACCTACTGTAATAAGTTCCTTAACAGGGTATCTTATTTCAGCGTCTTGTGCATAAAGAACCCTCATTAAGAACTGAATGGACTCTTCAGTTCCCTTCTTCTTATAGAGGTCTTTAATATTTTTGATTGTTAATCTACTGTTCTGTAGAGATGCCAAATCAATATTCGGCATAAAGTCTTTTTGGAAATACTTTAGAAAGTCTTCCGTTGTATTGTCGATATCAGAATAATCTAATAGACGATTGTTTGCAAGAATACTGTTCTCTTTAAAGGACTTAACTAGTCCTGTTTGTAGAGATACTCTTCCTGTTACAGTCTCACCTTCTGTGAAACCATTTCCTGAAATAGATTTAAGATACAATGTGTTTCCATTGACTACCTCAATTTTTGCAACTGATTTACTCTTTGTTCCTACAACATACTCACCTATTCTAAATGGGCTTGCATTTGGATTTGAATTAGTACCAGTTCTTTCATTTAAAATTCTTGATGAATCCTCATCGGGGGAAGGAGAAACGGTAGCAGACTCTAAGAATATAGAGCCTGTACCATCCTCGTTAGCTATTCCATCTATATCACTTTGTGAAGATAGAACAAGTATTTCTGCCTCAAGATATTCGAAATATGCTTTAAGGAATAGTTCTAATACAGGGCCTTCGTCTCTTAAATACTCGGGGAGCAGAGAGGGAAGTCTGTAGGATAACCTATCCTTTGCATAATTCTCATGGGACATAGTTTATACTCTTAGCTTATTACTGCGTTAACATTAGAAACTGGATACCATGATGTTCCATTCCAAAACAAGATAACTGCATCGCCTTGAGCGTTCATGACGATTTGGTTACTTCCTGTTGCTGAAAATCCCCATGAGGATACAGTTACGTTTGCTACATAAGTAGAAGCAGGTTCGTGGGAATTAAAGATAATCTTTAACTGTCCAACATCTGTTCCGTCATCTAATGTAAAAGCAACGTCAGCTGAAGCACTTGTCAAATTTAACGCAGATGCGAAAGTTGAAGCAAGGTTAGATGCTGTTGCTGTTAATGTTGCAATATCGTCTATCGCTAAATGCGTAGGGATATTTTCAAACATTTGACCAATGGTCATTTTCTTGTTGACGGGAGTTCCGCCTGGGTTATCTACAATGTGTAGTAAATCATCTGCACCGATATCTGAATCAGAAACGGGTGTTAATGCACTTATTTTTTTATCTGCCATTTTGTTTTTCTCCTATAAAAACCAAGTTAATGGGATGCTACTGAGAGCATGAAACCTATCATCTCTCACCACTTTATTCATTATTAATATGTTGATGTTGATGTAGAATTGAATCCTACACCAGCACTACTTTCACCACTTGCGATGGTGTCTACCTCACCCTTAACCGAAATATCATCAGCAGAGATATCAACTAAGATACCCCTTGTTGCAACAACATCGCTGCTGTTCGGTATTAAAGTGAAATCAATTGTACTGTCTACTTTTACTGTTGAGGTAATAGAGATGGCATTAATCGAAATCTTTCCTGTAGAGTATTCTACTGTTCCAGCAGAAGTGTCCACATAAATTCTTGTACCACCCGATAGGTAGTATCTTCTTATAACTCCTTTTCCATCATCATCGAAATAATGGACATTGGTTGCATCACCTAATGCATAGAAACCACTAGTAGTTGTTATACCACCATTGTCTGCGTTGTAACCTGAGTTAGGGTTATACAATGCATTACCAAATGTAATAGGATAACCAATAAGTTGTCCTGTCTTCATTGCAACACTTTTTCTTAATCTAATGTTAGTTGCATTAGAAAGTATTGCTGAGTTTGAATCATCTATAGTCTTTGTTAAATTTGAATGTCTAAAGATTGAATCAAAGTTTGTTAGTTGGTCTTTGTCGAAATTATTAATTGTTGTTGTAACAAGAGACTCTAATTCACCCTGTGAAAGTGTTGTTGTTCTTTCGTTGTACTTGAATGTTGTTGAGATAAGAATCTTAACAATATCAGCATCAACAATTTCGGGTCTGACTGTCACCATGTTTAAGGCATTCAGTTTAGTCTTAATAACTTTCTTTTCTGATTCAGAAAGATAATCCGAATTCAAAGGTTTGATTGCAAGGAATACTTTTCCATATTCAGGTGGACTGTTATCTTCTCCACCCCATACTGCAACTGCATCTGCGTTCGGGTAATATTCAGTGACCTTTGCTTTGTAGTCATTCAATGTTACCAGTCTGTTTTGAGATGTATAAAACTTCGTTGCTTTAAATTTGATTGATTCGATGGACTCTTTCTCTGTACCACCAGTTGCTTTAGAAAGTGTCGTAACTACTGCATCAGAATACCCATT
>Ga0209090_10002089_pt1 | contig 12684 bp, 14 predicted proteins | sample ArcticOcean_MG_C_9_FD_187432 | JGI IMG/M metagenome (GOLD analysis project Ga0209090, IMG submission 187432) | Marine microbial communities from western Arctic Ocean - ArcticOcean_MG_CB2_152 (SPAdes) (version 2) | ecosystem: Environmental > Aquatic > Marine > Oceanic | place: Arctic Ocean... | reverse complement strand
CGCCGACAATCGAAGCAAGGTAACCAATGAGACCGAGCATGATTGGCATCATCACGTAATCAACGCCCATAAGTTCTGAATTGCTTGCGATAATCATTGCTGCGATAATTGAACCAACGAAAGATTCGAAGATATCTGCACCCATTCCTGCAACATCACCAACGTTGTCACCGACGTTGTCAGCGATAACTCCGGGGTTTCGTGGGTCGTCTTCAGGAATACCTGCTTCGACTTTACCGACAAGGTCAGCACCAACGTCAGCAGCCTTGGTGTAAATACCGCCACCAACACGAGCAAAGAGCGCAATGGATGAAGCACCCATTCCAAATCCTGCCGCTGCAGAAAGGCTCGAACCCTCATCTCCAGCACCAAGCCAGTAGGCGACCAGTGAGATTCCGAGAAGCCCAAGTCCTCCAACAGAGAGGCCCATAACCGCTCCACCGTTGTATGAAACGGCCAAAGCACCTGCTCGGCCATCGGTCTTAGCGGCCATTGTAGTTCTGCCGTTAGCAGAAGTAGCCGCACGCATTCCTGAGAATCCTGCGATGACTGAAGCAATTGCACCGGCAAAGAAAGCAATAGATGTTTCAGTGTCATTCAAAACGGCAAGAAGAGCACCGACGACAACGACGAATATTGCAAGAACTTTGTATTCAGCAACAAGGAACGCCATTGCGCCTTCTTGGATTTCTTTAGTAATACTGGCAACCTTTTTGTCATCAATTTTCACTTTGTTGACTTGTTGATACAGCACAAACGCAATCACAAGTCCGAAAAGACCTGCTCCGGCAGCTATCATTGGTATATTATCTATCATTGTAGAACACCTGTAATGCCGGCGACCAAAGTCCCCCTCATAAGGACACCCCCCGGTAAAACTACGCTGTGGGCCGTTTTTGCATCATTCTACCGTAAAGCCGACGCCCGTTATGGCGGTGGCCAAAACATCGGATTCGACCCCTTTTACAGTTACTACAACTGAACCTTCAGTAGCTGATGCTTCGACTTTCTTTACACCAGATATCCCAGTTAAAGTTCTTGTAATCTTACGTTCGCATCCACCGCAATCCATACCTGACACTTTGAATTCAACAGTGGTAGCCTTAGAAAAGAATCCCATGATTAAGCGTAATATGCCACACATCTTGAATGCGATGGTTGATAGATGGGTGGCTGTCACCGTGGCTTGATGACAATAAGTGCGGAGGAGGTTCTCAAGGAGATTGGGCCTGTTCAAGAGATACTTGACGCTCACGATGGAGTCGTCACCGTTATCGACACCGCAGACGGAAATATCATGCTATCACTCGATGGCGGTTGTGTTGGTTGCTCGTCCACTCCTATGACTGCAATGCAGATCTATTATTCATTGAAACAACTTGAGCCGGTACAAGATGTAATATTTGTAAACGGTGAACTTCCTGAATACATGCGAACATTCATCGACCAAAAGATGGCAGATGAAGCTAAGAATATCGGCGAAATAGTCTGATTATTCTTCTTCAGCCTTTTTGTTGATGGTATGCGGGTTAGCTCCAAAGGACACATTCTGGCCTTTGATATTTAGTCGGGCTGCAATCGCAATCACAACACATAGCACCGATAGGGGCTTGGGAAGATAGTTTGAGCCCCATAACTCACCACCGGATAACGATAACCACCAAAGTACAGCTGCTGTAATCAATAGTGTAGTCATGATGAAATTCTGCGCCATCAATTCTAACTTCTCGTTGCGAGAAAATGTTGCAATGAATGTGAATGCAATCAATGAAATGAAACACAACGATTGGGCGAGAACTTCGATTACCTCGGTTTCGACCATGCCTATGCCAATAGGCAGGGGTTCTTCAACCCGCACACAGTGGAAGTTGCATGGCAGGCGCATCATGGAAGTTACCCAAGCCACGAATGAAGGGCCCGCCTTACTTTAGCCGTAATCAAATCAGCACTGCATTACATCAAATGGCCGTATTACTGGAATTAGCTGGAGCGAATATGTTTCGTACTCGGTCATACCAGAACGGTTCTAGATTAATCGGCTCACTATCCCAAGATTTGGGTGAACTTGTAGCAAGTGGTGAACTGTTTGAACTGAAAGGCATCGGTAAAGGATTAGGGTCGGCGATATCACAGGCAGTTGGTGAAGGGCGATGGCCTGAAGATTGGGTCGACCTACACGAAAACACACCTGAAGGGTTGATTGAAATGTTAGGTATACCTGGCGTTGGCCCTAAGAAAATCAAGATGCTGCATGACCAACTAGGTGTATTATCAGTTGCTGATTTACAAGAATCTTGTGTTAAGAATGAAGTTGCACCAATGAAGGGTTTTGGTGCTAAGAGTCAACAAAGAATCCTAGATGGAATCGATTTATTAGCCCGCTTTTCAGCAAGAAGACGGCTTGACATTGGTTTACGGTATGGCCAAACATTCCTTTCCATGATCCAAGAGTTACCTGGTGTCGAAAGAGCAGAACTTGCCGGTTCAGCCCGAAGAAGAAGGGAAACTATTGGCGACCTTGATATCGTTGCAGCGGTGCAACCTAATGATGTTGAAAGTGTAACAAATGAAATTCTTTCATTGAAGGGAATCGCTGATGTGAAAGGCGCTGGTGATTCTAAAGTTTCAGTTATTCTTGACACGTCTATCTTTGACGGAGGATTTAGTCTAGGGCATTTGGATGCTAATGTATTGGATGCCATAGGTGGCGAGGATTATGAACAATTGGAATCTGGTGGCACGATTGATGCACAGGTTCGATTGGTTCCCCCTCATGTATTCCCATTTACCTTAGCGTATTTCACTGGCTCGAAAGAGCACAATATTCGTATGCGACAAGTAGCCCAAGATAAGGGATTGAAACTGAATGAGTTTGGGTTAATGCCTGAAACGGAATTGACAGGATTAGATGCTGCTGCAACTTCATTGTCTGCCAATGATGAAGCCGACATCTACTCGCACTTGGGTCTCGAATTTGTCACTCCTGAATTGAGAGAAGATATCGGGGAGATCGAGGCGTCTGCTGCTGGAAGTTTACCCGAATTGGTCACTCTATCCAATATCAAAGGGGCATTACATAATCACACCACATTATCTGATGGTGAAGCAAGTCTTGAGCAAATGGCTGATGCAGCACGACGAATGGGGTGGAATTGGCTTGGAATAGCAGACCACTCTCCCACGCTACAAGTTGCCCACGGAGCAAGTGCTGAAGATTTACTTTCACAGCATGCAACTATGCAAGAATACAACGCACAATGGGCTAATGACGGAATTGATTTCAAATTGTTCAGTGGGGTTGAATCAGATATTCTTGAAGATGGGAAACTCGATCACCCCGATGATGTACTCGAACAAATCGATTATGTTGTTGCGAGTGTACATGCGATGGGACGTTGGAGAAGCCGTGATGAATCACAAAACACCGAAGACCTTCTGAAATGTCTCGACCACCCAGCTACCACTGTACTGGGTCATCCTACAGGGCGGATTCTCCAAGGAAGAGATGGCTATGAAGTGGATTTACACACTGTACTAGAGTACATGTCTGAAGCAAACAAAGACGGGACGCTGAAAGTCGTTGAATTGAATGCCTCACCTTATCGCTTAGACCTTGATTGGAGATTTTGTAAGCGAGCAAAGGAGTTACGGGTACCTGTTGTAATCAATCCTGATGCTCACTCTATCAAAGGATTAGGCGACATCGACTATGGAGTAATGATTGCTCGTAAAGGGTGGCTGGAGAAGGATGACATTCTGAATTCTCTGACCGCAGGTGAGATGAGTAGAAGGCTCCTGGGGTGAACTAATGAGATTTCTTCGCGCCCTAATAATTGGACTCTTATCGATATTCCCTGGGACTATTGTGGGATACCTTGGATGGTTGGCCACTGGAGCATCAAACGACAATTATTCCCCCGGGGTTGTTTTCTTTTGTAATGTAATACCCTTTGGTTTCGTGCTTATGGGATTCATCTGGTCTTGGAAAAATGGTGCTGAGTACGCGGTGAATTATCAGGGATGATTACATGAAGCGTTCTGAAAAAGCATCCAAGATTTTGTCGATGCTAGAGGAATTGTACCCTGAAACTCCCATTCCATTAGACCATGATTCACCGTTTCAGTTACTGGTTGCGGTTTTGATGAGTGCACAAACCACTGACAAGAAAGTCAACCAAGTCACTCCTGAACTTTTCAGACGAGGGCCTGATGCCAAAAATATGGCTGAATTGTCTGCTCAAGATATTCAAGCGATTATCAGAGAGGTTGGATTAGCGCCTACTAAGGCCCGTAATATCGCCACTCTATCTCAGATGCTTTGTGACTTGTATGATGGAGAAGTCCCTCAAACCTTTGACCAATTAGAAGACTTACCCGGAGTAGGTCATAAAACGGCAGGAGTAGTAATGGCTCAATCGTTTGGAGTACCTGCTTTCCCCATAGACACGCATATTCACAGACTTGCTGCGAGATGGGGCTTGTCCAATGGTTCAAATGTTGTAAAAACAGAAAAGGACCTTAAGGCAATATTTCCAAAGAAATCATGGAATAAATTACATTTACAAATCATATTCTTTGGCCGTGAATATTGCCCTGCCAGAGGTCATGACCTCACGCAATGTCTAATTTGTTCTTGGACGACTACGAAGAAGAGAATTGCTGAAGAACAAGGTTCTCGTTGATATTTTGAAACCATCTTGGTCTCAGTATCTTAAGTTCATGAACTAAACATACCAGATGCGCCATCGAGAATGAATGAGGATACTAGACTAGCAATAGCCGCAATCCAGAGTAATTGTATTGTCTGTCCAAGTGCACTGGTAAAGCCACCACCTCGCAGTCGTGTAGCAATCATAGAAACTGCAAACACTTGAACTAGAATCAATATCGATGCAATGATTTTGAACATCATGATATTGTCACCAACTGCACTAGGGTCTTCCATCACAGGTAATGCGAATCCGCCAGCGGCACTTGTAAGTGAGTCAATATCGGTAGAATCTGCAATTCCGGTTGCCACACCTGCAATCGTTTCTCCTAATTGCAAAACAATTGAAATTGTAACGTTAAGGGATATTACTGTAGAAATCAGTAATCCAAGTGCTACTCCCCACATTGTAGATGCAGATAGGCTACGACGCCTCCTAAGTGAAAGCAGGTTTGATACCGATTTTGACACCAACTCTGCTGTTGCTGCTGGCTCACCGGAAGATTGTGAACCTTCGATGTATATTCGATTGTACCTAGAAACAACTGCTGAGTTGGTATCGGCTGCGAAATAATCCCAAGCCCTCTCACTATCGATTCTAGTTGAAAGACGTTTCTCAAGACGGTCGATTGAGGCATCTAGCGTTCCGAAATCAATACCCCTCAAAGCCCTAATTGTGGCACTAGGCTCAGCACTCCTAGCCTGAGCAGTTCCACCAAGTGCTCTAACGAAATCAGGATAAGCTTCATCTCTGCGCAATACTTTCTTCTCTTCTCTCCGTACAAGCGTAGCAGGAATTAGTAGCGGGGTCAAAGGTACAGCAAGTAATACAAGTCCATATTTATCCCAACTCACAATCAATTCATCCCAACTAGTGATTACCACAATTATTGTGGAAATCAATAGGAGAATACTGATTATCCCTGCGCCCAACCATGTCTGTCTAAACAAAATCCGGAAGGGGGTAGAAAATTCATCTCGTGCAAATGTTTGATCTTCAGGAATCATTGCACGGAACGCAAATAATGCACCCACTTGGACGACTACGAAGAGGAAACCGGCAAGCAATAGCCACCGTATACGCGTGGCAACATCGATTGGAGTTTCGCTACCACCCGAGCCAACTTCGAATAATACCAAATGGATGCCTGCAATTACCAATCCAAATAATCCTGCAGAAACTAGTGACACATAGATTTCTTTCATTGTATCAACACCCTCTAGCCTTGTATCGTAGATTGTGTTATACTGTTCAGCCACAGTTTCTTGCTCTGAACGCATAAATGCATCAATAGGTTGACCTGCTTCGATAGAGAATGCCATTCGGTCAAGAAAATCCGCCCATAATGGGGAAGCCGATTGTTGGCCAACAATTCTAGCAGCCTCCGGTAGTGAAGTATGCCATTTGTCAACTAATATTTCAATTCGCTTGACCTCATTAGCCAACTCACCATAATCTTTCATTTGTCTTAATATATCGAAAATCGTGTCTGCTCCAACTTCACCCAATGAGAGAATTCCCATTCTTGTGATGAACATATGCATCTCTTTCTCAATCTCTAGTGCTGAACGATTTACCTCTAAAACTGGAAAGTAAACAGTGGCGCCTCCTGTGAGAAGAGGCATTATGAATAGAAGGAAAAATCCTGAAAATCCTGAAAATAGGCCACCTTCTGAAAAACCACCTGTCAGCCAAATCATCAGCACAGCGGTCAAAAAACCAACTAGTGCTGCTGGAATGACATATAGAACTAGGAACCTAGAAAGTGGCATTTCTAGACGTCGTAGGGCGATTTCCCAAGTCGCCATACGTTCCATCTACATCATCTCCAAATTCAGCGTTCAGTAATACTGACCCATGTATCTACAGCGGAACGGAATGCCTCCCAGCCACCATTGTAGTACACATTTAGTAAATCGAATACATCATCATAATGCGTTAAATCTCGGTCAGCCATAACCTGAATCGCCTCTGCACGGCGAGTCAATTCATCATATGCATCTCTCTTATTTTCAAATCCCATCTGGGCAGCGATTTTATTCTCTAATAGATGAGATTGGAACATACCGCGGAAATAGTGCTTATCTTTGATCGGGTCCCATTCGAACATTCCACGAGTAAGTACACCATCGCTGTGCTTGTTGTAACCAATAACCTCGTCAATTCCAGTAATACGACGGGCTATTCCACCACCTGGTGCTTCTACAACTTCTTGGAAAATTGCAAAGTTCAAGTTGTCGAAGAAACGAATTGGAACATTGATTGGGTCGCCAGTAAATCTTTGTATCATCTTGACAATTGATGATGCGTGGAAGGTCGCAATAACTGGGTGACCTGTCTGCATTGCCTGGAATGCAGTAGCACCTTCAACACCACGTATTTCACCGATAATGATGTACCTAGGTCGTGAACGTAATGCTGCCTTTAGTAGGTCGAACATTTCAACTCGACTCTCTTCATTCTTTGATTCTCGAGTAACCAATCTTTGCCATATCTTGTGGCGAACCTTTACTTCAGGAGTATCTTCTGCTGAGTATATTTTGACATTGTGGTCAATGAAAGGTAAAATTGCATTCAGAGTTGTTGTCTTTCCGGATGCTGTTTCACCACTTACCATTACAGACATTCCATATTCCAAACAAATCCAGATATATGCTGCGACTTGGGCGCTCATAGTGCCCCACTTGATTAGTGAGATAACGGATATTGTCTCTTCTGCGAATTTTCTAATTGTGAATGACGGACCCAACATGGATACGTCATCTGAGAATATGATGTTAATACGGGAGCCATCGAGCAACGCTCCATCAATAATTGGCTTGTTATCCGATACAGGACGCCCGATACGTTCTGACATTGCACGTAGATAACGAGCAAGTAAATCTCTTTCACGGAATCTGACATTCGAAGTTACCATTCCGAATACTTTGTGATCCATATGGACATGCTTTAGACCAACTGAGTGTATATCTTCCAGCATTTCATCTGAAAGTAGCGGCTCTAGTGGACCATTGCGAATCAAATCTCGAATAATGATGTAGTGTAATCTTTCACGCTGTTCTTTGCTAACGACAATTCTCTTATCGTCCATACCAAGTATTTCCCACATCCGACCTTGGCGGCGTGTTGCACTTCTGACCTCAGAATCAAGGACTGTGTATCTCTCAATCATACCGAATAGAATATTTTCGAATTCTTCGTCAGTTGTAAAAGTAGGTGCTGTTGGCGCTTCTTGAAGAAGAACTTCAATCAGGTTTCTTCTAATGTTTTCTTCCTCGTCTGTCAGTTGCGGCTCGAGGCCAAACCATAGGGTCTGACCTTGCGAACCATCCTCTGAAACCGGACGATACATGTGAACGAAAATCGGTTCCTTGGTAATATAAATCAGATTCATTGGTTCAATTTTACGTGCATCCCTGTCCAGTGGACCGTAGTAGTAAGGACGGCTGCCATATTTGGCTTCAAAATCCTTCACCCATAGCGCAACGTGTGGATGAGCAGCCATCACTGAATCGAGGTCGCCTCGTTGGAATTTGAGTTCTTCATCATCCATATCAGCTCACCGCCGTGATGTCTACGATGAATCCCATGTAAGGCTCAACACGCCAGCCAACGGTAGCCTGTACTGGACCTGCAGCCCGTAGGAATCTTGTTACCACTATTGTACGTTTTATTTCGCCACCTACAAATCCAGCTCGCATGTCAAGTAATACTTCACAAGTTGAACGTAATTTATGAAGAAGTTTTTCATCGATTTCGACAGGGTCTACTGTCAACAATAAGGAACGTGAGTCACTACAAATTTTCCGTAGTTTTTGTATTACTGATACTTGTTCTGCAGAGTCCAATTCATTTGGCATCAATGCTGATGCTGAATCTACAACTACAACATCGGCCTTCTCAACAGCATCAGAATTGAGAACATCGAATATTTCAACGCCTTTCTTAGACTCAGCAATTACTCCGAATCTAGAGAACACTAGGAGCCTGCCACTTGCGATGTATTCGGTTATCGGATAACCGATCGACTCCATTTGTTCTATCCATCCGCGAGTTGTTAATTCTGTGGTAATAACAAGAAGTTTAGAGCCGTTTTCAAGTAAGCCGTAAATCAGTCTTTGACTTATCAATGATTTACCGCTGCCTACTTCGCCTTGTATCATCCAAAGGCTACGGTTGGGCAACCTAGCACCCATTGCATTGGATAGACTGTCTTGTTCAAGGGTGAATTCGTAGCCATCTTCTACGGGTTTAGGGGGTCCATCAGACACTTAATCTCACCTCGGCTGTTTCTGAGTCTGTGCCTTTGACACCTTCACTAACTGTAGATTGCACTACAATTGTGACGGTAACACGATCTTGGTCGTTGTAATTAAAACTGGCATTTGAAACTGTTACTTCAAGGATATAGTCTGACGCCCAGACACCATTAGCAGGATACAATGTAGCCGACCCTACTATTTGCGATACTTGCCCATCTATGAAAATCGTAAATGATGATTTTTCAAGAGAACGTATTCCAGTATTTTGGAAATATAGGGTGATTTCTTGGCTAGCGCCTGATGTATCTAGGAGAATATCACTTCGGTCACCGCTGAACGAAACATCTGTTTCAGCATTTGCGACTTGGCCAGAAGCGTTAATTCCGCTTACTTTAGCAACTTCACCCCATGATTCTATCAATACCACAGATGCAGCACCACTAAGCAATAGTGAAGTGACCAGAAGAATCATTGAACTTGCACCCTCTGCCATAGAATCACCTTCATGCAATGGCTGACGCTTTTGTCACACCATCGATTGTAACTGCGACCCGACTTGCTGTAGCCTGTGCGCCGCTGTCATAATAGAATTCAAAAGTCTCACCGGGAAAGATAGTATCGGGAAGATAACCTTCATGCCCATCTGAGAAATTAATTGGTGCGCCACCGTCAGTAAATAGCCAAATAAAATCGGTCTTAGCATCAGTACTACCATCATTGGTTAAATTTAGGTACACTAGATTACCAAGGTTGACTGAAATATTCAGGTCAATGCCGGCGTTCAGACTGGTGACCTCCAAATAGTACGTGGAGGCGTAGAGATACGATGAACCGTGGTCAAGGATGTTTAATCCTGTTACTGTACCACCGGAGATCACCATGTCTGCGAGGAAAGAGCCTGAACCGCCAACAACCTGAACCTGCCCTGGAGTATATCCAGTTCCTTGGTTAGCAATGTTAACTGACAGTACCGCTCCTTCAACGTTAGTCGCGTCTTCAATTGTGAAGAGAGGGATGGGCTCAGCAGTCGCTTCGATTTGCGCAATGGAATTATCCACTTGCGCTTCGAGTGTAGCCATCGCTAATGCGAAAACCACAAGCATGGAGGTTCCTACCACCATCGCTCCGACTGCTATGCTGCCCATTCATTCCTCTCCTCTGAGTGCTCGTACTCTTCTCCAATTGGAGATTAGAGCCGAGAATGTTAGCAGTTCTCTGTGTGGCAAATGGTCTTCAAGCGCACTCTCAGTATCACCTGGAGCGGCCATTTGAACAATTGCCAATACTTGCTTTCCTTCATCTGCTATAAGCATACCAGAACTCATCGCCTTCTGAGTGAAGGAGACTGCTGCCATGCCAGACAGATTGTCAAGCAAAAGTGCTGCTACGGTCGGCGCACCGACCGTTCCATCTGAACCATCTCCCAAATTCGCCGGAGCGATTAGGAAGGGGTTAGATGCCAATGCTTGGGCTTCGTACAACTCTAGTAGAGGGGCGGCATCATCCACCTTCAGACGTTCTGATGCAGAACCTGTAATGACCTCTCCCGAAGCGGTGATGATAGATTCACCATCTTCAAGTTCAGTTTCACTACTTTCACCTGATTCTGAAACACTCAATTGTGCTCCATCGTCAAAGCGAGTTTCCACCTTTCTGAGAACATCTTCAACCATGTCTAAGCGACTGGAAATCAGCCGTTCGAGACTTGATGTGTCAATATTCGCCTGTACCTGTGCCGCCTGTCCAGCAGCTGGTGCTGCAATTGGCAAAGATCCTGTACTGTTGGGTCTAGCCCGAGTAGGTCCGGGTGAGATAGTCCAAGCATCTTCCTCTGTGAGGCCGCCCTCATCGGGCATTGGCACTTGCTCTATGGCAATATTTGACATAACGCGCAAGCGCTCCTCTGAGACGTCCGTTGAACTATCAACCGACCTATCGTTACTACCGAATGGCCATGCCATGCATGTACCTCCTGAACTGATATCTTCAGAGCCAAAGTGACTCCGAAGGAAATCAGACTAACTCGGACCCGAATGTTTTGTCAGTAATTGTCAACGACTCGTATGTAGAACCGCCGCCTTCAACGTGAATCCACAGTGTGAGTTGATCGTTGATGTCAAGATCGTTAATTCCACAATCGTTACCAGTAATGCCGCCAGCAAAATTCATCAAGATGACGTAGTTTTCACCTGGAAGAATTAGCAGTGCTTCATTATTTACATCAGTTTCAGTTACGGCTGTTGGAACGCTGCCAGTAAAGGCTACATTACCAACTCCATCATTGTTGGTATCTCCAAAATCACCATCTCCATCATCATCGGTTGGACCCATGACATCTTCAGAGTATGCATGATTTGGATCATCATCGTTGTTGGCAGCAGGGGCGTCATTAGCACCTTCACCGGTACCTGCATCTCCACCAATTCCATCGCCGAATACTCCAGCATTGAATTGGTATCCCGGATTGTCGGTGGAAACTGCTATGCCATCAGCATTCGGGTCTGGGTTTGAACATGCAATTTGCCATGTAATATCCCTTACATCAAGAACTTCACTTCCAGCACTTGACTCGAAGTACATGAAGGCTTGAGTTGCGTCTTGAATTAATACACTCTTAACAGTAATTTTCCCAGCGATTTCTCTTTGGGTATCTGAACCTGTTTGTTGAGCATTTTGTTGTAACTTCTCACCTGTTGAGATAATTACAGCTGAAGCAACCGCTGCAACTAGAATAAGAGCAATAAATACAATCATTGCGCCAATTCCTATAGAGCCTATTTCGTTATTTTTGATATCATTTCTACGCATGTCAATCACCTCAAACGATTTGAGCGCCCTCGGTGACGCTGTTGTAGGATAGTATTTCAGTAGTTGATCCCCCACCTTCGAGGGAGATTGTCAGTGTGTGGTGTTCGTTTAGAACTGGGTCACAGGAACCTTGCATCAGTTGGCTTTCATCTGACACCGAGTTTGCTGCGCCGGCGTCAACGACATCTGGAGTAGTCTTCAACGAAATCATGTAAACTTGAGCGGGTAACAATTGGTCATCATCAAGTTCGTTTAGGTCTAGTATTCCGTTAGCATTGGCGTCAACCCATTTCTGTGTCCCGTCTACGTTCACGCTATCAAGATTCATTGAACCCCAATCGGATGTTGTGGCGGCCCCATTGTAAGTAGCGCTGTAGGAATTAGGATTGGCTAAATCAGCATCTGTATTGATGCCATCAAAAGTCCCCCAAACTTTCTGTGTGGTTGTGTCAAGGCAGGTGATAGACCAATGTACTTGATCTTCCATTACAGGTGAACTACCGGCTGCCAACTCGTATACCAGTGTGATACAATTGTCGGCTTCGTCTGTGGCAGTACCTACACCCGCGCCATCACTATCGCCATCGCAATCGTTTTGGTCGCCGATCCAAGCGGTGATAATACTAATTTTACCACCGATTTCTTCTTGGGTGTCAGACCCAGTCTGCTGTGCGTTCTGTTGCAACTTCTCACCTGTTTGGATGATAACTGCGCTCGCGACTGCGGCTACCAGAATAAGAGCAATGAATACAATCATCGCACCTATACCGATTGAACCCCAATCGTTGTTTTCCGTTTTTCTATTTTCTATCTTCATTGGTTTCACATCTCATTTTTTTTCGTATCTCTAGAACCTCCCTTCACGGTGGAAACCACCATAGATGGGGGGAATATGATCAGGCGGC
>Ga0209090_10002084_pt1 | contig 12690 bp, 6 predicted proteins | sample ArcticOcean_MG_C_9_FD_187432 | JGI IMG/M metagenome (GOLD analysis project Ga0209090, IMG submission 187432) | Marine microbial communities from western Arctic Ocean - ArcticOcean_MG_CB2_152 (SPAdes) (version 2) | ecosystem: Environmental > Aquatic > Marine > Oceanic | place: Arctic Ocean... | reverse complement strand
TGGAGGAGGAGGAGGAGGAGACTTGGAGGAGCGAAGATCATCATCATCATCATCGGGAGGAGAGAGAAGGATACGAAGAGGACGAAGACGATTCAGACGACGACGAAGAGATGATTGTCGGGGAACACGGGGAGTTCAAGCTGGCGGAGAATTACGAGATGCATCTCGTCGACGGGACGAATCGCGAGCGAGAGATTCGACGATTGATGCGAAAATTTGAATGTGAGCACCCAGAAGAAGAAGACCAAGAAGAAGACCAAGAAGAACCTTTTACTACCGCTCCTCCAAACGAGCGAGAACAAGAAGAACAAAAACAACAAAACCAAGAACCTCGCGATGGTCGGACTGGAGGGGCCTTTACCGGCGCAAAAAGTGGCGTCGCGTGCACCGAGGTTGTTCAAGAAGTCATCGCAAAGTTGACGGAAAAAACACCCGCCGGCGTCGCCGAACGCTCGAAAATTGAAAAGCAAAAAACGAAACAGATCGTTCCGAACCTGGAGAGATGGAAGCGAACGAGCGCGAAAGAAATTGAAGAGCTGGAAGAATCGTGCGAGGAAACTTTGAAGTTGATGGAAAAGAAAAGGGACTTGACACACGTGTGGTTCCATTTCGATTACGACATGTTTTACGCGCAAGCGGCGATTGTGGATAATCCGGTGTTGAGGGACATGCCATTTGTTGTCGGCGCGCCGGTGTGCACGACGGCGTCGTACGTGGCGAGGCAATTTGGGATTCGAAGTGGCATGCCAACACACACGGCGATGAAGTTGTATAAACATCACGTGAATAAAAAGACGAGGAAAGCGTCGAAACAGGCGTACCTGGAAGGTTTAAGGGAACGATTTCCAGACGACGACGAAGAGAGGAAAGCGTGGGAAGCGGCGAGACGCGAAGATTTGGGTGATAAACGTTACGATAAAGAGTTCGAGTTTGAGGAATTGTTAGTGACGGACGTTGATTTTGTTCGGTACGCGGAAATCGCCAAACTTGGTCATGAAGTGTACAGGAAATACGATCCAGACTTCCTCGCGCCGTCGAGCGACGAGGTGTATTTGAACATGACCGAGTATTTCAAGTTTGACGAACGAGAGATGACCCCGGAAGAAAAGTCCGACGAAATGGAGAAAACGATGAAGAAAATACGAGAAGAAGTTTTTGAAAAGGCAAAGCTGACGGTATCCGGCGGTGGTGGCCCGTCCATGCGCTTGGCGAAAATCTGTTCAGACGTGAACAAACCAAACGGCCAGAAAATCTTGACGTTTACCAGCGAAGACATTTTAAAGTTCTTGAACACCCTTTCGATTAGGAAGATTGGAGGGATTGGAGCTTCCATGGAGCGCTATTTAAACGCGTTTGATGTGAAAACGTGCGGAGATATCATCACACACAAAGCCAAACTCGCGAAAGTGTGTCATGCGACGGCGTATACGTTTTTATTCTCAGTCGCCATGGGCGTCGGGATGGAAACCGTACCACCGCCGATACAAGATGGTGCGCCTGGAAGACGAGGTGTTTCCATGAACCGCTCGTGGTACCCAGGGATTAGCAAATACGAATACTTGTTCAAAATTCTCGAAAGTTTTGCACAAGGTGTCTCCAAAGAGGTGAAACGCCTGAATTTCATACCTCGACAGATCATGATTACCGCGAAGTTCCAACACAACTTCCAGCAAGTGACGAGGCAAAGAAGGTTGCCGCGCGCGTCGCAAAGCTACAAAGATTGGATTCCTACAGTCCAAGATTTATTCGACAAGTTATATCACGAGTTTAATGGGGATACCAAACCCTTGGACGTTCGAAGACTTGGCGTGAGAGTGTCCTGCTTTATAGGCGAGGAGCTTGAAAATATCACGGAAGATCAAAGGCTCAACGTCCCGAAAGCGGCGAATGCTAGCGATCTTCCTCACGCGAATCAGGGCGTTTACTTTGATTTGAATAATAAGGATACGTACACGTGCCCCGAGTGTTGTCTATCGGTACTAAAAGAGAATCAGAAGGATCACGAGTTGGTGCATAGGATGCATAGGGGAGAACGCGAAAGGTTAGGTGCTCATATTCCTTCTTCCTCACCGCGAAAGTGTGCAAAGACGCTGCCGTCGCAAGGAAAGAACCGGTTCTTAAAACGAAAGTCAAATTTAAAACCGGTGGTTCAAAGAGCCGACGGGAGCTCGAAGAAAACAAAGAAAGCAAAGCAAGTGGTAGCGCCTATAGATAGAAAACAGGCGCGTTTGAAGAAGTAGAGATACAGAGACACGGAGATACAGTTCTAATTTTCTGATGTAGCAAAATAAAGCAGCGCTAAGTTGAATTAGAGTTTACAGATATACAAAGACACGCACACACCACAACACGTTTTTTAATCCTTAAACGCTTCCATGCGTTCGACTTCAATATCAAACGTCCCTGGTTTGTAGTTTGTGTTCTTATCGTCCATGCCGTACGAAAACTTGCTCAACATCAACTGCACCGCCATGACTTTCGACCCGTCGCACAAACGATACTCGCTCTCGTTCTCTTTCACTAACCTCCCCCTCTGCACTGGCTTGAAGTCTTTAAAGTACAACTTCACGTCTTCAAAATTGCCACCTTTTGGACACTCAAACGTCTGATGAAACGCCACGTTGAACGAGTCGTCCGTGTCGTATAAAATCAACTTGTATCGCTGCCCATCGCCTTTGCATCTCACCGAAATGCCGTCAAACTCTTTCAGATTAATCGCCTTATCGAAATCTCTGCTCTTCATAGACGCAAAACCACCAAACTGATCTTCCGTCATCCCTTTCAACACCGCAAATTTTCCATTCTCGAGAATGGCCGTCGCATCTGAACGCCCTCCCATAACGTTGTCATTCAAAGCACCGAATTCACTTTGAAACGTCTGTTGACTCATGCTCGCAAAATCAAACAAAACTTGCGCGGAGGATGTGCTCATCACTTCCGGAGCTTTCATTGTCGGTTTCTTCGCGAGCGGGTTGATTTTCGCCAGCATTCCCCCAGGGCCGTCGAAATATTCCATCTGTTTACGCGCGTCCGACATCGGTTTCGGTAACAACGAGTCCAAAACGTCTTCGAAAATACCAGCTTTGATTTGATGTGTATCGCGCGATGCGCGTCGAGATGACGACGACGACGACGACATGGTTCGCCGTAATGATGTTGGTTTAGACGCAAACGACGTGGTGGAAATCGCGCGCGACATTGATGATTGAAGTGTGATTGAATTTATGCTCGCGGGGTGAAATTGAATGACGTTTCACTTCGAGATATTCTTTGAAAACTAACTCTCTGCACTTTATATTAAAACCGTTGCGTCTCGAACCACGCGTCGACCATCTGTCTTCGTCGCGCGATGACTTCAGAGAGAGGCATGCTTTTTATGATACTATCGCTATTGTATATACTGCTACTAATTTTGTTGTATCCGTTATTCTCTTGGACGCGTTCGTAAGTATCGCCGCTCTCGACTTCGGCTGAAAGTTTGCGCTTCGCGGAAGAGACGAGGTGATAGACGTATCGAGCGGCGGCGTCATTTTCCCCATCCCGCGACGTCGTTGTCGTAGAATAATCTTCTTGCGATTCAGATTCGGTGTCCGTGCCGTCTATGGCGGCCAAGAGTAAACAGACGCGGTCGACGGTGATGTTGGATTCTTGAGAGCGCAGCTGGTCGTACCGTTTGATTTTGTTCAAGATGGAGACGATGGATTTGTACGCTCGGAGTCGTCGCGAACATCTGTGGCGATACATTTGATCCGCATTTGTGGCGGAAGTTAAACACTCGCGAACTATGGAAGAGTACGCGCAATCTTGAGTGAACAACGACTCAAAGTCACTCAAAATGTTCACCGCATCGCGAACGCCTTCAAGCGTGGTCATTCTCGCCGCCGCAGTCGCCGCGACTCGCATCGCACGAGCGAACGCGTCAAACGATACGAGCTGCTGATGCCCTTTATCATCCTCTTCGCCCAAAGCAAACACCATAAAACTTTCCACGTTCGCTTCAAATCGGTCGAGACGACGTCTGGTTGATCTCCTCGGTTCGAGAGACGCGACCCGATTTCGCAAAGAAGACGACGGTGATGCCGAGGAAAGCGCCAAATGCTTCTCTAAAATCTCCGGTCGCGAGACGAGAACGGCGTGGAAGACGCAACACAAATCATCTCGCAAGGCATTTCTTCGTAGTTCAGCGGCGTGTGTCGTGAGCAGTGTGTATGGTGATGAAGTGTTTTGTCTTCTCGATTCTCTTTCAGTCTGCGTCGTTTGCGATCTTTGTTGCGGCGGTTGTTCGTGTTGATGATGAGCGACTTTCTTCAGTCGCGGAGGCGTTTTGAGAAGCGGTTTGAACTGAATGGAATGCGCCGTTGTTTCTCTCGCTCTCGTTGATGCTATGTCACTTGTTCTGTTCTGCTTATAACCCATACCAATCGGATGTTTCTTTTGTTTCTTTTCGCTCATGAGGAACTGCTCCAACAATAACTTTGCCGAATGCTGTCGATTCTCTTTGCCGTCATCATCTTCTTCCTCCTCATCATCATCGCCCGATGAAGACTCCGACTCCGACCCCGACGAGTAGCCTCCCGACGAGGAAGAAGTCGCGACGCGTTCTTCGACTTCATCAGTCGCGGCGGTCCCATACGAAAACGGGCCTTGCCGAGACAACAGCCCTCCACCCCCGTCTAGATACCTCGGCGTATTCCCAGCCGATGCGGACAACAGAGGCACTTTCGCGTCGCCCCAATCGGCGACTACGTTCTCGTCGTCGGCACCGTAGTTGGTAAACGTCAATTTTACGCTCGTAGCTAACTCCTCCTCCTTATCGTCTTCTCCTGTTCGTGTATTTACTGTCTTAATGCTATTCAAACCACCCCCTAACAACGGCGCTAACGTTTCTTTCGTCCATAACAACTCGTCCGGAATGTCCTCCTCGTTCGCGACGTATTGCTCTTCTCTTTTCTTCTCCGCCGAAACCGCTAAAAGCGGAACGCGCGACTCCTCCGGAAACAAAGTCTCCACATTTTGCGGTTGATGCGTCCCGTATTCCTTAACACCACTCGTTCCTCCACGTTCGTCGTCGTCGCTGTTTTGTCGTTCGTTAAATAAAAGCGGTTTCGAAAGCATTTTGCTTTCCCTCGGGGTCGGTTCTTCGTCCTCCGAGGACGCCGCCGGAACCACTTCCACACGGAGTGGTATTTCCGTCGTCCGAGTCGTCGTTTCATCCATTTCTCCGTTGTTTATGTTGTTCTTGTCGTGCAACAAAGAAGCTGCTTTAAACTCCTCTTTGACTAAAGTCACCGCTTTTTGCAAGTAAATCTCCTTATCGAACGGATCGTCCTTTCGTTCTTTCACCATCGCCGGCGTAAACGCGATCACTTTTGTCGCGCCTCCCCTCGTCGCTTCTTTTTCGCCACCAGCACTCGAAATCGTCGAAACCGGCGGCGTCGTAAACGGCGATTGAAGTCGTCCGTTTCGAGCATTCAACTCCCAATTCAACGGGGAAATTTCTTCTCCTCCCTTTTCTTCGACTTTACCAACAACGTTCGTCTTCTTCTTCTCTTTCGGAGGCGGCGTGACCAACCCGACGCCCGGAACGAACAATTTCGCCTCCGCGTTTAACAGCGACGAAACCTCCTCGGATTCCGAAGGAGGAGGAGGAGACATCTTTGGTTCTTTTTGTGTTGAAAATGTTTCAAAATTTTCCATTGGACAGTCGCGAGAAAAAAAAGCATCGAACTAGTGCGAGAAAGAGAGATGACGACGACTCAGACGACGACAAAAAACCGATACACGAAACTGGAAACGCTCGGGGAGGGCACGTTCGGGATCGTCTACAAAGCCTCGATGACGATGGATGCTAATGATGAATCGTATTCTCAGTTCGTGGCGATTAAGAAAATCCGTCTCGGGAAAGCCAAGGAAGGCATCAACTTCACCGCCATTCGGGAGATTAAACTTCTCAGAGAGCTGCACCACCCACACGTCGTCCCTTTGGTGGACGTGTTTAGCAAGAAGAGAAACTTACACTTGGTGTTTGAATTCGCCTCGGGCGGGGATTTGGAGATGATTATTAAAGATTCGAGCATCGATTTGTCCATCGCGGACGTGAAGTCGTATTTGAGGATGAGTTTGGAGGCGATTGCGTTTTGTCACCAAAATTGGATCTTACATCGAGACGTGAAACCGAACAACTTGTTAGTGCACGAGAGCGGGGCGCTGAAGTTAGCAGATTTTGGCTTAGCGAGAGCTTTTGGGAGTCCGGAACGGGAGAATGGGAGGGAGTATACTCGCGCGGTGTTTGCGAGATGGTACCGAGCGCCGGAGCTTTTGTTGGGCGCCAAACGGTACGGGCCGAAGGTGGATTCGTGGGCGGTTGGGATGGTATTCGCGGAGTTGATGCTGAGGAAACCGTTTTGCGCGGGAAATTCGGATATAGATCAGTTGACGAAGATTTACCACGTTTTAGGGACGCCGACGGAGGAGGAGTGGGAAGGGTGCGCGGCGCTGCCGGATTGGATGAGTTTTCCGAGGAAAGAGAAGATGGATTTGAGGAAGATTTTCGGCGTGGAAGTTGGCGGGAAGAGCGGATTAGGGGAGAAGTCTAGCAGCGCGAACCTGGAAGCGATTGATTTGTTGGAACAGCTTTTAAAATACGATCCAGAGAAACGAATCTCGTGTCAAGAGGCGTTGAAGCACGCGTACTTCAACACCGCTCCGGCGCCGACGGAGATTAGCAAATTGCCAAAGAGGAAGGTGACTACCACCGAGGAGAAGAAAATGAGCGACGATACAAAAACGGACGGCGAAGATGAGGCGAAAAGAGCGGCGAATAAACGAGCGCGGACGGAGGGAGACGAGGACAAAGAAGTAGAAGAAGAAGAAGAGGGCACGAAGAAGCGGTTGCGTGAAACGCACCCGACGGCATCGGATGACGCCAAAGAAGGATTGAAAGCAAAAACGAAGCAAATGCAATCCATGTTTGACGACGAAGCGGCGGCAAAGTAATAAATTGCAAGGATAGAATAGGCATAAATGTAGCGCGTTTAGAAAATATAGTTTTAGTCCGGTGTAAAACAATAACAACAACTATTTCTTTGCACTACCGCCGTTCCCGCCACCATTCTCGCCACTATTTTTTTCCTCCTTCGTGCCAAATTTGCTATTTACCTGTTTCTCGACGCTCGCATCCATCGCCTTATTGGCGGCCGCCATCTGTTGAAACACGTTACCCTTACCCATCTCCTTCTTTAATTCTTCGAGCGCTTCCGGATCCATGTTTCTAATCAACGAAGGCACCGCCACCGCCATAACCACCGTCATCAACACCATCAACACCATCGGATTTTTCAACAATCCGAGCAAAGTCACTCGATTCGAAGGTTCAAAGTAGTCTACTTTTGATACCGGCGCGATGACGACGCGATCGACCATTTTCGCGTTCTCCTCATCATTCTTCTTTGTCGTCGTCGTCTGAATCGTTTTCTCCGGCATCTTCACTTTCGGCAATATCGTCGACATGTCTTCGCTGTATCGCGCGACAACTTCCCCGTCGTTCTCCCCGTCCACGGAGACGACGATCGGCGGAAACGAAAACCCAATCGCGACTATTTGTAACTCGTGATCTCCCGGAGGCACGTCGAGTAAAGTGAACGTCCCGTCTTTCTTCGGCGTCGTCCTCACCTTCTGCGCTCCAGACCCTCCGGAGACGGTTAACGTGATTTTCACCTCGGCTGCAGATTCCAGCGGTGGGATTACACTCTCCAGAGGAATAAAACCGTGGACGGGAAAGTGCCTCGACGCGATCAGTTGCCCTTCGTCTCTGACTTTCAGCTCGCCTTCTGCTGCTCGAACAAAGAAAGGGGTGGTGGTTGTGCTCGCCATAATGCTGAACGTTAGTAAACCCAACGGGGAAAGTGTCATCAAAACCGCTCTCATCATAAACAACAAAAACGACAACAAAAACGAGGAAGAAGAAGACAAAGAAGACAAAGAAGAACGAGGCATCGTGGCTTTCTTTCTCTCTCTCTTAGTTCTTTCTCTCTTTCTCTGAGTAGTGCGTGTAAGTAAGTGTTGTTGTGTTAGGTATACCAGAACGGAGTAGATTATTTATGAAGCAACCAACAAAGAACCAATCTGAATAAATTCTGCATTCTTCACTTCAAAACACGTACTAATAAGCACACCATTTTCGCACGACTTCCGCAAAAACTGGAGAGAGAACACAAATTTATAACTGCAACAACAACAGTTTCATTAAAAGCTTTTGGGTTTTGAGTTTTGCCGGGGCGCTTTCTGCATGCATTCAAACTCTGCTTTCCAATTCCAAATCCAATTCTATACGAGAGTTCTTCTATTAGGGAACGCATCATCATTGGACGCGTTAGTAGTGGTAGTATTTTGAGAGAGTAGTAGTTTTCCCTCTCAAAAACGCGAGAATAATGTACGTTCCCACGGACGAATCCTACCAGCGATGGAAAACTTTAGTCCCGTTCGTGTACGACTGGTTCAATAACTTCAACGTGCCCTGGCCGTCTTTAGCCGTTCGATGGGGATCAGTCCTGGAAGATAAACAGTACAAGTTTTCTCAGAGAGTGTACATAACGGAGCAAACCGGAGCGCACCCAGGCGCGGACGCGAATACGATTTTAAGCTACAACGTGGACGTGACGAAACCGAGAGTGGCGGCGGCGGAACACATGCTGTTTGACGACGGCACGGATGGCGGCGGTTTCGCTTCGAACGTTGGCGCGAACGGTATAGCGAACGGAGGAGAGAACGCGGGCGGCGGCGGGCCGAGAGTGTCGAACATTAACCTCGGGTTCTTTAAGAAAGTGCACGCGATTATACATCCCGGGGAAGTAAATAATATGCGCTCGTTTGGGAGTTTGAATCCGGACGTGTTGGTGACGCACACGGATTCGGAGGAGTTGTACGTGTGGGACGTGAAAAGACAGCCGGGGAGGTCGTTTAAAGAGTGTCGCGTGAGGAACGACGATCCGAACTATAAACCGAGCACGCCGAATTTGATTTTAAGCGGGCACACTGAGTTTGCCGAGTTTGCGTTGGACTGTCACGCGAAGGAGTACAAAGTGGCGAGTGGTGGGAGAGATACGAACGTTTTGGTTTGGCATTTGCCGGATTTTAGCGCCAACGCGGCGGTGGATAGTAGTAATAGAAATGGGAAAGTGACGACGAGTGAGAGCGGTGTAGAAGGTGTTCGACTTAACGCGCAGTGCACATTCAAAGGGCACACGGATACGGTGGAAGACGTGGCGTTTCATCCGACTGATTCGAACATTTTGTGTTCGGTATCGGACGACACTAGGTTATTGTTTTGGGACTCGCGGTGCGATCACGGGAAACCGGTGAACGCGGTGAAAGCGAGCGAAGTCGACGTCCACGTGGTCGATTGGAACGCGCTGAATACGAATTTAATCGTGACTGGTGGTAAAGATAAGATTGTAAAAGTTTGGGATTGGAGAAAGATTGGGGAATTTTCCTCGCCGAGGAAAGGCGGCAAAAAACAACAAGAAGGAGAAACCGCGTCGGAAAAAGATATGGTGATTATGAGTCACTCGCACGAAGGCGAGATTCTTCGCGCGAGTTGGTCGCCGCACGATGAAAATGTCTTTGCGTCTGCCTCGGACGACGGGTGTTTGAACGTGTGGGACTTATCTCGGAAGAAAGGAACGAATAGTAGCGACGAAGAAGCAACCACGACGGCAAACGACAACGACAAACCTAATACTGACGGCGCCACCGCTGGTGCCAAAAACGACAGCGGCGAAGGCGATGATGGAAATACGAACAAACCGAAGAAGTCTCGTTTCGGCGAAGCTCCGCCGGATGAACTTCTCTTCACGCACTCGGGGCACAGGAACCCTATCACGGATTTTCAGTGGAACCCTCACGATCCGTGGACGGTAGTGAGCTCGGGATCGGGCGCAAATGTCGCGTCCACGTGCCAATTTTGGCGGATATCCGATCTCATCACGCGTCCGAAAGAGGAAGTCATGCAGGAACTGGAGAAACATTCTGCGTATATATGCGGTCGAGCGGCGAAACCGGCGGAAAGCGGCGACGATACGGAGGATACCGGCGACGACACTTCCGACGCCGGCGACGACGCGAATACGAAAGAGGAAGACTTTGTGAAAAGAGAGGAACAGAACATGACGCGAAACCCGTCGTACGAAACCGCGCAGGAAGAGGCATTTGAAGCGATGGATTTGTAGCGATAATGTTGTAGTATTACATTTTAGTTTACATTTTTGATACACAAGTACTATCATTCTTTATTCAACGGAGAGATAAAAGAGAGAAGTCGTCAGATGCTACGCCAGTCGGATGAATAGAACAGAAAACATCAAAAGAATGAAACGAATGCAAGCGCTCAGTAAATTTGTCATTGGTATCTTCACGTTGGATAGTCAGAAAAGATTAAGCTAAATTGAACATCACTGCGCACGCGAACGAAGAGAGAAAAGAAACAGAGGAGAAACAAAAAAGCAAAAACCCCTTACCTCGTACTACTGCATTACTCAAGTACCTAGTCCGGCACGTTTCTTTCGCATCACCGCCTCAACTGGCTCTGCTTTCCCGTCTCTCTTCGCACCGAGTCCAGTGCCGTGCGTAAAGCCCATTTTTTTCATCAATTTACTTCCAATAGCGTTCGAGTGTTGTTCAAACTCAGCGTAGTTTCTCCCGGCGTCAATAGGAACGCCTTTTGACGCTTTCTTTCTCGCCCGTCTCAAAGCTTTTGCCTTCGCCTCGGCTTCAGCGGCTCGTCGTAATCCCCTATTCGCGTACACCTTTCTTTCACCATCGTTGTCGTCGATATCGTCGTCGTTGTCATCGTCGTCTTCGGACTCTACTTTGGTCAAGTCTGTCGCCTCGCCGGCTTTGATAAACGACACCGGCGTCGCGTTTTTTCTGGTGCCATTACTCCCTCTTTGTTGTCTATTTCGTTTATTTCTATTTTTATCTTTGATCTCTTTACCGTAATGCGATAACACGCTTCTATTCGCCCCGGACGAGTTTCCCAGAAATCTTATAACGGCGTGGATTCTCTTACCGCCTCCCAAAGTTTCAAACACGAAACCGGAGGCCGATCCGCCGCTTCTTTGATTTACGATATCCCTCACGCACTCTAATTTCAGTTTCGTCATCCCAGCCGGTAATCCTATGTAACTCCCATCGCCTAAATACATCAACGTTTCCAACACCGATTCTACGTACGTTTCGAGCTCCTCCTCTTCCATCAACTGTTCCTGCGCCGCTCGCTTCGCCCTACGCTTCTTCGCCAACGCTTTCTGCCGTCCTTTTTTCGACGTCCAATCATCCTCTTCGCCCGAACTGCTGCTCTCGCCAAACGACGACCCCGGGCTTGGAACCAAGTAACCTCCTCCGTAACCTCCATCCAACGCCATCCCCGCGATTGCTTTCAACTGCCGCTCGTATTCCGCCGAATCCGAGAGTTGTTCCTCTTCCATGTTGTCAGAGGAAGAAGAGGAAGAGGTGGACGAATACGACTCAATGTCTTCCTCGTCATCATCCATACAATCGTCGTCTAAATCGTCGTCGTCTGAATCGTCGTACTTCCAATAAACCTCGTTTTTCTTCTTCTTCTTTCCTTCGTTTATATCGCGCACGTTATCAATCGTCACGTTTCCAATCATCAACTTTGAGGAGTTTTTCCCTAAATCCTCCTCCGCTTCGTCTTCCTCTGACGATGATTCTCGTTCCAAAACCGCATCGAATCTCCCTTTCTTTTTCTGCGCATTAGACGACGACGTAATGTTGGTGGTTGTATACTCGCCAATGCCTACGGGTACGGTCACGTCGTACTTCATTTCGAGAGAGAAAGAGAGAGAAGAGTGAAGCCAAAGTGGGGGAATTTTCCGTTTGTTTTTATTCCTTTTTCCTTTCTTTTCACTGTTTTTTTTTTCTCCAATCACATGCGAGAATAATATATTCGTTTTTATATATAAAGCTTTCTTTAAAGATACACCACCCCACCGCGCGAGCGAGAAAGAGAGAGAGAGAGCGAACGATGTCGGGAGTGACGACGCGAGCGCAGAAAAGGCGGATCGGGGAGAGAGATGTGTGGAGTATGATTGTGAATAACGACGATATTTGTTTCCAACATATTCTTCCGAGGTTGAATGGGACCGATCTCAAATTCTTGTACGAGGTGAATACGGAGACGAGAAAGTTGATTAAGAGATCGTCTCGCAAGGGGGAGTTGAAAGAGAAGTTTTGGATTGAAGAGATGTCGTCGATATCGACTTTGGAAGTAGCGTGGGAGCATTTTCCGTGGGGCACGTTTGACCACGAAGTGCAAGAAGAGATGGACGAAACATATTTCTCCGCGAAAGTTGCTTACACGAATAAACTCGAGTTGCTCAAGTGGGCGCGAGAGGAGAAAAAATGTAAGTGGCATGAATATACGATTCTTGCGGCCGCAGATGAAGGTAATATGAAAATGGTAAAGTATTGCGTTGCAAATGAGTGTCCTATTAATGTATGGGCGTGTGCATGTGCCGCCCGAAACGGTCATCTCGAGTGCCTCAAATACTTACACGAAGAAGCCGAAGCGCCTTGGGGTCCGGGTACTGCCAATTGTGCGGCTTTAAAGGGTCATCTCCACATACTCGAATATCTTGTTGAGCGTAAGTTTGATAAATATAGCGAATATGT
>Ga0209090_10002083_pt1 | contig 12693 bp, 7 predicted proteins | sample ArcticOcean_MG_C_9_FD_187432 | JGI IMG/M metagenome (GOLD analysis project Ga0209090, IMG submission 187432) | Marine microbial communities from western Arctic Ocean - ArcticOcean_MG_CB2_152 (SPAdes) (version 2) | ecosystem: Environmental > Aquatic > Marine > Oceanic | place: Arctic Ocean... | reverse complement strand
CTCGGCCTCGGCAGCGGACGGCGCGGGGGTCCACACCCCTTCGTCCGCGTCGTCCGCCGGCGCGGCCTCGGCGGCCACCAGCAGGATCACGGCGCCGTGTAATGTCGGTTGGGATAGACATGACATAGGATGGGCTACCAAGACGTCCCCCACGCCGACCGGCGAGGCCGCGTCGAGGACCAGCGGCAGGCCTCCCGGGGCGCGCGCCCGCAGGCCGCCGCGGCGGCCGTTCATCGCGCTCGCGAGGGCCGCGACGCGCCCGAGGCGGCACAGAGCGGCCATGCCCAGTTCCGCGCCGTCGAAGCTCTCGGCTCGGAATGCTCGCGCGGCGCCTTCCAAAGTGGCCGTGAGCATCCCGCCGCGCCCGGGCACATAGAACTCGCGGCCGCCGTTCGCCTCCCGTACGAACGCGTCGACGGCGTCATCCGCAGCACGCGCCGCGTCGTCGGCGTCTCGTGCCACCGGTTCCATGTCGACGACTTGGCGCGCGCGGCGGTCGTAGTAGTTCGCCGGCGTCGCTGTCAACGCACCTCTCCGCGCTGCCGATGCGTCCAGGTGCCGCGCGAGGCGGCGCACGCTGCGGTACAATGTGCGCTCGAGGGCTTGCATTCTTAACTCTTGCTATCAATGCGGTAGGCTGCCAATGCTGCAAATGCAATAAGGCTCTGCGCTCTAGATCTGCGCACCGTGCACGAATATGCCCTCGACAAATGGTTCAATCGAATCGCGTCGGGTGCGTTTCGCGCCGTGATGCAATAACGACGCGTTTTTGGCGGCTGCAGTGTGTTTTTGCTATATTTTTGCATGGAAAACCCGAACAGCCAATAATGCAAGCTTACAAAGAAACGGCGAGATATCCTTGCACTCGCATCAGACCTCCCCTACGATAGTTCCGAGCGCGCCACGAGGGGGAAGGCTGCAGCGGAGATCAGAAAAACACAGGGAGAGTTGTGCCACAAGAGAGAGAGGTGGTGGCTGCGCCATTTGGGATTCAGCCAAGGGCCATCCGAACAGCAGCAAGCACAACTCCTCCGGCCAAAGAGCAAACAGGCTGCCCATCAAGCAAAGGCCCACCAGGCAGCACGGCCTTAAACATGGGACGGGGCGCCGCGAAGCTCGAAACGCTCTGCATCACGCACGCCGCCCCCGCGCCGGCGCCGAGCCTCGTCCCTGTCACCCAGGAGAAGCTGGCCGAGGCCGCGGCGCCGCCGTTCATACGACGGGTTAACCTGGCGTGCAAGTGGCGGGACCGCACGATCGAACTTTTAGGATTGGACGAGAGTCTGACAGTAGAAGATGTCAAAATAATTTTAGAGGCGGAGACGACGGTACCAATAATGAGGATGAAGTTGGTCGGTTTGAAAGCACGAACCGGCCGTGCAAACGACGCCACGATGCTCGCCGAGCTCGTTCTAAAGCTCCCCATGCAAAAGGTGCTGGTCATGGGCACGCCGGACGAGGACCTGTTGCGGGAGCCGTCGTCGCCCGTCGAGATTTTTGACGACCTGGAAGATAGGCCTGTCCACGTCACCAAGTACACGGCCTGGGAGTGGGCCCGAGCTTCCAGAGGAGAACTCGACGGCTTCAACGAGGACAGCGGCAAGCCGTGGAAGTGCGTCTTCGTGGACACGTTCGCGACGGACGGGCCCGTGGACGCGGCGAAGTGGGCCTTCCAGACGGTCCGGGGCGGCGTCCGTCGCCTTTGACCTCGACGCGACTGATGCGGTTCCTGCGGGTCGATGGCGTGCCGAGGCCGCGACGCCGTTGGTGCAGGTCCCCTCAACGCTATCGACACAGCTCACCGGTCGTTTTTTTAACACAGGACTGCAACGCGTGGATCCACGACCAGCACCACGGGGAGCGGCAGCTCTACACCGAGTCGGAGAACGCGCGCGTCGAAAACGGTGTGTTAGTCATCGAAGCGCGACGGGACCACCCGACGCAAGACCTGCCCTACTCGTCGGCGCGCCTGACGACGCGGGACGCGCCGCACGGGCGCTGGCGCTACGGGCGCATCGAGGTCTGCGCGAAACTCCCGCCGGGCAAGCCGGGCCTGTGGCCGGCCATCTGGATGATGCCCTCGCGCAGCGTGTACGGCACGTGGCCCCTCTCGGGCGAGATCGATTTGATGGAGAACGTGGGCTGGGAGCCCGGCGTCGTGCGGGCGTCGATCCACACGGCCAAAAATCATCGGAGACGGGGCAACCATAATAGGCGCATATCGGGCGTGAGGGATGCGCACTCCGAGTTCCACGTCTACTCGTGCGACTGGACGCCGGACTCGCTCGAGTTTTTCGTGGACGATCGCAAGTTCTACTCCTATAAAAATGAAGGGCGCGGAGCGGAGCAGTGGCCCTTCGACCAGGACTTCCACCTGATCCTGAACGTTGCGGTGGGGGGCGCGTGGGCGGCGCGCCGCGGCATCGACGACAGCGCGTTTCCCTGCGCGATGGAAGTCGCGTTCGTCAAGGTGTTCCAGCGGCGGGGCTAGTTGTAATGTTGTTTTGTAGACATATTTTACACAAACAGGGTGACGAACACCTTTCCGCTCCACTCCTTCCACATCCGGTGCGCTGCGTTCAGAGTCACGGGGCGCCCGTACCAGCTGTCCTCGTGGCGGACGACTTTTTGATTCACGTCAAAGTCGATGATGATCGTGCTGGGCAGCAAAAACCGAAGGCGCGGCAGCGCGCGGAACGCGTAAGTTGCCTGCTGCGCCAACCGCGCCTGCGCCGGGATGGCGTCCGGCGAATCGCCGCCCGCCGCGTCCTCGCTGAAGACGAGCCCGCCGGCCGCCGGCGGGTGCAGCGTCCATTCGTCGTCGCTTGGATCTACATCGACCACCAATAGACGATGAATGAGCTCGAAGCCTTTCACGATGCCGCGCGGCGTCCTGATCGTGCCGCACGGGTCGTCGAACACGGCGTCCGCGGCGTAGACCTCCAGCAGGGCGTCCGCGTCGAAGCGGCCGCGGTGCGCCTCGCGCACGATGTCGCAGACCGGCGCGGCCCACGCGCGCATCGACGACTGGTGCCGCACAGTATCGAGCATCGACTGCAGCCTGCTCTCCCTACATTTGGCTGCTCTCCGGGCCGTAAAACGCAGCATAGCTGCTAGCACTCGATGCAGCGCTCACGTGAGGTGCCAGTGTGAAACCCTGGGCCTCGAACCGCACTGCTGTGCCAGCATCACCCTACCAGCATCATCATCTCAGCCACAGCTCGAAACCCGTCAGCTTAGAAAAACGCAAGGCCGACGCCTTCGTTTGCTGTTCGGTTGTGCGTCAAAGATACTTAGAGCGTCGGGGAGGGCTTATTTTTTTTCTCGAAACCCGCACGCGTGGAGCACGCGAATCGCGTTTTATTGGCGCAGTCACTCCCGCGCAGTCGCGTCAGACCAGCAATAGAGCACCAAGAGCCCGCCCTCAGCAGCCGCCAGCGTCGCAAAGCCTTTGAGCCCTTCGCTTTATGCTGTGCCAGACCTGAACAAGGAAGGCGATACTATTGGGATGCTACATGCGGTATGCGACGCGGGCGTCGCTTCGAGCCCGTTTGAGGACGGAAGCCAGCCCCGCGGCGCACGTGGTAGCTCCGCTGCCATTTTTGCGCTTTTTGGTGATTGACGCGGACCGGACGGGGCGCCGCCGCGAGAGCATCCCACTCACCTCCGTCCACGCGCAGGTATGGCCAAGATCCCCGTAACGGTCCTCACGGGCTTCCTGGGCAGCGGCAAGACCACGCTCTTGAACCACATCCTCACGAAGCAGCACGGGAAGCGCATCGCCGTCATCGAGAACGAGTTCGGCGAGGTCGGGATCGACGACGATTTGTTGCGGAACAACATCAAGCAGCAGGTCGAGGGCGAGGAGCTCTTCGAGATGATGAACGGTTGTATTTGTTGCACCGTCCGAGCGGACTTGGCCGTAGTACTAAAAAAACTCAAGAAGACCCATGAAAGTGGAAGGAAGATCGAGGCCATCGTCATCGAAACGACGGGCATGGCGGACCCGGCGCCCGTGGCCCAGACCTTCTTCGTGGACGACGAGATCGCGGCCTTTTGCGAGCTGGACGGTATCGTAACCTTAATTGATGCGAAGCATATCGTCCAACATTTAGATGAGGAGAAGCCGGAAGGTGCGGAGAACGAGAGCGTGGAACAGGTCGCGTTCGCCGACCGCTTGATCCTGAACAAGTGCGACCTCGTGCCGGACGAGGCGGACCTCAAAAAGGTCGAAGCGCGGTTACGGGCCATCAACATGTTCGCGCCCATCGTGCGCTCTACGAAGTCCGAGGTGTCCCCCGACCAGGTGTTAGGTATCGGCGCCTTCGATTTAAAAAGAACGTTAGAAATGGACCCCGAGTTCCTCGACACGGAAGGGGAGCACGAGCACGACTCGACCATCACGTCCATTGGTATTAACATGGAGGCGGACGTGGACTTGGGTTTGTTCTCCGGGTGGTTGGAGGTCCTGCTGCGGGACAAGGGCGCGGACTTGTTTCGGATCAAGGGCGTCTTGCCGATCAAAGGCGTGCCGGACAAGTACGTCTACCACGCCGTGCACATGATCTACGAGGGGCGCTTCACGGAGGTCTGGGCGCCCGACGAAGAACGTAGATGCAAGCTCACCTTCATCGGGAAAAATTTGGACCACGCCGCGCTGCGCCAGGGCTTCGAGGACTGCCTGGCCAACGAGGCCAACTACGACAAGCTCAAAGAGTCCTTTAGGTTCGGGGTCGGGGACGCGGTGGAGTGCAACACGGGCGACGGCTGGGTGCGGGGCACCGTCGTCGTTTTACTATATAGAGAGGAGGGCATGCACCCGTCCTTTTTAGCACCGTACCAGGTCAAGTTGGACGACGGCGGCCTCATCTACTGCCCCGCGGACGCGGACACGTGCGTGCGCCAGGCCGTCGCGGTGACGGGCCGCAAGGCGCTCTGACCTATCCCCCCCTCTGAACGGCGCTCGAGCACGCGGCTAGCCCTAAGACTCTGTTCGCGAGTAGTAGTTTCAGGGCTGGGTCTGAAACGCGGCACGCCTCGGCGGCCCGCGGCGACTGAGCGTCAGCCTTCAGCCACGCCTCGGGGCCTTGGTTCAAACTCCAGCCCGCGGGTTTTGCAGGCTCTCCACACAACGCAGCTTTTCGCAACTTTTCACAGCGGAAAACACAGCCCGGCGCCGCCGCTGCACAACGCAAGTGCGTAAGCTTCCGTCCGCGAGAACGTAAAAAGCTGCCCGCGGGCCGCACGACAGTACTCGTTGTGGGGACTGGTGGGGTAGCAAACACAAGACATCAACATGGGAGCCACCGCCAGCGTGCAGCTCCTCAGCTGGCAGCAGCTGGCCGAGCTGGCCGAGGCGGCGCGGCAGCCGCCCGTGGTCGCCGACACGATTCGACGGTACAAGCTCGACGCCGCGACGGCGCTCGAGATGGAGGAGCGGGACGTGGCAAAGCTGAAGCCGCGGCTCAAGCCGCTCGAAAAGCTCAAGGTGGTGGCGGCGCTCTCCCAACTGGGCTCGTTCACACATCGGGCCGACGGCGCGCGCGCCCGATTGGCGGCGCTGGCGAAAGACAAGTTTGGCGGGATCCGGCCGATGTTCGAGAGCCTGGAGATTTGGGACGTGCTCGACGACGCGACCGCCAGAACGAGCTTATCGAGGAGCACGACCGGCCGCCGCCCGCGGCGGGAGATGTCTTTGGCCCTGTTCTCGCGCGCGCTGAAGCGCCACAAGCTCCACGGGCTGTTTCCGTACGACGAGCAGGAGATGGTCTTCCGGGCGATTCACGCGGACGCGACCGAAATGATGTTCTTCTCCCAAACGGTCGGGGTGAAGGAGTTGATAAATTGGCTCGAAAGTACCCCGCTCCGGGCCCCGAACGCGGACCCGACCTACGTGCCCCGGAGCTACGTGTCCCCCGGCTACGTCCAGCCGCCCGAATTAAAAACCGTGACCGTGGAGGCGCCGCGCGTCGAGAGCGGCAACATCTCGCGGGTCAAGAAGCCGCTCGGCGCAGGAGGCTTCGGCACCGTCGTATCCGCGACGACCTGGAAGCAGTCGTGGCGCCAGGAGACCAAGGTCGCGCTCAAGCGCGCCGCCAAGGCCCAAGCGGCGGACGTCGCGCCCGCCGAGCTCTTTGCGCTCCAGGAGCGGCCGAATCCGTTCCTCCTGCAAATGCACGGCGTCGTGAGTATAGACGGCGCGCTCAACGTCATCATGGAACTGGCCATGTGCTCGCTGGCCGAGGCCGTGAAAAAAGGCCTGGGGCAGGACCGCCTCGAGGCCGTGCGCGCGGCCCGCGACGTGGCGCTCGGCCTCGAATTCTTACACCAGCAGGGCATCTCGCACCTGGCCCTGCACCCGAATAACATCCTGTTGGCCCAGCGGTCGACGAAGCAGGCGAGCGAAGACGTGGCCAGCGCGCTCCAGCACGCGCGGAGCGGGGCCGGCACCCTGCACTGTAAGCTCACGGACCACGGCGGCGGCGTCGTGGCGGCGGCCCAGCGCGCGGCCGCGGGTTCGCACTACGCGGCGCCCGAGCTACTGCGAGCCCAGTCCGAACTGGCATTGCGCGTCTGGCAGCGCCCGGAACTCGCCAAGTCGCAGTCGTGGCGGCGGGCGTTGAATTACAAAGACCTCCTGGCGGCGCCCGAGAAGTGCGACGCGTGGTCCTACGGCGGCGTGCTGGTCGAGCTCCTGACTGGTAAGGCCCCCTGGAGCGACTTGTCTCGAGATGCGATCGTCGCCGAGGCCGCGCGCGGCGCGCCACCGCCCCTTCCGGACGCGAGCAGTGTCGCCGCGCCGGAGCTCCTGGAGCTGGTAAAATTGTGTCTGACCGTCGACCAGGCCGCGCGGCCGCGGTTCGACGACGGTAAGGTCGCGGAACGCTTCGACCTCTTCCTCCTGAAGGCGGCCGTCGCGGCGCCCGCGCTTGACGACGCGGACGACCTGAAGTCGAAGGCCCAGGCCGTCTCGCAACTCGCTAAGATGCAGAAACTTTTAGCAGACGAGCAGAAGAAGGACGCCGACGCCTACGCGCGGGCCTGGCAGGACTGCGAGCGCGGGGCCGAGCCCCAGGCGGTCGCCGACCTCCGGGTCAATTGCGGCGAGCTCCAGGAGCATTTCACGCCCGACGGGGTCGTGCGGCAGCCCGTGGCCGTGGCGAGCGCAAATGCGCTGGTCGCGATGGCGGGCGCCGCGAGCGGCGCCTTCCACGCGGCCTTGAGGCCCGTCATTGAGGATGCGGGCGGCGAGTACCGCCAAGGACCGCGCAAATTGCCGGACCGCATAGATGACAAGGCCCGGGACGACTACGACAATGACCACGGGCGGGTCATTGACGTCGAGCGCGCGACGGGCGTCTTCCAGGACCTCGCGAGCTTCGGGCGGGCGATCGCTCAACTGCTGGCGCTCGGCGGGAGCGGCGAGCTCTTGATCCGCCGGGCCAAGGACCGCATCAACACTCCGATGAAGGGGTCCGGCTACCGCGACGTGCTCGTGAACGTGGAGGTCGCGGGCTTTGTCGGCGAGCTGCAGCTCTCGCTCGCGCGGCTCCTCGAGGTGAAGAGCTCGGCGCACCGCATCTATAACTTGACGCGGGCCCTGGGCGGCGAGGGGGGACTCCTCGACGCGCTCGGGGAGGGTCCAGCGCCTACTGTTACTCTTCATGCGGCCTGTGAAGGAGGGGGCATCAGCATCGTGCGGCGGTGGCTGCGCCGCGGGGCCGACGTGGACCTTGCGGAGAACGGAAGGTTCCCGCTGTGGATCGCGTGCGAACAAGGCCACGCCGAAGTGGTGCGGATGTTGCTTGAAAAGGGCGCCGAGGTCGATGCGACGGACGAGGACGGGAGGACCGCGTTATACATCGCCTGTTGGAAGGGGAAGGTCGAAGCGGCGCGGCTGGTGTTGGAGCGAGGGGCGGAAGTCAACAAGACCAATAAATACGGCGAAACTTCTCTCTTAATCGCGTGCTCCAGCGGTCACGTCGACGCGGCGCGGCTGGTGTTGGAGCGGGATACCAGCGCTGTTAACATGGCGAATGTTAACGGCAAGACACATGTTTGGTGCGCGTGCGAGAAGGGACACGTCGACGTGGTGCGGCTCTTGCTGGAAAAAGGCGCCGATGCCACTCAGGCGATGAACGGCGGCTCGCTCCCGTTGTCCATCGCAACGAGCAATGGCCACTCGGCCGTCGTCGCGCTGCTCGAGGACCACGTGTACCCGCTGCACGGCGCGGCCAGGACGGGCGACGTCGCCGCGTTGACGCGGCTCCTGGGCGGGGAAAGTGACACGCCAGACCTTTGGGAGGTGGCGCGAGACTTAACGGTTAAGACGGAGCCCGAGATGGTGGCGCTCTCCGCCGCCTCGATCGCGCCAAGCGCCACGGGCCGCGCCGTGGGATCATCTGGAGCGGTGCGGATCTCCACAGTGACCGCGTCGCTCGCGGCTGCCTCTTCGCCCAGGCGGCGCTCCGCCTCGTCGGACGAAGAGGAGGTACCGGCGAAGGGTGGTAACGATTCTAGCGACGGGGAAGAATCATACCTCACTACGGAACGAGCCGCGCAGAAGCGAGGTAAACGACCATTGGCGGAAGAATCATTGAAAGCTCGCAAAGTGGTGGAGATCGACGCGCTCAAGGAAGGAGTAACGCCGCTAATGGTCGCTTGTGCGCACGGCCAGGTCGATGCGGCGCGGTTCTTGCTGGAGCGCGGGGCGAGGCTCGACCTGAAGCCAGGGTACGGCCAGCAGCTAATGTACGACTCGTGCAAGAGCGGGCACGCCGGCATAGCGCAACTGTTAACAGAGCGCGGCACCAAGGCCGATCCGGTGGACGAGAACGGTCGGACGCCACTGTTTACAGCGTGCCTGAACGGAGACTTAAAGGCGGCGCGAGTGTTCTTGGACCTCGGGGCACAAATAAACAGGCGGAGCAAAAAAGGAAACACGCCGCTGTGGAAAGCGTGCCACGGAGGCCACGTCGATGTGATGCGGCTCTTGTTAGATAAAGGCGCGGAGGTCAACGCGGCGAATCGGTGGGGCGGGACGCCGCTGTACGCCGCGTGCTTCGGAGGCCACGTTCATGCGGCGCGAATGCTGTTAGACAGAGGTGCCGAACTAGAGAGAGCGCGCAAGGACGGCGCCACGCCGTTGTACGCTACGTGCACCGAAGGCCACGTCGAGGTGGCGAAGCTGTTGCTGGAGAGAGGCGCCAAAGCGGTGTTGACCATGAAGAGGAAGGGGAGTGGCGATTTTCCACCGGCCATCGACGCCCTATTAGGAGAGTGGCAATCACGGGGCTGATGGGGCACTGGTAAAGCTGTGTACTATGATTCACTACTAGTTAACGCGCTTACCCGCTAGTCCAGATACATCACAGTCACGAGCTTGTCCATCTCCTTGGCCTCGACCGTGGTCTGCACGATCGTGTTGGAGTCGTGGAAGGCGAAGGCGATGAGGTGCTCCGTCTCCTTCACGAGGCGCCGGTTGCAGCGCTTCGAGGCCACCTCCAGCGACAACGCGTCGTTCTCGGGCAGCGAGACGACCTGCGTCACCTCCGCAATGAGCTCCTGGCAGTCCTCCGTCTGCCGACTCCTCGACTGCGGCAGAATGACCGTCAACAGGTCCGTCGCGTTCGCGCGCAGCGCGCCGCGGATGACCGCCGCGTTGGTCCCGGCCGCGCCGCTGGTGTAGACGTGGTTGCCCGAGAGCACGAGCGCGTAACTGAGCAACTCAATAATTTGCTGGTGCAGGTACGAACAATGCCTCGAGCCCAAAATGCAGTACGTGCGATTTGCCGAACCCTGGATCTCCCGCAGCTCCTTGAGCATGTCCTCCATGCCCGTCTCCTTCTGCAGTTTTAATTGCGGATCTCCGATGTCCATAGTTTTTTCGAGCGTCACGACGCGCGAGTCGCCCTCGAGGGTGGTCTTGCGCTCGCCCTGGCGCTCCGCGCGCGGCGCGGCGTAGAGCTCATGTGGCGGCGCCGGCGCGGCGCCCGGCACGGCTGGCGCGCCCGCTTCGCTGCTGGCTCTCCATATTCTTCGCGCTCCCAGCAGCGGTTTTGGCGCGAAAGGCTGAGCCAAGAAGCCAGCAACAGCAATAAGTGGACCCGAGATGAGTATATACCTCATCATAATGGCAAGGGATGCGCTGCAAGGCTGAATCCGCAGAGCGCACATCTTTGGGCCCAAACCTTATTCAACAAAAAACGGGTTTTCTACCGCCCCGCACGACAGCCGACGCGCCCAGCGTAATCGATATTCACCCTCCGGATGTCTAAAAGCATAGCTTTATGAAAATAAATGTCCTTAATATATATATATGACGGCGCGGAGGCGTCCGAGATGGGCTATACTTGCGACCAGGCGGTCAGCGTACTTAGGTTTTATTAGTAGGATGCCTAACAACACATGCCCGTCAGAAATAAACATTGTTTTGAAATTCCCGCGGCCGCCCGAAGGCCCAAAAATCGACTTCGGTACCTTCCCGGGTAGGTAGACTGAAATAAATGAGCTCCCAAATTAAGTTAGCACCATAAGCGGTCATCGAGACCAAGAGTTTACGTGTAGCGCCCCGGGAACATATGCGCGCGGCTCCCTGAAATCTTGGGACATTGGCAGATGAGTCTTACGGGCTGCCAAAGTACACCAGCGATTGACGCCGCCATCCACCTTCCAGTTAGTACATTATAAGTACTCCGGCCCAGTTTTCATGCATATCCGACGGAACTGGAGCCGATAGCCCGCGCTCGGAGGGCGGGAAAGGAATTCTTGGCTGATCATGCTTGAGTCAGCTGGACTGCTAAGAGAATTGGTAGATATAATCCAAGCGCCATCGTATACTGCATAGGCGATTGCACACGTCTAGTAACGACCCTAAGCGACCCCAGAGAGACCTCTGGACCACGGATTGATCGGATTCCACCGGCGCGACTGACCACTTCAGCACCGCGAATCAAGAAATTAATTTCTTCGCCCCCCAGTAATCGCCCTATTGATCTCTTTGGACCACTATCCAACCGAACGATACTCAAGCAACTGCATGTCGCGCTTTGTAAATGTAAGTCTAATTGCGCTATTCGGGTTTCTACCGCATGCTCGAGCCTGTGCCTTTTGCCATAGACTGGCAAGCCTGCAGGCAAGTACAGCTCGAAACTCTAGGGCGGTCTGCAGTGGCCCCGCTCGCAGCGCACCCACCCCAAGTGACAGCATAAATCTGCATCGCTGCGCACTGCGCACTCAAAAGCAAATCTGTAGCAAAGCAGGCAGCCGTGGACCATGCCAAGCCTCCTCCACCGCCTGGCGGCAGCCGAGGACAGTTATGAAATCCAACTCGCACTCCTAGTCCTGCACGCGATGCTATGGCACGTCATCACGACCACTGCCGCGAAACGGATAGCGCCGTGGTGCCTCGCGCAGCCTTGGATAAAACGCTTCCGAGCGCGTGCGGGCTCGACGTTATGTAGAGGCTACGGCATCCAATTCGACGATGAAAATGACATGTTCGCCCTGGTCATGCTCGTCGCCGCGATTCTCTGCGTACACCTGACGGGCGGGCTGCTGTGCGTGCCCGCGCTGCTAGCCAAGAGTCCTACGCCACTAGTCGTCGCGTTGGCGGCACACGGGTCCCTTGTCGAAGCGGGATGGGAGTTCTCGGACGTTGTCATGCGAGTCACGGGCGTGCTCGGCCTGCGCGGGCCGCGGGGGCGTGCCGAGAACCCGCGCGGGCTCGTGTTGTTGTTAATGTCGCATCACGCCGTCGCCGTGATGATGGTTGTCCCCATGAACGCCAACGTGCTGCGAGGCGACCGGGACTACCACGAGCTCTCGTTCCTTCTGCAGGCCGCGGCGTTCGTGGCCGGGTTTTCCCAGCTCTACGGTTTCACGCTCGACTGCGACACCGCGGGCGGCCTCCAGAAGATGCGCCTGTCGGTGTTCTTCTCCTGGTTCTCGGCGGTGTGGTCGCGCGGCTACCGGTACGCGATCGTCGCCTGGCGCCTGTGGAGCCGCGTGCGTACGCAGTCCGCGAACATGGCGCTGGGCGGCGCGATCGGCCTCGCGGGCATGACGCTGTTCAACTTGGCCATAATCGTCGACACTACGAAGAAGCTGGCGAAGTTCATCAACGTGCGGTCGAACAAGGGCGCCCAGGACGTGTTCGACGGGGAGGTTAGGAGTAATAAAACACGTTAATTAGTACAGTCGTTCCCGCGCGGCTATCTCGAACTCGAGGGACCGCAAATGGAGTCGGCACGCGTGGAGGTCGCGCGTGAGGCGGCGGGCGTTCTCCCCATCGGTGGCAGTCTCGAGGGCCTGCACGAGGTCGGCCTCGCGGCGCGCGACGGTGGCGCGGCGCGTCTCGCACGAGGCCATTTCACGCGGCGGGGTGTCGCGGCGCCCGTCCGGCTGCCGCCGAGACGTCTTGACCAGAGAGCGGACGCCCGCGGCGACCTCTTCTAGTCCGCGCCGCTGGAGCCGCAGCTCGCGGTCGATGGCCGCGACGAGAGCCGTGCGGCCCGGCGACGAGGGCGCGGTCGACGCCGCGCGCGACGAGCGCGGGATTTCCTCGTTTGTCACGGCGAGCGTGCGTCGGAGCGCTTCGACTTCATCGGTGGTCAGCGGCGCGGGCGCCTCGGCTGCCCGCGGCGGTGTACGTGGCGTCGTCTGCGTCGCCGCGGCGGGCGGCGAGCGCGGCGG
>Ga0209090_10002080_pt1 | contig 12700 bp, 9 predicted proteins | sample ArcticOcean_MG_C_9_FD_187432 | JGI IMG/M metagenome (GOLD analysis project Ga0209090, IMG submission 187432) | Marine microbial communities from western Arctic Ocean - ArcticOcean_MG_CB2_152 (SPAdes) (version 2) | ecosystem: Environmental > Aquatic > Marine > Oceanic | place: Arctic Ocean... | reverse complement strand
AGCAATACCTACCAGGGGCAGTCTTTACCGGCAAAAAAAATTCGGGAGGCGAAGTCTTTTGTTACCATACGAGATGAAGAGATTATTGTCTTAGGTGGATTGCAAGAGGTTCAAGTTGATTCAACTGAATCTAAATATAACCTGCTTAGCAATTTGCCTTATTTTGGGGAGAAGTTTTTCAGCCCGCAAACGGTTAAGTATACACCCACGGAGTTACTCATTTTTCTTAAGCCTACCATCATGAAACCTGGTCGAGATAATACTAAGCAAAATATTAAATCTATTGATGAAAGAATTGATGGTAATTACGCTCCCAAATTTCGTTCTCCATCAGGACAAATTTTGGGTATGCCCGACATTGATGGTAATCAAAAAAACACCACTTCTTTACCGGATATGCCTTCGAGTCAAGCCTTCTTTCTAAAATGATATCTAGAACTAAGAGATTTTTGATTTTTCTAGGGGTTAGTTCTCTGTTCTTTCCATTGAATTTTGTCCAAGGTCAAAAAATAAATCCATTCGAACGGCCTGGTTCAAGACAGGCTAAACCTCCAGTCATCATTAGACCCGCCCCACCACCACCTGCTCCTAAGGCAATTAACCCGAATATTGAATTACGAGGAATTTTTAAGTATAGGAATGAATGGCACTTCAGCCTTTTTGATCGAGGTACTAACAAAGGTGCATGGCTCAAGATCGGAGAAAGCTTTGACGAGGGAAAAGTTCAAATTGAGGGATATAATCCTGAATCCGATGAATTGAAATTAAAAGGGGGAGATATTTTAACTTTAAAGAATTCAACTAAAGGAGTTCTTCCGGTGCCGAGTGGACTCCCTGTTAAAAAGTCACCGAATGCTTCCAATAAATTTTCTCCGCCCCGCCCGGGTTCACCAGGTAATCGGCCCCGTGCAATTACCATTCCAGCACGTGTCAATCTTCCTCCTCGGAAATAAGAAGATGGTGAATGAAAATGGAATAGTAGAGGGCGCGGTTGATGCGGATGTTGATAAAGACGAAGAGGAAGCTCGGCAAGGCTTTGCTTTTGATTTTAATAAGTCTTTTGAGCATATGGATTGGTGGCCTGATTTGGCTGATCTTGACCGTTTAAATATTCTCAATTCATCCAAGGAGGATCGAGCCCGTTTGCTTGCGTCCAAATATTCAAAGCCAGTAGTTGAAATAATGGTTGAGATCGGGAAGAAAACTGAGCTCGAATACCATGAGGATTTTAAAATGCCTGAAAATCCGACTAAGCTTCTTCCGATGAGGTTAATCCATAATTACTGTTGCCTGCCAACTGAAGTTAACGAAAAGAATAAGTTGTGCTTAGTTACGCCATGGCCGCCTTCTGAAAGAATGAGCAGATGGGTTTACGCGGTTTCTGGAAGAAAACCATTGTGGAGTCTTGGCCCACCAGAAAAAATCTCTCGTGCCATTACGGAAAACTTCGGAATTGGGGCAGATAGTCTAGATGAAAGTGATTTAGAAGAAGAAGGTGATGAAGATGCCCAGGACGATTTAGAGGATCAAAATGCAGCTATTATTCGTTTTGTGAATGAAGTGATTCAGAAAGCAATCCTTGACCGTGCAACCGATATTCATTTTGAGCCACATAAGGATACGCTTCAAATACGATATCGAATTGATGGGCAATTAGTACCGGTTCGCGTTCCAGACAATTTAAGAAGTTTTCAGGATGCAATTATTTCGCGTATTAAAATTATGAGCGGGATCAACATTTCTGAAAAACGAAGGCCACAGGGAGGTCGTATTACTTTTTCTCAAGGGCAGAGTGATTTAGATATTCGGGTTTCCACTTTACCTACTTTATATGGCGAGAGTATAAGCCTCCGATTATTAAATGAAAAATCTCAACCATTATCCATGCGAGAATTAGGACTATTGGATAATGATGAGAGAAATATTATATCAGTTTTGGAAAAACCTCATGGAATTGTCTTAGTAACAGGCCCTACCGGTTCGGGGAAATCAACCTCTTTAACTGCATTTATTCGCCGAATTCACAAACCTGAGCGACGGATTATGACCGTTGAGGATCCTGTAGAGTATGAGGTTGCAGGAATTAATCAAACCCAAGTAAACGCTGAGATTGGGTTTACTTTTGCCAGTGCATTACGGGAGATATTAAGACAGGATCCCGATGTGATTATGGTGGGTGAAATTCGGGATCGTGAGACTGCAGATATTGCGATACGAGCTTCTTTGACTGGGCACTTGGTGCTTAGTACGCTACACACCAATGATGCTCCTGGTGCAATTACCCGTCTGATTGATATGGAAATTGAACCTTTTTTAATTGCCTCATCGGTGGAAATGGTCATTGCGCAGAGATTGGTAAGGAGGCTTTGCCAAGAATGTGCATTGCCCACAACCAGGTCCGAGCGAGAGATTATCGCATCTCTTGCATTACTTGATACGGAAGAATCAGAGATAATACATAAGGATAAAATTTTACAAGTAGTAGGTTGCCCCCATTGCCAAAACCTAGGTTACCGGGGTAGAGTGGGTATCTTTGAGTTAATGCGAATGAGTGACCCAATCCATAATTTAGTGATCAAGAGTGCATCTGCACCTGATATCCGAGAAGTGGCTTTACAAGAAGGAATGAGTACATTGCAGGGCAGTGGGTGGAGGCAAATAAAACGTGGTCTGACCACTATCGAGGAAGTGATTCGGTACTCAGATGGTTTTGTTGATGATGAATCATCTTTCTCGGAAACCTAAAGTGCTAAGTGGGATCAGGATAATTTTTTATGGCACGGTTTAGTTATGTAGCAATCGATTCGAAGGGAAAAACTTTGCCTGGAGAAATTACGGGTAGTGATTCTAAGGAAGCACGACTCAAAATTAGGCAAAAGGGCTTAACCCCTATTCAAATTCATCCGATAGGTGGACAAAAAATAAAGAAAGAAAAGGGGAAACAAAAAAAAGCATCAAGGGCCCAAAAAAAGGAGTTTGGAGAAAATAAGAAATCGATTCGTGGCAAAGGAGAAAAGATTGGTTTAGAGTTTCTTAAAAGACTATTGGAACTTCACGGTAGCGGCATGCCAATTGCGGATGCTGTTAAACTATTAAATCAAAGATTATCTGATCCAGGCCAAAAAGAAATTGCTGGAGTTTTATGGAAGGAATTAGCGGAAGGGAAAACTTTGTCTCGAGCAATGCGAGATTTACCTGAGTATTTTAGTGAATCTTCTAGCTTTGTTATTGAGGCGGGGGAAGCAACCGGAAATGTTTCACCAATTTTAAAGAAAATAATATCACACTTGGAAGAAAAAAGAGAAATCCGTTCAAGAGTTATTGGCAGTATGGCTTATCCCGCCTTTGTGGGCATTATTGCTTTTGGGGTGGTTCTCTTTTTTCTTTTTTATTTGCTTCCTCAGATCCAAGAGATGCTCGCCTCCTTAGGAGGAGAACTTAACTTTATGGCGAAGGTGTTAATTAACGGATCAAATTGGGTATTAGCAATCGGTCCATTTGCCTTAGTGGGAGGTATAATTGCCATTGGTGTTCTAATGCAGTGGAGCAAAACGGAAAAGGGTGGGATGGCTTATGATCAATCGTTACTTAAACTACCTTTATTTGGACAAATAATTTACCTTTCTGAAATGTTTCAATTAGCAAGTTTACTTTCAACATTAATTTGGAGTGGGATTGGTTTGACTGAAAATTTACGTTTGTGTGAGAAAACGATTAAAAACCGCTATATCAGGTCTCGATTTCGTTCGGCTCGTGCTTTAGTCAATGAAGGTAAGTCTCTTCCTGATGCATTAAGAAAGTTTAAACTTATGCCTCTTATGCAACTCGATATTTTAGAGGTGGGCGAAAGAACAGGGAATTTAGGTAACAGTATGGAAGACAGTGGTCGCTCTTTTCGTGATCAATTGACTAAAAAAATAAAAACGATGACGACTTTAGTTTCAGGTGGTGCACTTGGTTTCGCTTTTTCTCTCGTGGCTTTGGTCGCAATTTCAATTGTGAGCAGTATCTTTCAGGTTAGTAAAAGTATTAGTTATTAAATGTTTTTTTATAAGCTTAATTGCTCTTTTTTCAATTCGTTTATCCTATTGATTTTCCTCTTTTTGGGGTGCACGGAAAACCAAAATGAATTTGAGGTTTCTTCGACTCGTGAGTCAATTAGCCTTAATAAAGAAGCAATGCGGGGCAGGCATGTTTTTAAGGATGGGTCGATTTACGAAGGAGAATTAGTTATGGGGAAGCCAAATGGGTTTGGAACTCATAATTTAGTTAATGGCGATATCTTTGAGGGACAGCATAAAGATGGTTTTGCTCATGGCCATGGTACGATGAGATATAAATCTGAGTCTAAATTAAATCGATATGTTGGAAATTGGAAAAGTGGAAAAAGGAATGGATTTGGAACTTTAATACTCGAGGATTCTTCCCGTTTGGTTGGAGATTGGAAGAATGACAATCTTAATTATGGCGAGTATCAAGGTTCTTATGGAATTATCATGTCAGGTAAATGGAACAATAAATATTTAGAGGAGGGAACGATGAGATTAGAGGATGGTGCCGAGTATTCGGGGAAATTTATTGACGAGGGAATGTTTGCATATGGTAGTTTGCTTTCTATCAATGGAGATCATTATACTGGAAGGTTTGAAGAGAATATGTATTCGGGGAAGGGTATTTTGAAAACAGTCAGTGGAAGCGTTTATACCGGACAGTTTAAAGACGGAAAATTTTCTGGATACGGAATTTTAAAAGATCGTGATGGATCAATTTACTCGGGTGAGTTTGAAGCAGGAATTCCTAACGGCGAAGGAGTTCAGAGCGACGAATCTGGCGTTGTTTACAGTGGATCTTGGTCCAGCGGAGAAAAGCACGGTGGTGGGACACTCGATTTTGGTGACGGTACAAGTTACACTGGAGAGTTTGAGTTGGGATTAGCTTCAGAGGGTATTTACGATTGGGGAGATGGTATTCGAACTGATTCATATCAGGATGAAAATGGTAATTGGCTTGATCGAAAATAGGTTTTATTAATTTTACAATCTAGAATATTCGTTGTTGCCAAGTTGAGTTTTTCCGATCTAATAAGTGCTGATTTCTATTATGGTTAGGTCTACCACATTTAGCATTAAATTTTGGGGAACACGGGGAAGCATTCCATGTCCCGGTCCTGATACTGTCAAATATGGAGGTAATACTACATGCTTTGAGATTTTATGTGGTGGGAAGCGCGTGATAATTGACGCAGGAACTGGAATTCGTTTGCTGGGTAAGAAAATTATGATTGAGGAAAAAAATCTGCTTGATGCTGATTTGTTTTTCACCCACACGCACATGGATCATATTCAGGGTCTACCTTTTTTTGCTCCACTTTATAATCCAAACAGTAATGTTCGCCTTCACGCAGGACATCTAGCGGGAGATAAATATGATTTGCACGGAATTATTGGAACTATGTTAATGAAAGACCCAGTCTTTCCAGTTCCTAGTGCCTTAATTGAAAAGGCTTGCACCTTTAGTGATTATGATTGTGGTCACGAATTTTCCCTTGATGGTGATATTATTATCAAAACGCGGCAGTTAAATCACCCAAACGGAGCTTGCGGATATAGAATTGAATTTGCCGGTAAGGTAATTGCGATCTGTACCGATACCGAACACTTTGAAGGCAGGATTGATGATAATGTAGTCAATTTAGCTCAAGATGCTGATATCATGGTTTATGATGCCGCTTATACAGATGAAGAGTACCAGAATTTTAAAGGATGGGGACATTCGACTTGGCAGGAAGCTTTAAAAGTAGCTGAGGTTGCCAATGTTAAAGAAACACTTCTTTTTCACCATGATCCTTCACATAATGATGAGAAAATGGATCAGATTGCTCAGGAAGTTTCTTCTCTAAGGAGCGGAGCGAGACCTGCGATCGAGGGGGAAACTATAACAATTTAGATTTCTAATTATTGTTAAAGCTCTTATCTGATGCATTTAGATTATAGAGTGGACTAGAGTCGGGAAGAATATCCGTGACTGAACCGCTACCCTGTTTATCAATCACGAGATTTTCAGGTTTAGAATGTAGAAAAAGGTTACCTGTGCCATGTATGCGTGCATCCAACCACTTCTTAGGTTTTAGATGTACGATTCCATTTCCTTGATGGATCAAGGTTGCTCGCTCCACCTCTAATTCATCAGCAAATAAAGAACCATTTTCAGAAATTTTTATCTTGAGTTCATCGTTTACATTTCCTTTTAGCCGAATATCCCCTGAGCCTTCGTGAATGACATTTAATCTGTCCGAGACAATATTTTCTATATGAAGTTTTCCAGAACTTGCCATAAAGAGCGAAATTTCTCTAGAATTCAACTTTTGAGCGGTTAAATTACTTTGTCCAAGTAGACGGATTTCTCGGATGTCTTCAATTGAAATTACAATTTCAACGGGGTATGTTCTTTCTGCCTTAAGCTTTATAAAAGGTAATCTTCGGGCAATATTGTAAGTGTTATTGGCATCAATAAAAAGTGTCTTCGTTAACACTTCAGTTTTGATTGAATGAATAATCTCAGCATCAGCATAAATAGTAGCTTCCCGCAGGCGTTTTCCTTTTGCCAAAAAAACATCTACATTCCCGTTAACCTCAATTTTATCAAATAAAAAAAGCAATCTTTTTTGGGATTCAAGTTCTGCGTTTAGGATCGCGGAAGAGGAAAGCAATAGAACTAGAAAAATGTATAATTCAGAGGTTCTTTTTACCATATTTTTTCTTTCTTCCGTACTTTTTTCTTCCTGAATAACCACCTTTTTGAGCAGTCTTTAAGTTTTGGCCTCCTTCTTTTAGAAAAGAGATTTGATCTCTCAATAGTGCGGCTTTTTCAAATTCCAATTTTTTTACAGCAGTGAGCATATCTTTTTCTAACTCTTTAAGGAGTTTACGCATTTCTTCTTTGGATACATTTTCAGATACAGCAAATAAATCTTCCCCTTCTTCTTTTTCTTTACGAAGACTTTCTTGTAAGGGACGAATCACACTCTTGGGGGTAATTCCATGTTCCTCGTTATATGCCATTTGCTTTTCTCTTCGATATTGGCAAACCTGAAATGTTCGTGTAAGAGATTTTGTCATTATATCTGCATAAAATATAACTCTGCCTTTTACATGCCTTGCTGCTCTCCCTGCAGTTTGAATTAAACTTGTTTCACTTCTGAGGAAACCTTCTTTATCTGCATCGAGTACGATGACCAAAGCCACCTCGGGCAAATCTAAGCCTTCGCGTAGCAAGTTAACCCCCACGAGAACATCAAATGTACCTGCCCGTAAACTTCTCAGAATTTCAACTCGTTCAATTGCATCAATATCCGAGTGTAGGTATTCAACTTTGATTTCGTGGTCTCGAAGAAATTCCGCTAAGTCCTCGGTCATTCTTTTGGTCAAGGTAGTCACTAAAATACGGTTCCCCTCTTTAACGACCTTTTTTATCTCACCTATACAGTCCTCAACTTGTCCTTTAATTGGACGGATTTCCATTTCGGGGTCAAGTAGTCCGGTCGGCCGAATAAGTTGTTCCACTACCACAGATGATTTATCAATTTCAAGAGCAGCTGGAGTGGCCGATACATAGATCGATTGACCAGTCACACTCCCAAATTCTTCCGGTTTCAAAGGTCTATTATCTAGTGCCGAAGGGAGACGAAAACCAAAATCTACGAGTTTTTGTTTTCTGGAGAGGTCTCCTCGAAACATACCACCAATTTGAGGAATTGAAGCATGACTTTCATCAATAAAGAGAAGGAAATCTTCAGGGAAGAAATCGATAAGGCACCATGGTCGTTGTCCTGGCTTTCTTCCCGATAGATGCCTTGAGTAATTTTCAATCCCGTTACAAAAACCAATTTCTCGAAGCATTTCTAAATCATATTCTGTACGCATTCGGATACGCTGTGCTTCCAAGAGAAGATTATTTTCTTCAAAATATTTAACTTGTTCTTCGAGTTCCTTCTCAATCGCCTTACAACCCACTTCTAGCTTGTCCTTCGTGGTGACATATTGAGTGGCTGGATAGACCGTATAGGAATCATGTTTTCTAATGGTTTCTCCAGAAATTGGATCAATTTCACGTATGTCTTCAACTTCATCTCCCCAAAACTCCACTCGAATTGGATTGTTGGCATAGGCAGGATATAAATCTACCACATCTCCGCGTACTCGAAATCGACCGGCTTTTAATTCCATGTCGTTTCGATTGTACAAGGCTTCCACCAATTTTTCTAATAGTTCGTCTCTGCCGAAATCCTCGCCCTTTACTATTTCAAGAGATAGAGCCCGAAAATCATCCGGAGATCCCAATCCATAAATACAGGAAACACTAGCGATTACAATGACATCGCGACGGCTGATTAAAGATCCAGTGGCGGCCAGGCGAAGTCGTTCGATTTCTTCATTAATAGAGGAATCTTTTTCGATAAATGTATCGGTGGATGGAACATAGGCTTCGGGCTGATAGTAATCATAGTAACTTACGAAATATTCGACTGCGTTTTCCGGGAAAAAAGCTTTAAACTCAGAGTATAATTGGGCGGCGAGTGTCTTGTTATGAGAAATGATTAATGCAGGTCTTTGTAACTGTTGAATGACATTAGCCATGGAGAAAGTTTTTCCTGAACCCGTCACTCCAAGAAGTGTTTGATCGAGATTACCTTTGGAGATCGAATCGACTAAACCTTTGATTGCTTGGGGTTGATCCCCCATTGGTTGATAATCCGATTTTAATCGAAAATCCATATCCCAAGATTAAGTAATATAAAAATTAGCTTTGAGCGGTTGGATAATATCCAGACTCACCCTCCGACTTACCAATAATCGCAGCGGCACAACTATCACCTAAAACATTGACGGCAGTGCGTGTCATGTCAAGGAGTCGATCGACAACGAAAACTACTCCCACACCAATAGAAATCGTCGCATCTGGAAAGCCAACCGCATGTAAGATGACTATGATTGCGACAAGACTGGCTGAGGGGATTCCTGCAACTCCGATTGAGGTGAGCAAAGCCATTATGACAACCGTAGCCTGTGTAACCCAAGTCATTTCCACGCCAAAAAGTTGAGCGAGGAATACTACCACAACACATTCAAAGAGTGCTGTTCCATCCATATTCATTGTTGCTCCTAGCGGGAGAGTAAAACTGGCGATTTTCTTGGAAACACCAGCACGTTTGGTTACACAATCAAGAGTTACTGGAAGGGTTGCGGATGATGAGGCAGTGGAAAATGCAGTGAGTAGGGCGGGGGCTAACGCTTGAAAATGATGGGTGAAATTAATCTTTCCCAAGAGTCGAAGCAAAATAGGAAGCACAACAAAACTATGAATGGCGAGTCCAAGAAGAACCGTTAATGCAAATGTACCCATTACAAATATGGTTTCTATCCCAACCATCATAAGAGTAGGCGTAACTAAGCCAAATACTCCATATGGGGCAAAAGAAATTATAAAATTAGTGATACCGAGGATTGTAGAGTTTAGCCCTTCCCAAAATACTGTTTGGCTCTGTTTAAATTTTTCAGGCAATCGGGCAACAAAAAAGCCAAATAGCAAGCTAAAGAAAATAAGACCAAGCAACTGACCTTCTACCGCAGCATTGAACAAATTTTGAGGAATCATTCTTTGAAATATTTCAAGAATCCCTTTTAATCCACCATCTGCATGTTTAAATGCCTGTTCCACTTTTTTACCTTCTAAAGAATGTTGTCCCGCAAGCATTTTATCTCGAAGTTCTGGGCTGACCTGACCCGGTTCAATTAGATTAACGCAAAGTAATCCAACAATTACGGCAAGAAGCCCGGTCAACGAATAAAACAAAAGCGTTTTGATACCTAGTCGACCAAAATCTTTATCCTCACCAATCTTTGCCACCCCGCAGATAATCGAGGTCATGACCAAGGGTATGACTACCATCTTAAGACCATTTAGAAAAAGGCTACCAATAAAGTTCGAAAAGTAATGAAGATTTTCAAACCAAACGGGCTTGTCTGCAGTTCCTTCAGTTGTGAAATTTGCCCACAACCCGATTGAAAATGCCAAAATAAGAGCGATTAGAATTTTCCAGTGAAGAGCGAGCTTTTTCATGGTTACATCATTTAATCCATAAATAAGCTTTTGAGCAAGGAGATGTTTAGCATGGTGGGGTCGGAGACCACATGATCAGCACCACTTGAAAATAACTCAGATTCTTGCCTTGTCGTGGACAACCCAAGTGCTTTCATTTTACAGGATTTTGCTGCTTCAATTCCATGTGTGCTATCTTCTAGAACCACGCAATTCTCTGGCAGTTGTTTTAAGATTTTGGCTGCTTTAAGAAATACTTCAGGGTCTGGCTTTCCTCGTGACACATCTTCAGAGCAAACAGATCCAGAAAAAAAATGACCAATCTTAAGTTGATCGAAGGCAAGGGAAAGGTTTCTTTTTTCGGTTGAGGTTCCAATGGTACAAGGAATTTTTTCAATTTCAAGTGCTTGTAAGAATGACCGAATACCCTTTAAAATAGGGATGCCTTCCATTTTTCCAATTTCTCTGTAAAGCTCTTCTTTTCTTTCTCCCCATTTGATAATTTTTGTTCGGTTTTGTGTCCATTTGAGAATTTCGGGAATTATGACCTCATTTCTTTTTCCGAATCCAAGTACAAAATGATTTTCTGGTAAGGGAAGATCAAGCTCGGTGGCTAAAATTTCCCAACTTCTTTCATGCAGGGATGCAGAATTAATAACCACTCCATCCCAGTCAAAAATAACCCCTCCTAACGGCATTTTACCTATTCAGGGGATGTGCTATCAGAATCTGTGCCCAAACTTAAAGTTTTTTTTAAGCTTTTGAAGAAGCCACCTCCTTTTGTCTCTGTCCCTGTTTTTGTTTCAGTAGGCTTTTCAACCACTGAAGAATTTTCTTCGAGAAAAGTAGGTGAGGTCGAGGTGTTTTGATCTTTTGGGCGAAGGAAATCGGGAAGGGGTGCTTCAAACTCAGTTTCTTCAGTTGAAGGATACAGGTCTTCTGTCACTTTAATTGCGGTTGCCCTTTCACCGAGAATTCGATTGAGGAGATCTCTAGTTAGAGTGACTTCCGCGTTATCGAAGCCAAGCAGTTTTTCCTGCTTGGAAAGAGTTTCCCCCAAAATTACCATTGCTTCGTCAGTGCGTTCAGCCAAGTAGTGTAATTTACCAATTCTAAATAATGTATTGAGTGTCATTGGATCCTGCTCGCCCATGATTGCCCTTTCTATTTCAAGTGCTCTCTCGCTTATCGAAAATGCACTTTCATCTTCTCCAAGCTCAATGTGTAAATCTGCTAATTCGTTCATCGACCTTAAGGTCTCAGGGTGTTCGTGCCCGTATTTTTCCTGCAAGCGTTGGTAGACCGTATACTGAGTTTTTTTTGCATCTTCAAGCATCTCAAGTTTTCGATATATTACAGCTGTTGCATTAAGAGTGTTTAAGGTTTCCGGATGCATCGAACCCAAGGCCTGTTCTTTCCGTTCAAGAATTTCAAGGTATTGTTCGAGTGCTAAGTTGAAATCACTTCTAGCAGCGGCAATATTTGCTAAAGAATCCATGGCACCTAATGTGTCCGGATGGCTTTGCCCTAAGGCAAGTTGTAAGCTCGATACAATACTAATCGATAGAGTTTGAGCATCGTCCAATCTACCTAATTTCCCAAGGCATTCTACTAAAACTTGCCCTCTTCGTAGGCTTTTTGGGTTTTTTGCACCAAATCGTAATCTTGACTTTTCATATGTATTTCGCGCTAGGCTTTCTGCTTGCAGAATTTTATCGCTGGCTAAGTAGATTCTCGAAAGCTCAGTCATACAACGAAGTAACATTGGGTCGTCCTGTGAGCGATTTTGATCATTTAAAAGGGACAAGGTTCGAGTACAACGATTTTCGGCCTGTTCTAATTTGCCAATTCTTCGATAGACAATGGCAAGGTTGATTTGAGTATCAATCACATCATTATGGTTGGAACCAAGTGATAGTGTTCTTCTCTGAAGAAGTTCTTCAAGCATGGGTTCTGCTTCAACATAATTCCCCAAGGCTTCATGAACCATGGCAATTTCATTCATTGCTTTTAATCGAGTGGTAAGATTTAAATGATCGGGACGATGATAAAGCGTGAGTACTCGTTCAAGTTCTATCTCGGCTTTCTCGTATGACCGAATTGACCGGTAAGTTTGGCCTAAGCAAAGTCTAATTTGAGCTTCGATTTCTGGCTTATTCGCTAATTCATTTGCCCGCCTTGAGCCTTGGTCTAGCATGGTTTTAAGTAATTGCGTATCCATGCCCGCAGTGTTTTGGGGATCCAAGGATATGAAAAGATTTTGAACAAATGCGGTAATTGTTTGTGTTTTTGCTAATTCAACTTCGGTCTGTTGCCTTTCAATTTCAGCATTTGCACGGGCTATTTTCGCTTGTTGTTGTTGAAACATAGCATAAACGGCAAGGGAAATTGCGGAGATTGCTAAAAAAGCTGAAAAGAATGCAATTTGGGCCAATCTTTTTTGCCTTGCAAGTAAATCTCTCTGCTTAAGTTCATCAAGACCAACTCCAATTAATCCCGCAACTAATTTGAGCAAAGAATTTTTTCCCCCATCAGCCGACTCTCTTAAATCTGCTGCCGCAGGTTCATGTATTCGATCGGTAATTTCACCTTTTTCATTAAC
>Ga0209090_10002079_pt1 | contig 12702 bp, 9 predicted proteins | sample ArcticOcean_MG_C_9_FD_187432 | JGI IMG/M metagenome (GOLD analysis project Ga0209090, IMG submission 187432) | Marine microbial communities from western Arctic Ocean - ArcticOcean_MG_CB2_152 (SPAdes) (version 2) | ecosystem: Environmental > Aquatic > Marine > Oceanic | place: Arctic Ocean... | reverse complement strand
TCCAAACACAATTGTCTTAGATCTGATTCAGTTACTTCCTCACCTGGTCGAGTAGCAATTGCAGCGGCAACTGTTTGTCCGTAATCCGCATCCGGAAGCGCAAAAGCTGCTGCCTCCAAAACGCTTGAGTGTCTGTAAAGCACATCATCAATTTCTCGGGGAGCTATATTTTCACCACCTTTAATAATAAGTTCCTTGAGGCGACCGGTGATAAAAATATAGCCATCAGCATCCATCTTGCCAAGATCTCCAGTACGATACCAACCGTCTGGGGTGAATGCTTCTCTGGTGGCTTGAGAATTTTTGAAATATCCCTGCATTACATTCCGGCCTTTTACTTGAATCTCGTTTTCTTCACCTGTACAAACGACTTTTCCTTCAGCGTCCGCAATTCTCACTTCATTCCCGTAGGCAATTCCAGAAGAGCCATGTTTGTGCTTTGTTGGATCAAGTGGGTTTGAAAGCAGTGGAGCAGCTGTTTCCGTGATTCCCATTGTTTCAACAATGCTTAGTCCAAACCGACTTTCAAAGGCTTTGTGCAGTGCAGGAGGCAGTGCAGCCGAGGCCGAACGTCCGAAACGAAAATGACCAAGTTTTGATATTAATTTTTCGTCTTCTTCCGCATTCATTAAATAAGAAAGAATCGTTGGAACGGCGCTGAACCAAGTGCATTTTTCATCAACAATCCATGACCAAAATTTTGAGGCTTGAAAGCGATCAGGTATGACCAGTCCGGAACCGCTGACCAGCGATCCCATCACAGAAACAACTTGGGCGTTTATGTGACAGAGTGGTAACACACATAAAGTCCTGTCTTCCAATGTTAATTGATGGGCAATTTCTGTATTCCAACCTCCATAAAGCAGACTTTCGTGTGTGTGAATTACTCCCTTAGGCCGTCCTGTAGTTCCGGAAGTATAAATTAACAGGGCTGCATCTTGCGGAAATGGTTTTGGAGTTGATAATTTTTCGTCACAAACTTTCCAATCTGGCCCATTTTCAGGATGAACTGGAATCAGCTGAGGTTTGTCAGAAAGTTGAGAAAGCGCTTTCTGAGCTAATTCATGATGTTGTTGATCAACAAAAAGTTTTTTAGATTCAGAATGCTCCAGAACAAATGCCAGAATATTGGCTCCGGACAACGGATTCGCCAGCAGAACCTTATATCCTCCGTACATTCCACCCAAAAATAATTCCAGGGCAGCCTGACCGTTTCCGAGCAAACCTGCAACTGGCTCATTCGGAGGAAAATCCATGTTCTTTAGATACCGTGCAATCGATTGCACTCTTGCTTGAAATTCGCTCCATGTGTGACTGATTCCGGATTCAGGATATTTCACAAATAGACGATCTGGAGAAGTTTCAGCGTGCTGATCAATCAAACTGCGAATCGTGTGGCCTGCGGGATTCATACTTTCAATAGATTGGTATTTTTTTATTAAGCATTATAATTTTTAATTTAACGTCCGTGTTTGTTCCAATACTCTCCGAAAATTTCTTTTTCACTTGGTTCAACAGGTGGAATTGGGTGAACAATACGGACAATGTTCAGGTAATGTCGATAGTTTAGATTTTCACTTATGGAATTACCGCCCCATGTACCGCAGCCCATTGAGAGCGAAAACGGCAATCCGTTATCGAAACTGCCTCCGGTGGCAAAACAATGTGCCTGGTTCACAATCACACGGCAAGCAGGAAGATTCAATCCTATTTGCAAAGGCCTTGATTTGTCTGTTGAGTGTAGTCCCACTGAATGCCCCTTGCCCTGAAAATCATAAATTTCCCGGACTTGTTCACATGCAGTTTCAAAATTTGAGGCACGATACACGGTTAACACCGGGCACAGTTTTTCGCCGGAAAAAGGGAATTCGAACCCCGTTCCGGTCTCTTCGACCATTAGCATTTTGACATTATTCATTTCTGAACGTTGAAGTCCAATTGCTTCCGCAATTTCTGGAGCCGACTTTGCGATTAAATCCTGATTGAGTCTGCCCTGAATCCACAAAGTGTTTTGCAGGTTTTGTGTTTCTTCCAGACTCAGAAGAGTACCACCCTCGGTTTCCAGAGCTGCTATTGCTTTGTCATAGACATCCTCTACAATCACCACGCTGTTTTCAGAAGAACAACTGGTAGCGTTGTCAAATGTTTTGGAAGCAGTTATTTTTCTTGCGGCAGAAACTAGATTTGCTGTTTCATCTATGATTGATGAAACATTGCCTGCACCAACTCCAATCGCGGGTGTACCGCTGCGGTAGGATGCGCGGACATTGTTTTGTGAACCTGTAACCACCACAAGATCAACCAATTGCATTAATTCATGAGTCGCTTCTTTGCTGACCGGTGCAGGGAGTTTCTGGATGAGGTTTTTTGGATGCCCCAAACTGCGTAAAACATCTTGCAGCAAATCCACAACTCGTTGACAAACATCGTCACCCTTTGGCGAGGGTGAGAGTATAATTGCATTTCGGCCTTTGATAGCGTTAAGAGTTTTGTTTAGCGGAGTGGCTATGGGATTGGTTGAGGGAGTAACTGCTCCCACGACACCGACGGGACGTGCAATTTCTACCAAGCCTAGTTCAGGAAGTTTACTGACGATTCCACAGGAAGGTGCGTGTTTCAAATCACGCAAAAGTCCCAACGTCTTGCGGTGATTCTTGATTATTTTGTCATCTACATTTCCAAGTCCAGTATCTCGAACAGCCTGTTCCGCAAGTGAGCGGTTCGTTTTCGGCTCAAGAATTGCCCAAGCCAATCCTGTGATTAATTCGTCAACAGTAATTTGGCTGGCCGTTTCAATTTCAGCTTGTGCCGTTTGTGCTTTACCAACAACAGTTTCAACAGAGGTTAGAGTCATTTTATGCTTTCGAGGTAGCCTAGGATAACTTAGCTTGCAGAGAAGCGACAGTAGAAATTTAAAATTATATGTTCGAGATTGTTGAGAAATTCCTCAAGTTAAACTTTGGTGCTACGTCCAGAATTTTTTCAACAAAACTTTAGGAAACAAATTCAACTGTGAGTCTCAGGAGCACTTATAACTTTTGCACTTTGTTAATCGAATATATCTTAAATTCAACTAGTTGATCTCATTTATCAAGAATATAAATTAAATAAATTAAGTTAATCTCTTGTCATAATGTTTTTTCCTTGACATTAATTTAAATTGTGATATTCATGTGGTTGAAATTATCACATAGTGTGATAATGGTTATAATTATTTATGATATTCTATGGAGTTTCAGATGAATAAACTTAAATTGAAAAAACTGGTTAAATTTGGTTTTGCAGCATTAACAGGTATATTTGTAGCGGGTGCGGGTGTTGCGGTTGCATTTGAATGCAAGGTCAAGAACAGCAGTATGGCTAAACCATCAGGTTTCCCCAGTCGTGCATTAACCATGATAGTCCCTTATGGACCTGCTGGGGGTTCAGGACAGGTGGCATCAGCAATGGCTGAGGGAGTTACTGGTCATTCTGGTGTTAACATTAACCGAGACCATAAACCAGGTGGATCAGGTACTGTTGGAATGACAGCTTATATGTCTGCTCCAGCGGACGGATATACCGTCCTTGAACATATTGATGATGCTTCATCTGCTCATGCATTGGATTCGAGTAGGCCAAACCCCGCTGTAGATTTGGTACCACTTGTTATCTCCCAAGTGACATTTTCACAAATATATATTCGGACCAATGAAACTCGTTTTAGTGACTGGTCCTCATTTGTAAAATTTGTCAAAGGTAAAAACGGTAAGTCAACCATCGCCAATGTTTCCAAGGAAGGTTCTATGGAGCGGGTAACGATGAAATTCATCACCGAAAGTGCGGGTATGAAAATTCAACAGATTTCCTTTGATAAGGGTGCGCCCCGTTATGGTGCACTTCTAGGAGGACAGGTTGATGCTCTGTTCGAGCAACCCGGTGATGTCAGGAAGTTCCTTGACGCAGACAAATTCAAGCCAATCCTGACCATTTTTAATGAACGACCATCTGTTTTTGGTGATGTTCCTACTCATAAAGAAATGGGAATGAATTTTGAGCCACTATTACGCTTTCGAGGGTTTTACGTGAATGCAAATACACCATATAATCGAGTCCAATGGCTCCAATGGGCATTCCAAGGTGGATATTGTCAGGATAGTTACCAAAAATTCAATGATTCAAAATTCATGAATGTTATAGATAGTTATCGAGACACTGCAGGTGGCAGGGATTTGATTAATGCCTCGATTATTCAATATAGAAATGTTTATAAAGAGATGGGACTTAATGTTAAATAATTTATCCCAATTTATTTAAATCTCTAAAAAATCATCCCCAAATCGTGTCCGGTGTTTTCAACCGGACACAATCCCAAAAAATTTTGAGCGGATCCATGTCCAAGTTAAAGACAAACCATAAGGTTGAAACCTTGATTTGGTTAACTATTGTGGTAGTCTTTTTTGTTTTTTCATTTGAGTTTAATCAGGAAATTGAAATATATAAATTTGGAGCCACAGGTTGGCCCAGAGTAATTTTAGGCCTTCTTTTACTGGTAACGTTGGGTAATTTTCTCCATCTTTACAAAAAAGGTTCAGAAGCCCAGCAAGGAAGGGTTGGCATTTCTGATATTGAAGAGGAAATTACATATGATGGTATTGGTTCAATCAAGAAGTTGTTAGCAATACTGTCTCTGCCGCTCATATTTTCATGGTCGCTAAAACCAGTAGGATTCTATTCGGCGACACCTGTTTTCATCGCTCTCACAATTATGCTATTAGGTGAAAAACGGATAAAATGGATTTTAGGAATTACATTATTCATATATTTAGTTCTGATATTATTGTTTATGGTAATCCTCAATGCTCCACTCCCTCAGGGTAATGTATCCCCATTCTATGATTTTAGTGCGTTCATGTTGACTCTAAATACCAAACTACACCAATCACTTAATTTTTAATTTACAGATGGTTGATAATTTTCTTGCTGGTAGTGCAGCTCTTTTTGGAGATCCTTTCACTATTGGAATATTTATCTTTGGTGTTATAGGTGGAATGCTGTTTGGTGCCATTCCCGGGGTTAGTATGTTAACTCTTGCAGCTATATTGTTGCCATTCACAGCTAGTCTTGAGCCAGCTCAAGGCGTGATGCTATTTGCAGTAATATATTGTACAGGCACTTACGGTGGAGCTATTACGGCAATACTGTTTAATATACCAGGTGCTCCTGAAAATGCTCCAACTGCATTCGACGGGTATCCTATGACCCGCAAAGGTCAATCTGGAAAAGCAGTTGGAGCAGCAGTTTTGTGTTCTGCAATCGGTGGTGTCTCATCTGCGTTGATAATGATGGCGGCAACAGAACCTTTGGCGAACTGGGCAATCTCCAATATAGGGCCTCCAGAAATATTTGCATTGGTATTTTTCGGCCTTGCTGTTGCTTCCTCAGTAGGTGGAAGAACTATGTGGAAGGGGTGGATGTCTGTGTTACTCGGTTTACTAATTGCTACGATTGGCCAGGATCCTGTTGGAGGTATAAATCGATTCAATTTCGGTATTTCTGATCTTGCTGCTGGCATAGCATTTGTTCCTGCTATTATGGGTTTTTTTGCAGTTTCTGAAATTTTCGTTCAAGCAGAAAAAAAAGCAGTTGGCATGTATAAAGCCCCAAAACTTAGTCTTGATTTCCCTACTATTTTAGAACTATGGTCTCATAAAATTGCTGTGTTAAGATCCATGCTGGTTGGTTTTTTCTGCGGAATTCTTCCTGGAATCGGTGCAACCCTTGCGGCATTTATGGGCTATGGTGAGGCAGTACGCTGGTCTAAAAATAAAGATTCATTTGGAAAGGGCAATATAGAAGGGGTGATATCTTCCGAAACTGCTAATAATGCTGCTACTGGAGCCGCAATGATCCCGTTGCTGGCACTCGGACTTCCAGGCGGTGCTATGACAGCATTAATGGTAGGGGTCTTTCAGATGCACGACCTGGAACCAGGTCCAATGGTTTTTTATAATTCACCTGATTTGATATGGATTGTTTTTGCTGCAATGTTTTATGCAAATTTATCAATTCTATTCATAGGTTTAATAGAAACTAAGACGATTTTACATCTACTAAAAATACCTTTTCAATTTTTGGCACCGATGATTTTGCTGCTGGCAAGTATTGGCTCATATATTGGACGCGGTCTGGTGCTTGATGTAATGATAATGTTTTGTACTGGAATAATGGGTTTTTTGCTAAGACGCTCAGGTTATTCTATCCCTGGAATTGTGTTAGGTATTATTCTTGGTAAAATCGGTGAACAAAATTTTGCACAAGGAATGCAGATGGTCCATTATGATGTGCTGGAATATTTATCGCGTCCAATCTGCCTGTTATTGATAATTGCCGGATTTTTGACATTATTTACAGGTATATACAAAGCGTTGTCATATTCATTCAAGTCCTAAAATGTTGTCCAAAACATGACAACCAAGCCATTACTTCAAGAGAAACCCTCGATACGGATCATTTTCTGGATTTGCATTGCAGAAATCCTTACAATGCAGGGAGTCTTTACGTTTTCATCCATGCTTCCTTTTTTTTTAGCAGAATGGAAGTTGGACAGTATTGACGCTGGCTGGATCAGCGGGATATACTATGGATCATACATGATATCTGTCATGATTTTGGTCAGCCTTACCGATTGGATTGATGCGAAAAGAATATACATCATCGGTGTTTTGATTACTTTTATCAGTTGCATAGGATTCGCATTGTTTGTTGAGGGGTACTGGAGCGCAATGTTATTCAGAGCCCTGGGAGGAATAGGTCTGGCAGGAACTTACATGCCCGGGCTGAAAGCTCTGACAGACCGTCTCTCTGGTACATCTATGGTTCGTGCCACATCTTTTTATACCTCCTCATTTGGTATCGGGAGTGCACTTTCATTTCTGATTGGAGGCTCCATTCTCAAATGGTTCTCCTGGCAAATTGCTTTCTGGATTGCCGGCTTATGTGCTTTGCTGGCACTGCTGATTGTATCTAAAGTATTGGAAAATCGTCCAAACCGGGTTGGGTTTCGTTCCGGTCTTCGTTCACTGGACTTCAGGCCTGTATTAAGAAACTCAAATGTAATGGGTTGGATCGCCTGCTATACAACCCATAATTATGAACTGTTTGCATTCCGATCATGGATTGTTGTTTACCTGACATTTGCTTTGACTGGTGTAACTGGTGGTTTTTTTCAACCTTCAAACATAATTTTCTTTGGGGTGCTTCTTGGAATGCCGTCCAGCGTCATCGGCAATGAACTAGCAATGCGTTATGGCAGAATACGAGTTGTAGTAAGTATCATGTGTCTCTCAGCAGTTTTAGCCATTATGGTTGGAAACAGTATTGGTCTTTCAGCACCTTTGTTGATAGCACTTGTCCTTGTTTATGGATGTTTTGTTACAGGAGATTCTGCTTCAATCACCACTGGTGCAATTGAAAGTGCTTTGGAGGAAAATCGTGGAGTTACAATGGCCGTCCATTCAAGCATAGGCTTCATTGGTTCTTTCCTGGGGCCTATTGGTTTTGGATTAGTCCTCAATACTTTTGGAGGTCATAACAGCTCCGAGGCATGGTTTTGGGCATTTGCGTCAACAGGATTTGTTCTACTGTTAGGCCCCATCCTGTTATTAATTCTCAGGACCGTTAAAAAGACTTAATTATTTCTGGTGGATATGATGTTATTCAAAGTAAATTGAAGAAAAAATCTAAATTATAGAGAAAAATCAATGTCTCATTCAATTCTTGTTTATGAACATGGTGGCCCAGAGGTCATGAAGTGGGAAGAAATTCCACCTCAGTATCCTGGAAGAGGTGAAGTTTTAATTGATCAAAAGAAAGTTGGCTTGAATTTCATTGATGTTTATCAAAGATCTGGAAGCTACCCGTTAAGCCTGCCTTCCAGCATAGGAATGGAAGGAGTTGGTGTAGTAGACATAATTGGAGAAGATGTAGAAAATGTTAAAGTTGGTGATCGAGTTGGCTATGTTATGGGGCCGCCTGGTTCTTATGCAGAAAGTCGTTTATACCCTGCAGAAAGGTTAATTAAGCTACCTGATTATATTTCTGACTCTCAAGCTGCAGCAATACTATTGAAAGGTTTGACTGTATCATATCTAATTAATAAAACCTTTCCAGTTAAGAAAGGTCAAACAGTTTTGTTTCATGCCGCTGCAGGAGGAGTAGGACTTATTGCTTGCCAATGGCTAAATAAACTTGGTGTTGAAGTTATTGGTACCGTAAGCTCAGATGAAAAAGCTGAGATAGCTAAGGCTCATGGATGCCATCACACTATAAATTACTCTCTTGAGGATTTCACTGCGGGCGTTGAAGAGATAACAGACGGAAAAGGGGTTCCAGTTGTTTTTGACGGTGTTGGTTCAGATACTTTTGAAGGATCTTTAAAGTGTCTTTCCCCTTTTGGCCTTTTGGTGTCTTTCGGTGCTTCTTCAGGACCTCCTCCTGAATTATCAGTATCAGTGTTGGCAAAAAAGGCTCTTTATATTACCAGGCCTAGTCTTTATCCACACACATCAACAGCAAAGCTTACTGCGGAAATTAGCTCTCCCCTATTCGAAGCAGTAAGAGATCATCTATCAATATCTATTAATCAATCATATCCTCTGAAGGATGCGGCAAATGCTCACCGTGCTTTGCAAAGTCGCAAAACAACTGGATCTACAATTTTGGAAATTTAGATATAAATAAAATAAAACATAGGGTAATATAATTTAAAATAGTAGTAAGAATATCCGCAGTTCCTATCTGATTTCTTGCTTCATAGAATGGGCTCGTCTATAATGGTATAAAAAACGTATTTTTCTCCAAATTGATTCAAAATATCATGTCAGTTCTTATCGATAATAATACTAAGTTACTTGTTCAGGGAATCACTGGTTCACAAGGTATGCTTCATACTCGAGGCTGCAGAGATTACGGAACTAACGTAGTATCTGGAGTAACTCCAGGTAAAGGTGGACAGGATTTTGAAGGTGTACCGATTTATAACACGGTACAGGACGCAGTTAAAGCTACAGGTGCAAATGCTTCGATGATACTCGTTCCTCCCCCATTTGCTGCGGATGCAATCATGGAAGCAGCAGATGCAGAAATCCCTTTAATAGTTGCCATTACCGAGGGAGTTCCAGTTTTGGATATGGTGAGTGCAGTTTCTTTTGTAAACCAAAAAGGATCCCGTTTGATTGGTCCGAATTGTCCGGGTATTATAACTCCGGGACAAATTAAAATAGGAATTATGCCTGGATCGATTCATAAAACTGGGCCGGTGGGTGTAGTTTCTCGTTCCGGAACGCTTACCTATGAAGCAGTTGGACAACTCTCTCGTGTTGGTTTGGGCCAATCGACTTGTATTGGTATTGGCGGAGATCCTGTGAATGGAACAAATTTCATTGACTGTCTCAAACTTTTTCAAGAAGATCCGCAAACTGAAGCCATAGTCATGATTGGAGAAATTGGCGGAGATGCAGAAGAACTGGCTGCAGCATATGCAAAAGATAATGTTTCCAAACCCATTGTAAGTTTCATTGCAGGTCAAACAGCTCCCCCCGGACGTCGCATGGGACATGCCGGTGCCATTATTTCAGGTGGACATGGTACGGCTGCTGAAAAAATGAATGCTTTGGAGGCGGCAGGCATCCACGTAGTGAAAACTCCTGCAGAAATTGGGGAAAAGATGCTGGAAGTTTTGGGACTAGAATAAGGGCTCCCTCGCACAGATGCTTACTCATCAAATGTATGCTACTCACCTGAATGCACTTAGGAGTTTTTAAGACTTAAATTAAAAATTTCTCCAGGAAAACTTAAGAAACTTAAATCAGTTACTTGCAACAGCAGGTCTATATTTTTGAGAAGAGTTTGCGGTTACAGGAAGAACAGTAAAAATTGCTTTTTGGATACGTGTATCTGTTTGAAGGGTGGAGATTATTTTTTCGATGTTTTTATATTCGAAGTATTTGCAGAAAATGGAGAGGTAAAGTTGATTGATGTGCTTTTCTGTGTTTGAACCATTGCGTGATTCAACTTCAACTATACGCTTCGCAATCTCGTTTACCAGCCAGGGCATTTCTTCAAATTTATTCCGAAACAAACCAAAGATCTCTGCAAAAACTTCAATCAACGAAATAGAGAACTCTTCATTCAGTGCCCCGGTTTCTATATGGTAGTAGCTGCAGACTCGCTGTTTTATGTGTTCCAGCATCCTACCCTGGAGCATGTTCACCAACAGTTGCTTTTCCTGCTTCAAGTTACATTTTGATTCTTCCGAGTTGGCTTCGGAGAGTGAATCTAAACAATCAGCAATAACCCGAGTATACGGGCTTATAGTTATCATTTTTAACAGAAGACCAAAGAAAACCGGTGAGATGGTTATCTTAGAGTGCTATGTCCGTTACAGTGTTAATAATAAGAAAGCAAGCAGATAACTGATTACAATGTCTAAAAGTCAATCAACATACAATATGTAGCTTGCTAATAAATTACAAGTCCATTGGGAAAAATTTTCTATATTTATTTATCCTGTCCAGTATTGTGCAAACCGCACACCATTACTATTTTGCCATTTTCAACAATTAATTTTACTCCGTTCAATATTTGATTTTTTAGTATTTTCAATTGCACTCTGTAATAATTCAGTATTTTTTCCTCAGTGAGTAAATGTTAAAACACGATAATCTCTGAAGAAGATAGGCTCTGATTTGCTGTGACGTAAAAAGACATGTGGTGCACAAGATACGTAATATTTTATGGCTGATCGGTGGATTCTAGAGTGATGTAGTACCGAACATCCGATAATTATTATAGTCAAAAGATGAAATCCCAGCGTGACATTTCAAACCTTTAATGTTAAGCGGATCGGTTGGTGATCTGAGGCATTTGTATCGGTGTTGACAGAAACGGTTTGAATTTGCTGAATAAAATTTTCACTGAGGAAAAAATAATCACGGCAGTGTGGACCGTTTTTCCATTGTTTGTGATCAAACACTCCACAGGTTGGGCTCCTGTTCTCACTAGGATTGACTACATTCCAGGCATCAAACAAATCCGGAATTTTGTCGGGTAACGGAGAGGTCATTCTCTCATAAGAAACACTGTCCAGTGTGAAATTAAAATCACCACAAATCACCATTTTTTCTGGACGATCAACTCTCTCAAGCGGAGTATTCGGTAAATCCAGTCCAGGTTCATTATATTGAATGCAGGCTTCTTCGTGCAACTCACGGATACGCTGGACTTGTGACAAATTTTGTTTTTCTGAAAAAAATTCTAGATGTGTATTCATCATCCGAAATGCTCCGGAACTGGTGGGAATCACAAGTTCAGTTGTTTGTCTCAACATAAATTTTACTTTTGGATCAGCAGGTGAGGGCAGCAGGTGATGCAGGACTTGAATAGGTGAATGCCGGGTCAGCACCAAGTTCCCAAACTGTCGCCGTCCTCCGTTAAATCCTCCTGAACGGTCATGTGATGCTCCAAAAAAAGATTCGTATTCCGGAAATAATTTCTGCAATTCTGCAACCTGATCACTCCCGTTGTCGGTGGCAGGATAGTTTCGGGAAACTTCCTGTAAACAAATTAAATCCGGAAATCCATCAATGAGGATTTCCCGGGCAATTCGGCTCAAGTCGATGCGTCCATCAACTCCTTTTCCATACTGAATATTCCAACTTACAATAGTTAACATATATTTTTAACCTGATTCAAACTTTCCCAGTATCGTTTGTCCTTTAAGCTCTTTCAATTGGACAGGAAGAAGCTGATTTCGTAGATCAGAATTATATAATTCATTCAGTACTACACGGATATAATTGTCTGTGTATCCACTGATAGTACCATCTGGCTTCATGGATTCCCAAAGTACTTCTCGTGATTGTCCTAAAAATTTTTGATGAAATACTCGACGTTTTTTTGTGCTTAACAAACGCAACTTTTCACCTCGTTGCTGTTTGACAATTGGTGGAACTTGCTCTTTCATCTTGAATGCCGGTGTTCCATTACGGGCTGAAAATGGGAAAACATGAAAATATGCTAGAGGCAGTTTTTTAAGTAAATTTAGAGTGCTTTTAAATTCAGTTTCACTTTCTTCAGGAAACCCCACCATCACATCTGTACCGAGGCACAAGTCCGGGACACTTTCGAATGCTCGCCATATTTCATCTGTATATTCTGCTGCAGAATAACGGCGCTTCATCTTTTGCAGAATAATGTCAGATCCAGATTGCAAAGGCAGATGAAAAAACGGTACCAGTTTATGCTGCGCGTCTGACATATATTGAAAAAGTATTTCCGGAACAGTGGTTGGCTCAATGGAACTGATGCGGATCCGGGACAGTCCCGGTAGAGTATTGAGAAAATCAACTACGTCCACTAAAGTCCGTTTTCCAGTTTTATATGTTCCAACGTTGACTCCAGTAATTACAATTTCCTGTATGCCCTCTTGAACTAGCATCCGGGCTTCTTCCTGCAAATTCGAGAATTCTCGGTAACGGGATCGACCTCTTGCAAAAGGTATGATGCAGAATGTACACATGAAATCGCAGCCGTCTTGGATTTTTAGCGAAGTACGAGTGCTTTGATGAGAGGTTGTGGTACCAGAGAATTGAAGCGTTGAGTTAGCAGCGACCACGTCACGTTCAATTGTTTTAGTTTGTTTTTGTAGTTTTTGGCTAGATA
>Ga0209090_10002075_pt1 | contig 12708 bp, 10 predicted proteins | sample ArcticOcean_MG_C_9_FD_187432 | JGI IMG/M metagenome (GOLD analysis project Ga0209090, IMG submission 187432) | Marine microbial communities from western Arctic Ocean - ArcticOcean_MG_CB2_152 (SPAdes) (version 2) | ecosystem: Environmental > Aquatic > Marine > Oceanic | place: Arctic Ocean... | reverse complement strand
TTTTCGCTATAGATTTGAATGTCCCCATCGCCACTCATCTCTACCCAGGCATTACCTTTTGCATTTATTATATAAATTAATCCGTTGGTGTCGTCCATTAATACCTGGTTTCCACCTGCTGTTCTAATTCTTATATTTTTACTTTCGCCGTTGGTGTCACCGTCATCCATTACAAAACTGTGTCCGCCTGTTCTGTGTGTGCCGTCTTTTTTACCTGTATCGAGATTTATGTCTTCTGCACCTGGTGTTGATATACCAAATACTGCACTAGGTGATTCTCTTCTTGCACTAGAACTAGATATGCCTCTGAGCTTGTCGTTAATTAATCCTTGGTCTAAAATAGGTTTTGTTATGTACGGATTAACTGGTCTTGTAGCACTGTTGCCATGGTCTACATCAGGCGTTCGTTTGTTAACTTCTGCTACAGGTAATTTCGCATCTCCGCCGAATGTTTTTCCAGCGGCGTTACCTGGGACCATATTAGCCATTTGGTCTGGCAGTAAGCATCCTAATACGAATGGTAATTTAGATTTGCCGTCTGCGAAACATACTAGTACCCAGTTACCTACATCAGGTGGAACCATCCACATGCCGTAACTTTTTTGTGTTTCGACATATGATGCTAAATTATCACCAATTCTGTTAGAAGGTGTGCTTCCGCCGAACGGTGTACTCCAAAATGCATTGACCCAGTTGCTTGGATTATCTCTGTCTTTGCCTAATGCTGGAATGTATACAGTTAATCGTCCACTATGTGTATCGTCTTTTGGTCTAACAATAACTTCGCCTAGATATACACCAAAGTCTAAGTCAGCATTTTTAGTTAATGACGCTGTAGGATTACTACTGCTAACCTTAAATTTATCTGCTCTATACTTTCCACTTATACTCATTACTCGTCGCCTCCATCTAAGCCGTAATCTATATCTACTAAATCATACATAGACAAATCTAGTGCTGTCTGTTTCTTGGCATTCAGATCTAGTTCAAACATGCCATTTGCAAATGTTGCCGTTACTTGCATAATCTGATAAACCCCACTTAAAAAGTATGCTGTTCCTGCCTTAGACATATAACCTGTGTTGTTATCTTCATCGTCTACATCTGGATCTATTACTCTGGGAGTTTGCATTGTGAACAAAAAGTAATTATCATTCCCGTCATATGAGATAGCGTCCATATCGGATTCTTTAACGCCGCCTTCGCCAGCCACATATTTTTTTCCTTTCATTGGATCTACTGGCTTAGCGCCTAAGTACCACGGATCTCCTCTAACCTTTAATCCTAAGTCAACTAGTATACTTGCATCGTTAACATTTTGAAACATGTACCCGAACAATGTTGCTTTATTTGAGCCATCGCTTGTATTTCCAGATGTAGTTACTACACTCACCGTGTTACTAAAACTTGGTTTAACTGTTGCCGTCGCCGTGCTGGCGATGTCTCTGAGCTGACTCATAGCTTTGTGCCCACTTAACTCGCCTATAATTGTTTCTGTGCCACCACCAGTATCTGCTAGTAAGTCAGAACTATATAAATATCCGCTTGGCTCAGGTTTATAATTGCCTTGATTATTGACGCCGCCAGCTTCACCGACCGGGGCAAGTGTTTGCTCTCCAGTTACAGCATCTTTTTGGTATCCTAATGGATTTGTTCCGCCTTGAGATTGAAAAATAATTGCTTGGGCTAACGTCATATATCGACCTTTATCCTTAGCCATTTCATCTTGTTGTGCCGGTGATAACCCGAGAGAGTCTATGGCTTGTTGTCGCATAGTGGGGTCGTCTTGTAGTTTTTTTGATAATGCTTTACTGTCGGTTTGTATAGCGTCTTTATATGCTTTTGCATTTTTACCATCCGGGTCGTTTGGATCGCCCCCAGGACCATTTGGGCTAGTAGAAGAGTCTCCCATTTTGCCGCCGCCTGGCGCTCCTAGTAATAATTGTCCTGCTTTATAAGAAATATCAGCACTCAGTATTTGGTCATTTAACCCAGTGTACAAGTAGTGGTACGCCTTTTTAATTTTCATTTCTCGCACACGAGTAGTCACATTGTCTTTAGTAGTTTCAAATTCAGCCATCGATATAGCAGTGCCTTCATCTGCAGTATCGTATATTACAGGCTTATATGTAATCCTCTTTCCATATGTGTTTCGTCTATGGTCATATTTTAACCATTCTACAGTTGCTTCAATTTTATACCAACTGGTGAATGTTTGGTTAAGATCTATTCCGGCTGGATCAACGTCAGGACTAGCAAAATCAAATTTCCTTGTGGTCATCTCTAAGAAGTCATCATTCATTACCAGTAACGTTGTGAGTATCCTGTGGAAATTTGTGCCTTGTTTAACTTGTATTCTATCAAAGCTCCATATGCCGCCAGATGCTTGTATGCCACCATCTAAACTTTCCGGATTATCTTCTAGTGCCTTGTCGTATGCTTCTCTTGTTTTTATGCCTTGTGACTGGGCATTCATTAATCTGTTTACTTGCTCTGCTGTGTCGGCATTAGTATATTTAATTGTAGCATCGCCGAGCTTCGCTTTAATTGAACTAAGATCAAACACGATTTCGTCTTGTACAGCATGTTCTTTATAGTTGTCTTCTCTAAACTTTGTAAGTGTTTCTTGCAAATCTTCTAAACATTTAATCACAGAACCGCCTGTCATACTAGTGTCTGCAGGAATTGTATAAAATGTATCTGAGAATGCAGATTGAGAACCGATTACAACTGCAAAGTCATATGTACTACCCTGGTCTGTTATGCTTACATCGATAGTTGCAATCTCACATTGCCAGCACCATGGCCCGTCAATAGTAACAGGTTCGCCGGCGGCTTCATTGTCGTCGATGTCGTCTGTGTATCCTTTAAAAGATAGCTCGAGAAATATAGGAGCGTTAGCAAACATGCCTGCTTTAATTCCTAATGCCTTTTTAGCCATTTGTATTTGGTCTAATAAGTCTGCGGCGCCTGGTTGTATAAGTGTGAATGAACCGTTAGTAACAAATGCCCCTGAATTACCTTTAACTATGTTTAGCGAAATATTTTCTATTGCTATACCGGTTACACCTGTTTGGGCAATAATAACCGTTTCCTCTGGCTCGGCTTTTAAAGCACCATTCATATAGCCGCCTCCTTCGGTAAGTTTAGTCTCATCAGGGATCATGTAAAGTCGCCAGTTGTATGTGGCGTTATTAAATGCGTCTAACTTGTTACCCGCAACTTCGCCAAGATAACGATCTTCTTTTATAACTGTTTGGGTTTTCTCTTTTTCTTTCTTGTTCCAGAACGGCATTAGTTAATTACTCTGTCGATTGTCTCTTTGGTAGGGATATAAATCGGTAAGCCTGATACAAAATCTTCTATAGGGTCAATAATTAAATCTGGGTTCCTTAGTGCAAACACCCACCATAGTCTCACAGTGCCATACAACTCGTGGGCTAGTAAGTCGGGGCGTTTTGCATATTTGGCATCTACTGCATATAATCTATCTGCTCGACTTTTAGGAAGTTTCGGTAAATCATTTACGTCAAGGTACCAGCCGGTTGTTGGCGCACGTTTTAGAAAACTATCTTTACTATTAAATGAAGCCATTAGATAAATCCATCCGATAATCCTTTGCCACTAGTGAATCGTTGCAAGTTAAATTTCTTTCTAGTTTTCCTGTATGTGTACTGTGGAGCAAGTTCTATCATAATACTAGTCTGTGTTGGCATCATTGTTGTTTTACCATTGTATTTAACTGGAACGTAATCTACATCGGGCGGTAACTGGAAGTTATAGTTTTTTATAATAACAGGTACTTTGTTGAATCCAAATTCTCCCAAGTATTCAAACAACAACACTGGAGGAGGTGTACCGTAGTAGCCTGATTTAACAGCACTATCACCATAGAATGCTTTGGTAACACTTCGTAAAAAATGAAACACTGCTAACAAATATTGTGCTTCTTCAGTAGTATTTGCTGTAAACGTTCCTGTGATAGGCAACGTTGTAGGTCTACTATTAATGTAAGTATAAAATGGATAGTTCGAACCATGCTGTGTTGCTTCGTTGTAATCAACCGATGCCGCAAGGAAGATGTCCGGAGTAAAAGGAAACACAATTCCGCCTCTATCTTGCAATGGCTGTAACACACTGTCGGGAATGTCTTTAGTAGGATCGTCAGGATCTACTAGACCGTACGCCCATCTCTCTCCACCTTTCTTAGGTCGGATTCTTGCTCGCCAATCTATTTCGTCGAACTCTGTACCGTCTTGTCTCGACACCAGTTGGTCAAACTGCTCTACGCCGCCGATCACCTTAGGTTGGTTATATTCTGTATCATTTGCCATATTGTGCTCCTTCGTACTATTTATCAAGATAAATAATAGCACGTTTTAATTATTAGTAAGATTATTAGAAAACAGTTGACATTGTCTATGTTAGGCGCTATACTACTGTTTAACTAAGGAGATTATATGGCTCACATTACACCAAAAAAGGTTAATTATTTAAACAATAAAGATATACTCAAGCAAATTCATGCTAGTAAAATGTCTTATTGTTATGTGCAAGACGACATGTACATGAATCCAGATATCATTTTAATGGATATAGCAGAAGTTAACAAGACTACTATAGCACAAGCTCAAGAAAACAGATCAGCAAAATTGCAGTCTGAAGGATATCAAACTGCTATGAAAGAAGGCGGATGGGATAAGAAGCCCAAGCAAAAAGACTTTGCTGTTGATCCACTTTCAATACCGGTAGATGAATTAGTATTTAGAGTAATGGGGTATGACCATATTCCAGATGAGCCTGGTAGAAAGAAAACAACTAAAACAGTTGCTGACACAAAAGCAAAACTAAATTTCCCACCGTTCAAGCATTACATCGTAGATGGCGCTGGAACTAATCCTAGAGAAGTTGGCAGAAGTCATTGGGTAGGTGGACTACACAATGGGCACTTCAGTGTCGACCACGGAAAAATTACAAACACCCTCGGTAGCATGTTTATGAAACTTGTTGAGCGTTACAGTCAAAGAGGTAACTGGAGAGGTTACACTTATGTTGACGAAATGCGTGGACAAGCATTAGTGCAACTTGCTCAAATAGGATTGCAGTTCAACGAAGCAAAGTCAGACAATCCATTTGCATATTATACCGCTACAGTTAATAACAGTTTCACTAGAGTTTTAAACTTAGAGAAACGTAACCAATCAATTAGAGACGACATCTTAATCGAGTCTGGACATTTACCAAGTTACGGTAGACAGATAGCATACGAAAATGAGATGAAAGAGCTTCGTAAGGTTGCAGAGACTGAAGTAGAAAATACATCAACTGAGTAACAAACATTATGGCAAACCTTTTTGAAAGGGCCGCGTGTTTCACCGATATACATTACGGCTTAAAGCAAAACAGTAGACAGCATTTAATAGACTGTGATAATTTTATAACATGGTTTATTGAGGAAGCTAAATCTAGAAATTGCGAAACTTGTATATTCCTAGGCGACTGGCATCATCATAGAGCAAGTATTAACATTGCTACTATGAACTCTACTATTAAAGACTTAAAGCGATTAAACGATGCGTTTGAAACTGTTTACTTCATTACTGGAAATCACGACTTGTTCTATAGAGAAAAGCGTGACTTAAACAGTATCGAATTTGCCAGAGACATGTCTAACATTGTAATGGTCGATGACCACTTCCTGCAAGATGACGTTGCGATTGTTCCGTGGCTCATAGGCGACGAACATAAACAAGTTGCTAAAGTAAAATGCAAATACATGTTCGGGCATTTCGAGTTACCGTACTTTAAAATGAATGCTATGATTGAAATGCCAGATCACGGTGGCATCAGAGCAGACATGTTGAGCGGGCCAGAATATGTATTCAGCGGACATTTCCATAAAAGACAATATAAAAATAACATACATTACATAGGTAATGCTTTCCCACACAACTATGCAGACGCTCAAGACAATGACCGTGGCGCCATGTTTTTAGAATGGGACGGCGAACCACAATATGTTAATTGGGAAGAATGTCCAAAGTATGTTACAATGGGATTACGTCAACTACTTGAAGCACCTGAGAAGTATTTAGATGCTCAAACACATGCAAGAGTTAAACTAGATGTAAACATTAGTTACGAGGAAGCAAACTTTATTCGTGAAACATTTGCAGAACAGTTTAAAGTTAGAGAGATACAATTACTGCCTGTTAAAGAAGAAGAGGAAGCATTTGAAGGTGGAGAAATTCAGTTTGAAAGTGTGGACCAAATTGTTATACAGCAATTAGAAACTATTGAAAGCAACTTAGTCGACACCGGCGAGCTTGTTAAAATTTACAGAAGTTTAGAGACCTTATAATGCTTACTATAAAAAACGTAACAGCAAAAAACTTTATGAGTATTGGCAACAACACTCAAGCAGTTACATTTGACACCGAGCAACTGACATTAGTTCTAGGACACAATTTAGACCTTGGCGGAGATGGCAGTAGAAACGGTACAGGTAAAACAACTATAATCAATGCACTAAGTTACGGTCTGTACGGCGAAGCATTGACAAATATTAAACGTGATAACTTAATCAATAAGACAAATGCTAAAGGCATGATTGTTACTGTTGACTTTAATATCAACGGAAAGGAATATCGCATCGAGCGAGGGCGCCGACCTAACACACTAAAGTTTTTTATAGACGGTGTAGAGAAAGCTGATGATGAACAGCAAGGCGACAGCAGAGAAACCCAAAAAGAAATAGAACGTATCATTGGGTTCCCGCATAATATGTTTAAGCATTTAATTGCATTGAATACATACACCGAACCGTTCCTTAGTATGAAAACTAATGACCAACGTGATATGATTGAGCAGTTATTAGGCATCACAGAGATTAGTGAAAAAGCAGAGCTACTTAAAGAGCTACTTAAAAATACCAAAGACAGTATTAAGGAAGAAGAACAGCGAATACAGGCTGTACAAAATGCTAACAAGCGTATTGAAAAAAATATCGATGATATTGAATTGCGTAGGAAAGCATGGGACAATCAGCACGGCAATAAACTCTCAGAATTATCACGGTCCTTAGATGCATTGTCGCATATCGATATTGAACCAGAATTGGACTTCCATAGACAATTAGATGTTGTTCATAAACAGCATTCAAAAATGCAAGGCTTACAAAGTGAATTGAAGCAATTGCAAACCAGCAGTAACCGTAATGCTAGTACACTTGTGAGTATACGAAGCGATATCGAAAAAGCAGAAACAGGTGTATGTCCGGCATGTGACCAAAGTACAGCACACTTAGACACCCACGAAACATATACCAAAGAGCTCAAGGCAAAAGAAGAAAAGGAACTAGAATATTCGACTGAGCTAGAAGGAAAGATTTCTGTGTTAGAGCAGAGTTTAGCTGACATCGGAGAACTGCCTGAAAGTCCTATTACTTTTTATAACAGCATGGAAGATGCTTTACAGCACAGACATAATTTAGATACCATTACAGAGCAACTTGCTGAACGTAAAGAAGAAACTAATCCATATGCTGACCAAGTAGTCACACTTAGAGAAACTGGATTGGAAGAAGTTAGTTACGAGGGCATTAACGAGTGGACTAGATTAAAAGACCACCAAGACTTTTTGTATAAACTATTAACAAGCAAAGACAGTTTTATAAGAAAGAAAATTATTGACCAGAACTTGCAATATTTAAACTACCGACTAAATTATTATTTAGAAAAGTTAGGCTTGCCACATGATGTTAGATTTAACTCGGACCTGAGTGTAGACATCACCGAGTATGGTAGAGACTTAGACTTTGATAATTTGAGTAGAGGCGAACGTAACAGATTAATACTTGGCATGAGTTGGGCATTTAGAGATATTTATGAAAGTCTTAACCAGCCAATGAACTTAATGTGTATTGATGAACTTGTTGACTCTGGCATGGACACAACTGGTGTTGAAGCGGCACTTGGCGTACTTAAAAAGATGGGAAGAGAATCTAAGAAAAACGTATTCTTAATTTCCCACAAGGAAGAACTACAAGGAAGAGTTAGTAATGTATTGTATGTTGTAAAGGAAGGTGGGTTCACTTCTTATGCCAACGACATCGAAATAATAGATAACTAATATGCATGACACAATGGATTTACGAAGGTAAAAAAGTAGACGAACTCCCGGCAGATTGCGAAGCATTTGTCTACTTAATCACAAATACCACAAACGATAAAAAGTATGTAGGTAAAAAATTAGCAAAATTTAAAACAACAAAGCCTCCTTTAAAGGGAAAGAAGAATAAAAGACGCGGAACTAAAGAAAGCGACTGGCGTACTTATTGGGGGAGCTCGGATCATTTAAATGCAGATATTTTAGAGATAGGAGAGAACAAGTTTACAAGAGAAATAATTTGGTATTGTCCTAGTAGAGGCGTTGCAAGTTACTTAGAAGCCAGAGAACAATTTGAAAGGCGAGTACTTGAAACTGACGACTATTATAACGGTATTATTAACGTAAGGGTAGGTGGTTCAAAAATCTTGCGAGAAGCATTAAAAGATAGATAACTAACTACTGCACAGAACAAAACAGACACCAAGTCACAGCATGGCATCACAGAGATCATCTCACAGCAAGGCACACACATAGGACTATACACCAGCCCCAACCGAGGCCAATATCGGACTCCTCGACAATCCGGCAATGGAAACACCCGGTGCGAGATTGGAGATGTATAGCGGTAAAGATACGACACAACGAAAAACTGTATTAGAAGGATGTAGGCAATGAGAAAAAGCAACCTACAAGTTTGTATAACTAAACTCTACAAGGTTATACAAATTTCCGTGAGATGAGACGGTAGTGTATGGGGACAGAAAGCTCACTGGTTCCTTTAAGCACCCGAGTTAGAGATGATGATGGCTCATATGATGTCGACAGACACTATATTTCCGAACAGCTTCTCCTTTCAATAGGAGAAGTATGACTCCTACTATATGATATCGCATTACTTAATTAATACTAGAAAAAAACTTTCTAACAAGAACTGATATGAACGTAAGTGAATTGAAGTTAGTAGTTAGAAAAGATACGAAGTATCTCTTAAAGTAGTATAGTATTTAAATATGCTATAGTATCAAAATAGTTCTTTCGCAAATTGATTGAAAACATTTTAGAACTTACATTAATATCTCTATGATCACAGCCATGTGACAATTGCACATTTAATGCCATTACTTGACCTGGCATAATATATTTTGATTCATCTTCCTTTCCATGTGTTATGTAGATCGGATGATCTTCTAGATTGAATAACAAGTTACACTTACGAGTAAACGGATTACCCCACCCAAGCAAGAAGTCGTTGTGATTTAATACATGCTCGTTTGCAGGCACAGATTCGAATCCAATACTATGCTCCGCTAACACTTGTATAGGACTTAACAGATCTTTAACTTTTTCCAAACACGATAAATCAGACAGCATAACAATGTCTTGCACTATGTCTGTACGATTTGGATCCTTGTGCATGTAGTAATCACTTTCAGGTATAGTGTTAACTACCTCTTGTTCCAACTCTAGTATTGCAGGTATATCCAGTTTAAAATTGTACACAGTACTAAACTTGCTCATCTAACCTCCGCTGATATGCTTGTCGAGTATTAATTGTGAGAAACTTAAAGTCACTGTCAGTTGTGTTATTGCACCCATGTAATAACGTAGTATTGATTAGTAAACTCTCGCCAGGCTGTATAGCAACCTCAACTAGTTCTCCATCATTTGAATGTTCCACATAAGCCACGTTATCACCTACATTTATAAGCAAGTTACTTCTGCGTATAATATCTGTGTGTGCTGTTAAATGACTGTTTGCTGGTATAGATTCTGCGCCTATTATAGTGTCCTCGTTGATACTATATTTGTCCACGAAATCATCGGTTATCCAGTCTAATGCCTTTAGTTTGGCATAAGGAAACACACATTGGATAACTTCGTTATATGTGAATTCTTGCCGGTCATAGCCCTGCAATGTGCTTAGGTTGTTGTATATTTGTGGTTCAATGTGCATTAACAGTATTTATATACAGACACATAGTGTATTGCCAATATTTTAGTAAAAGTTACCAGAAAGACTGGCAAAAAACTTGACATGGACCGGGTTTTGTTGTATAATATGTGCATAGTTTAAGTAAAAAGGTAGGAGTTTTTATGATTGATATATTACAAGAAGTAACCGATTGGGGCAAGTACCCAATTAACAACGGCATTTACCACGTGAACGGTGCAGGGCAGTTAGTTGCATACAAGCCTTCAGACGATGCTGAACTTAAAACGTTTAAGAATCCATTAAAACAGTTTAGTAAATCCAGGCGCAAGTTTGTTAAGCTCGGTCAAGTTGAAGAGCAATTAGCAGATGACGTTATTATTGTGCAAGGCAGTAACGGAAAAACGTACACAATACAAGACGGAAAATGTTCATGTCCAGGCTACACTTACAGAGGAAACTGCAAACATGTCAAATAATCACACTAAGCTATTCACTGCTATTTCGGTAGCATTAATGACCACTGCATGTGCTAGTGGAGGCGGCTCAACTACTGCACCAGTGCAAACAATCATTACACCGCCAACAACTACAGTTACTACTGATCCCGACAAGCGAATCCAGTTTGAAACATTTCAAGACAACTATGAAACTACAACTAGTACGTTAGGTTACAACAGAGTAACATACAGTGTAGGTGATTACAACGATACTGCTTGGGTTAATGGCAAATACACCGTAGAAGACTTTGCATTTTTGCAAGTTACTATTGACGGAGATCATGGCGGTAAAAACCCAAACAATCCAGATTCCGAGGAGCACTCAGAAGGCGGTGCTTGGATGACAAATGCAAGTTATGTTATAGAAAATGATATCAACCAAGATGGTCATAATGATTTTATTGTATGGATGAGAACTTTTGGAGACTTCAACACTATACCTGGTACACGAGCATTACAATTTGTTAATGACGGTGAAGGACATTTTGCACTAGACTGTAGTGTTTTCGATGACGGGGTATGCCCCTTAGTGTTCGGTGAAGGATCATTACTGACAAACATGGGGTGGTGGCACAACGAAGATGCTCCAGTAAAAGTCGAGAATACTGGTGCCATACAGCAATATGATTTAAACGGTGACGGCAACAAAGACTTATTTGATACAGGATTGTTGTGGTTAACTGAGAATGGGAAGTTTGTAGAATCACGTAATAACTTGCCTGCCTTTATGCTTGAAAACTTAAATGCCGACGGTGTCGATGTTGGTATATTTGTACATGACCATGCTGTAGGTGATTTAAATGGTGACGGATTCAACGACATATTCATGCCCAACACAACACCTGTTAGTTCGCAAAATAATATGTACAAGTTTTTTATGTTAAATGACGGTAACGGCAACTTCACTAATACCAGTTTTGAAGTAGGACACTCGGCATATTTTGCAACAGCAACTACTATTGCAGATTTTGACGGCGATGGATATGGCGATATTGCGTTAGGCTGGAGCGACTATGCGTATATTGATTTAGGTGGAAATAGTGTAGGTGGTATTTATTGGGGTAATGCTGAAACAGATTACACAAAAGAATACACAGCATTACCATCCGGATACTACGAGCATAACATTGTGTTCGATATGCAGGCAACCGATATTAATGCAGACGGCTTATTAGATTTAGTTTTAGCAAACACTCGTGGCGATGAATACTATCAAGGGCATGTGTTACAGTTCTTAACTAATAACGGTGACAGAACATTTGCCCAAGCGGCATTTAGAGCAGAAGAGTTAATAGACGGAATCAACAACGGTGTAAGTTACATTTATATACTAGACTTCAACCATGACGGTGTTGATGATATTTTAGTTACGTCACAGGATCGTGCGTATGCTATGATTAACAATGGCGACGGAACATATACAGAAACAAGCCAGTTTGCAGTCCCGGATAATAATGCTATATTTAACATGTTATTTCCTGTCGAAGTAGACGGCAAATATGACTACGACTTTATTGGAGCGAATATCATATCACCGTCAGACACACAAACAATTACCAGTTTCTTTATTAGTTTAGACCCACCCTCGCAGTTAGAAGAGATGAGAGCAGAGCTACTTAACAAGCCATTGCAGTATGCACAAACTATTGCTGACAATAAAACATTGTTTCACAATATTAAAAATGCAACACTTAGCGACAATGTTTTCTTTGCAAGAAATGGCGTTACAAGTATCCAAGGGTACTCACACAATTTTGATAACATAGGTGTTACAGTGGGTAACACATCTAACGGTGCATTAGTATACTTAGACAAGCAAACAGGACAATTCCATTACGGCTTGGGTTACATGACAGACAAGATCAATGCTAACAGTAACGGCAAATGGTATGGCAACGGCACTGCTGAATTAGATGTTTCTACACTAAATGCATTTGCAGAATATACCACTCCTATACTGCCTAACATACATATTACAACAGGCATAGCAATGTATAAGACGTCAGTACAAGGCTTTACAGAAGAAAGCAGTCAGTACAACATCACTGTAGAAGACTTTACTTTAAACGATGCAGAATTATATGTAGATGTAACAGGTATGCACACATCAGTGTACGGAAATACATACTTAACATTGGGTACTAGTATGCACCAGAGCTTGAGTAATAC
>Ga0209090_10002073_pt1 | contig 12716 bp, 6 predicted proteins | sample ArcticOcean_MG_C_9_FD_187432 | JGI IMG/M metagenome (GOLD analysis project Ga0209090, IMG submission 187432) | Marine microbial communities from western Arctic Ocean - ArcticOcean_MG_CB2_152 (SPAdes) (version 2) | ecosystem: Environmental > Aquatic > Marine > Oceanic | place: Arctic Ocean... | reverse complement strand
TCGTTTTTGAAAACTGGTTCGTCGCTGAGAACCAACGAGTTGGTGAGTTTATATGCGATGCGCGTCGCATCAGTGTGAGCTCTTTTTTGTTCCCTCGCGTTCTTCTTTTCCAATTTTTTTTCTTCCTCCTGTACCTCCTGAATCATATTTTCTTCGCTGTCAAAGTCTAAACTCTCTCTTCTGTTCACTGCTTTTGGTAACGTTATCGAAGGAAGTTCTTCCATGGCTTTTTTGTTTTGTTCTCGTTTCGGAGGTTCCTTCATTCTTCTTAAAATGTAACGTCTTCTCTTTCCAGTCTCAATCGGGTCAACCTCCCACGGGAAATTTGCAAAATCTCCGCCTTCAAACTCACTGAGAATCTTCAAGCTTTCTCGTTCGTACTTTATGCGCATCGCACGCACAAATTCGCGACGGGCTAGTTCTCTTCGCTCAATTTCGAGACATCGTTTGGACAAAGGAAGATTTTCGAAATCGTTTTCTACCCAGTCCTGGACAAACGCTAAATACGCCTTCTCTTTCGTGCTTCGCAAAGATTTGTACGCATTCCAGCGCTCTTCCGCAGAAACATGACCACTTGAGTCACTACTTTTCGATACATCTGTCGCGGTACCGAGAATGTTACGAATTTCTGCGTACATATCGGCCATTTTCTTGGAATCTTCATCATTCGCTTCTGAATCAATCCCGATGCGATGCAAATGTGTATCCACGACTGATAATAATTTCAAGCCGTTATCGCGCATGACGAGGGAATTTTCCGAAATGCCGAGCTTATTAAAGCCTCTGAGTTCTTTAAAAACAAACGAAAGCAGATTCGTCAGTACTTTCTGCGCGATCGATTTCGCATTAGCCTCACCGGTCGTCTTGAAAGATTTCGACAAAATTTCGAGAACAAAAGCACCATCACGCGAGGCTCTCAACGCGTGATGTAAAAGAATATCAAGTAAATCAATACCAACTTTGATGGTATCGTCTTCATTATCACTGTTAATTTTCGTGCGAATAAGTAGCAGGACGATCCATTCCGGGAATTCGAGCGTAGAAACTAAAGTGTCTCTGTTTTCTGCCTTTGTACACGCCAAAAGAATGAAAGCATCCAAAGCTCTCTTACGAACACTTGGTTTCGAGTACGGTAACGATTCAAGAAGGGCGTCAAACATCAATTCGTTCTTTACCGAGGGTACGTTGGCCGCCATTATGTCCTCGAGATGATTAATCTTCGTCGCCAACGAAATCGAAAGTAAAGCGTCAAATACGGATTCGTTCAAAAGCATACAAGGATTTGATCGAAGAGTATGTCTGATTGAACGAACTACCTGTGAAGCCGTGACGCTACCTTCTTCATTTATTGCTTTCGCAGAAGTCAAATCGTTAATGTTTAGGAAGCCACCATTCATTAAATGACCGGTGATCAAAATGACATCGGCGATTATCTCAGATTCAGTGCCGTATTTCTCTTCGTCGCGAGATGTTCCATCTTCTTCATTTTTCATGGCAACTTTTCGGAGCAACCGCATTAAAATTTCAATGCCACCTTGACCAATGAAATTCTCGGTGAATGCACTCCTGAAAGAATGATTCAACGCGTGGACAGCTCTATTTAAAGCTTTCAATCCTTTCGAGACGATGAGTGAGTACCCTTGAGTACCATCGAAAGCACTGATGAATTCGAGAAGAATTTTTGACTCTTCAATCGCATCTCCCGCGGAAATAATCACAAAGAGCGAAAGAGTAAGCTCTTCTGCGATATCTTCATTGGATCTAAGCAATTCAATGTTGTCCCAGCCAGTATCTAGGAGCATCTGTAAACCGTTTAATTTCACAAGTGCGCTTGCGTTTGCGTGCGCTTCCGCATTTAACGAGCGCAACACTTCAACGATACCATTTGAAGAACAACCAGTTTGAGCGTATGGTTTGAGCGTCAAATAAAGAGACGCGAGCATTTCATCGTACAAGCCGTCGTGTTCTCTGGAGATGACGAGAAGTTTACCGATTAACTCACATATTTCGACGTGCAAACTATCCTCGTTTGGTGTCTCCTGGAATAGTCTGGGAAGTATTTGAGAAAGAAGTCTTCCCAAATTCATGCTTGCCATAGCTTGAACGTTTTGAGAATGACTTCGAGCTAACTCGACCATGACTTGAAAAATGAGGCACGCGTTTGACTTATCAACGATGCGATTATCCTCTTTTCCTTCTTCATCCAATAAGAGTCTTAACATTTCACACGGTCCCGGTTGGAAATTCTCCCACATCGAATCACGAATCAAATCTCTTTTGAATACCTTTGTGTTTCCGATCAAAATCCCTTTCCGGCCCGCATTGCTAGACCCAGAGGGCGCAAGGTTCGTAACAGATTTAATGTTCAACTTTGATACGGAAGGATGGAACAGTTGCAAAAGTTTTGGCGATAGCGACTTGTCGAATATCTCCGCTTCATCTTCTTCACCCTCGGTAGTTGTGGGAGCAGTAGATGTGGCGACGTTGCCACTTGCCGTTCGCGCAAATGGATCAGTACTGCTTTCGTGATGATGATGAGTACTATTATTTTCACCACCACCACTACTATGACCACCAATTATGGATTGACTCAAAGCTGTAGTCAAAAGTGAATCTCGATATTGCCCAACGTAACATGGCACGTAATCCCCCCCACGTTCGTATAGTTTCTTGAAAGCCTGCGTTCCAAGTCCATCTCTAAAGATATACACGGGGCCAAGCTCAGCGTATAAAGCGCACTGTCTTCTCTTATCTTGCATACCAGCCATTGCTGCGGGAGGGTTTGTTCCCAGACAACAAAAACCAAGCGGTTTCGTAACTTTAGGTAGTTTCATCGAGTGCGTCTCGACGAGCTTCCCGTTGATGTACAACGATGCCATCTCTCTTTTCACGGAGTACTCCACGCCAACGCATAGCCAAGTTTTCAACTGAAACTGGTGCGAGAATGGGAGCGTAATCCTTTCGCCTTTTTCTCCTTGAGCTTCGAATATTAAGTAGTTCTTATGAAAATAACTCTCGTACCCCGAAGACCCCTCGCTCGAAAGCAATGAGAAAAGTCGCGGCATGTACTCTACCTTACTTCCAGCCGCAGCGGATGCTAAAACTTGTGCCGCCGTCGGTGAGATCTTCATATTTGGCGTTGAAATTTGCGCAGCTTGCGCTAACGCTTCCGCGTTAATCTGGTTCGTTTCGGAGTTCTCAAAGCTATTTACGTACACGTACGTGACGACCGAGAAACCATCCTTTGCGAACGGCCATTTAGCTTCCGCGTTCCCTAAAATCCCCGCATTTTCGCCGTCTAAATGAAAACAACATTTTGGCGAGAACGACGACGTCGAAGATCTTCCGTTTGCATTTCGAACCGATCGTAACAACGCTTCCACGCCTTCTTTCTTCCTTTTCCTGTTCTTTGCAATCGTCTCGAACCAAAAGCGCAGCGTTCGAGGCGAACATGAAGCGCTTGCAAACACTCCGATAATATCCAGCAACATTGCATCCTCGTACTCCGAGTGTTCTCTGTTTTCGTCGCACAATCGCTTTATGAATATCCGCAAAGCATCCGTGGAAGCATCGACAGATGCCAATGCTCGCAGTGAAGGCGATGACGACGGTGCGAGAAGAGGCGTTTGTTGCAGCTCATTCCTCTCTTCTCGTGTGTTCAACTGTCCTTCTCCTTCCTCTCTTGATTCTCCATCATACACGCCTCGAAGTTGTTCGTGTATTAATTCGATGTTCTCTAAGGATTGTTCGAGGATAAAATCGGAGACTAAAGCGTCCACGGATCTTTCGCTGTGCGCTCGGACCATTTTGTACAAACAACGCGTAACGACTTTCTCGACTGTTATAGGTGATTCTTTTTTAGTATTATCGTCGTCGCGCTCTACTTACGCTCGCGACAAAAATCGAATTATTCGTCGTGCGCTCTCGCGGTCAGAGGAGTTTGGTGCGCATGATGACGTGCGTGGTTTCATGTATCGCTCCTACGATGATAAACTATTATTATTAAAGGAGTCGTAAACTGTTTTATTCTGGGGGCGATGTTATGTACTTGTGTAGAGTCAGTCTGTGCCCTGAATTCTTGGTTTTACTTTTAAAACAGCTGCTGACAAATAAAGTACGCAGGGACGCGAGCGGATACTTTCATCAAAGAAGGAAGCAAGTAGAGTGATACTTGTGCATTTGTCGAATGAGCTAATTATTACCAATGTGAGTACGTATATGAACACACAAACAAACTACTATTTTTATTAAACTAGGGATGATGTTTATTATTAGTATTATTGGTCGCCGCCGCCTCTGCCTCCTCTGCCTCCTCTGCCTCGACCTCCTCTCCCTCTGCCGCCGTCGCCTCTGCCACCGCCCCGGCCTTGATACGGTCCTCTTTGCGCCGCTCTCCTTTCGTTCTCCTCTTTCGCTAACTGAATGATCTCTTCTTGCACGCACATGTATTTAATCGTATTCCCTCGAATAAAGCACGTCTCCAGCTCGTGAAACCGGTCGCCGTCTTTGTTCGTGCACACCACTTTCGTTAAGTGGACGTTCATCCAGGCGTCGCAGGCGTTTAAAACTCCGTTGTAGGTTTCACCGTTTTTCAACTCAACGAGCATGGAGTGCCCTTGAGAGGTTTTCAGCAAGGAGAGCGGCAACATTTTGTGTTGTTATAAATAATCTATTGTTGTTGTTCTCGTGGTAGTAGTACTATGACACGTACGATCTCTTCTTCTTCTTCTTCTAAATCTTCTAAATCTTCTTCTTGTTCTTCTTCTCGAACAATTCGATCTCTTCCCTCTTATTCTTCTTTGTGTACACTCAAAATAATACTTATAATAATAATGAACAACAACAAAAAAAACAAAAAAAACGCTCTTCGATGTGTGTAACGTGTACTTGTTGTGTTGTTCACCACGGCAGAGTGTGTGTTCTTAGTTTTATTGTCGCGGCAATTCTTTATATCACTTCGCGAGGAGTCGATTTTTTCCTTCTTTTTTTTCCTTTTTTTTCTTTTTTTCGTTTCGTTTTTTTCGTCCCTCTTCTTCCACACAACAACAACAACAAAGAATTTTCTCGTTAATAATAAAATCCGCCGCGAAAGCGAGAAGAGTGCGTACTACTCGTACATACGTATAATAAAAAAGAGTTATTCTATTTTTACCACTACTCTGGAAGAAGGATATCATCGCCGCCATCTTCAAATGTGGGAGTAGGAGTAAAATAAATTGAGCAGCAGCCAGAAGAAGAAGAAGAAGACAAAGAAGAAGATATAAAAGAATAATGGCTGGACGCCTTTCAATTCCAGTCGGTATTAAGAAACTGACGAATGTCGCGGTGGTGAGATACAAAACGCACGGCATTCGGTTTGAAATCGCGTGCTATAAGAACACGGTCGTTTCTTTTCGAGCTGGCGCGGAGAAGGATGTAGATAACGTGTTACAAACGACCGCTATTTACTTGAACGTTTCCAAAGGCATCGTCGCCAAAGAGGCGGATTTGAAGAAGGCGTTCGGGACGACGGACGAGGAGAAGATATGTCGAGTCATTTTAGAAAAAGGCGAGTTACAGGTTGGAGAAAAAGAAAGAGAAGTTGGGCAAGAGTCGGTGACGAGAGATTGCGTGAACATATTGGTCGAGAAGACGATAAATCCAGAGACGAATAGGCCGTACCCGCACGGCATGATTGAAAGCGCGCTGAAGGAATGTCACTTTTCGGTAGATCCGACCAAGTCGGCAAAGCAGCAAGCGCTGGCGATGATACCGAAATTAGCTAAGCTGTTCCCGATTAAACGAGCGCCGATGCGATTTAAGTTTACTGTGGCAGCAGAGAGCGAGGAAGAGGCGAAAATAAAGGAGGAGGAGATGTTGAATTTTCTTAAAGAACACGAAGCGAACGTAGAGACGAATAGTTTGAGCGAGGAGAAAAGTGATGATAGTAATACTAGCAAGTTCACGCGAACAATCGTGTGTACGATAGAATCTTCAATGTATAGACCGTGCGACGCGTACGCAAAAGCGAGTAAAGGGAGTGTGCGTTTAGACGTGTTATCGCTCTCGGTGACCGCAGAGGCGGAGAGTCGTTCGGCGTTTGACGAAAGTTCGTTACAAAACCAAAGTGGGAAACATAGAAAGCAAAAAGATATGGAAGACTCCTTGGAAGGAGGAATAGCGAGACTCCAGCTCGGGCAACGCTCGGATCCTTCTAGGATAAACACATCGCAAAGTAATAAAAGGAATGTGAAAGGTGCCGGAGCGGGCGGTAAAGCAGAGATGGTCGTGGACGAGAAGTTCATACTCGTTCCGAGAGGGTTCATTAGAGATTTACCCGAGGAACACAAATCGCGAAGGGAACGGTTCCAAGAGCTCGATACGATAGAAGAAGGTTGGCACGTTGAATTGAGGAAGAAAGAAAATTCATCTGTCGTCGAAGCTGTATTTTTTTCTCCAGACAACGAAGCTTTTAAATCGTACGCGGAAGCACGTCGCAAGGCGCTTGGAATACTTTGATTGACAATTTTTTTTGTACGCGGCTACTATATATTAACAACAATAACAAAATCTTCTCTTAATCTTCTTCTTCTTCTTTCTCCTCCTCGTCGTCGTCGTCATCGTCGAAACCGATATCTTTCGCCTTCATCAACTTCTCTTCTCGCATCTCTTCCAAGCCGAGCTCTTCTTTTTGCTCCTCCTTGTCCAAGTCCAAATCGTCAAACTTTGGCGTCGGTTCGCCAGTCATTTCGATCCATTTTCGATCCTCCCACTCGTCATCTACGCACAATCTACCGATTTTATAAAGGAAGTCCAAGGTATCTTCAGGCGGATCCGGGCACTCTCCGAAATCGTACGGAAATCGAGGGTCGTAAACCTCCACTGAAGACTGCATCATCCTCCTCCTTTCCTTCGGGTCAAAGTTTATCAACTCGACGATTTTCTCGTGGTCCCACTCGCTCTCGTCTACTGTTTTCTTATCTCTCAATCGAATGTCCCCATCTTGCGACAAGTATCGAAACTGCTGAATTTTCTCTTCCTTCTCTTTCATCGCTTGCGCTCTTTCTTTCTTCACGCGTTCTTTATACAACAGTGCCTTCTCCTCGAAGGCGTCGTATTTTTCCGGAGGTTTCTGAAACGAAACAAACTCTGGTTCCGGTTCGTACTCCTCCTCCGGTTTCGAAAAATCCCAACACGGCCAGTTTGCTTTCTTCCCCATGACTTCTTTCATGTGTTCTTCCCACGGAGTCGTTTCGTCGTCGTCGTCTTCCTCGACTCTTAACTCGTATTGCGACCACGGCGCGTGAAAACCGTTCGCGTCTTCGATAGTCTGCGCCTCAATTTCTCGTTGCGTCTTCTTCCGAGGCGTCGTAGTACTGCTCAAAGCATCGATCGATTTCACCCGTAAAGGGTAGGTGGAAGAGGAAGAAGAAGAAGAAGAACTCGTCGCTGAACCGTCTCTTTCGAACGAGTCAATGAACGCCCTATCCTCGTCCTCGTCTTCTTTGCCGTCGTCAACATTGAACTCGTCGTCATCCTCCGCGAGGGCAAAAGTCGTTGTCGTTTTCGATTTATATTTATTAGTATAAGCAGCCTTTTCCCTAATAGTCTTCTTCAGAGTTTTTATCGTCGTTTGGAAGGGTAGCGCGCTTCTCGTCGTAAACGCGAGCATAGTATTCTCGATGAATATGTTGATTACGTGTGTTTTGTGTGCTTCGAATACTATGAAGTGATGATGATGAATGATTTGATTTCCTCCAATCCACCAGCCGCCGCCTGCCCGCCTTAAAAAAAGCTGAAAAGGGAACCAAAAAAGCTCTTTTCCACAAAAATTTGTGTGAATTATTTATACATTGTGAGCGCGCATTGAGTAGAGTAGTATTCAACAATGAGAGCGGCGGCGACCACCACGGGAAGATGTTTCTCCTCGCTGATGTCATCATCATCGTCCAAACACTACTCTCGTGGGGGACGACACCACCACCACACAACGACTCGGTTTTTGATGTTGTGTTTGTTCGCTCGTAACAGAAAAAGTACGAATTTTAGGAGTTGTAGTAGTAATAATAGGAGTGGTAATAAAAATAGAAGTGATACGACGAGGGCGAGAGCATCGTCGTCGTCGTCGTCGTCTTCATCGGAGGAGGAGGAAACAGAGAAAACGACGTCGACGACGATATCGTACGCGAAATCGGGCCCGAAACAAAGACTGGACGAACTGACGTTGCTCACCAATCCAGATTTGAGCAGAAACGTCGTTCAAAGTTGGATTCAACAAGGGAAAGTCTTGGTCGATGGAGAGAAAATAACGAAACCGGGGACAAAGCTGAAACCGAACGTAAAGATTGAAGTCTTAGCGGAGGAACCGAAATTCGTCTGTCGAGGAGGGTTGAAGTTAGAGAAGGCGCTGCAGTTTTTCGAGGTGGACGTTCGAGATAAGATTTGTTTAGACTCCGGGTTGAGCACCGGCGGGTTTACCGACTGTTTGTTGCAACAAGGCGCGAAGAAAGTGTACGGCGTGGACGTTGGATACGGACAAGTGCACGAGAAAATTAGAACAGACGAACGAGTTGTAGTCATGGAACGACAGAATTTGCGATATTTAGAGGCTTTGCCGGATTTAGTGGAGGTGGTGACTTTGGATTTGAGTTTTATATCGGTGTTGAAAGTTTTACCGAGCGTGGCGAAAGTGTCGAAACCAAACGGCGATTTGATTGTTTTGATTAAACCGCAATTTGAAGCGAGACGGGAACAGATAGGGAGTAAAGGAGTTGTTCGAGACACAAAAGTGCACGAAGAGGTGATTCAAAACGTTATTGAAGGGGCGAAAACGTTAGGTTACGAGTATATTAATCACACCGTGTCGCCGATTAAAGGTGCGAAAGAAGGGAACACGGAATTTTTAGGACACTTTCGCTATCAAGAATGAATACACACTGAAGTCACTTACGTGTTACGTGTACGCGCACTTGCTTAATAAATATGTAGTAATACATCATCTTCATGGTCTTTTGTTTATTGCTATAATAAGAAAAACTATACTGCTGCTATTATTGTTTACTTCTTTCGTTTTATTCATTGTCCCCTCTTCGAAAGCTGCTCGGAGACCATCACCAACTGTTTTCGCTTCTGTTGCACTACGTTCATAATCCTCTCCATGTTCACTCGCAACTCCTGCACTTTCTTTTTACAGTACTCCTCCGCCCCTTTCGGTGTTTTCTCTACGAAATACCCCGTACCTATGTCTACTAAAACTTTATCCGTCGCGCCTACTTTCCCGGGAACGTATAAACTCTCCGTCACAGGCACTAGCATTGGCGTCCCTACTTCCTCTTCGTTCAAAGCCTCGCAGGCCATTCCAGAGGTGTGATATTTTCCCACCGCTTGCTGTAATTTCTGTATACTCTCCGCGCACATGTTTAAATCGTGTTTTAGTTGCTCTTGCAATACCTGATATTCAAAGATGGAGAAGACGAGGAAGAAAAAGTCGGTCAATCTTTGTTCGTAAAAAGAAAAACAGATCGGAGAAAGCGAGAGAGAGAGAGAGAGAATAAATTTCGTTTTAGAATCGAGAACACAGAGGAAAAAGAAGGAAAGGAAGAAGCTCCCACTCTACTCACCGAGAGTTGTTCGGTAGGTGCAGTTCGAATGTCGATGCTCGTCGCGGAGGACATGATGTGATACTACGAATACTGTGTGCGTGTGTTACACGTTTACTTTTTTCTAACGTGCGTGCCGATGAATATGTTTTTTTTCCCTCTAGAAGTCAAAGTACAACGATTGAGGTGTTTTTGGACAGCAGTGGGTTTGAAATTTTCGCTGGTGCGAGTTACCTGTTAGTAGTAGTAGTAGAAGTATTATTTATAACCTATCATTTCTTGCCTACCGTTTTCGCCCGGGTATATTCTCCATATCTCTCCGTTATCTTTATATACGTCTTTGATTTCGCTCACGTATTCAACCTCCACCTCTTTCACGTCCATGTAGTGAAAGATGCTGTACTCGAATTTGGTCGCTCTCTCCTTCTCGCTCCGTCCGGACAAAAGTTTTCCTATTTTATAGTTCGACTGCCACGTTCGGACACCGGAATACCAGTATCGCACTATATGCATACTCGCATCTGAAAGGGTTTCTTTCATGTCACCGTTGTCGTAATACATGATCAATGTGGAACCGCTTTCAACGCGAAAGGAATTTTGGTTGTAAAATTTTGTCACTCGGGTGCCGTCCGGATATTTTCGGGTGATTTTCCCATCCGCGTGAACGTCCTCCGAAACACCAATTTCTGCGACATCGTTCCAAGTTGGTGCTGGATCCATATTTGGAATGCGTAAGAGTTCATCCGGAACCTTTTCTTCCTCGTAAATATGATCTTCTTCTACTTCTTCTTCTTCTTCTTTCACGCACATATTCCTAGCTTCTTGCGCAGGAGCAGCGTTGATGTATACCGGAGGCGGAGACGCTTTTGCGAACATGGGCGACGACTTCACCGGTTTCGAAACGATTGGTTCCGTTTTAACCGGTGTTTGCGAGCTATTCTGACGTTGAGACATCTTCATGCGACGCATTTCTTCTGACATTCGCTCTTTCTCCAACTTCAATGCGGCCGCTTCCTGAGATAAATTTTCAACTTGTTTCCGCAAACGATCAACAGTCAACTTTGACTTTTGATCTCTATGCTTTTGATCTTCCTTCATTTTTTCTATTTCACCTCTCAAAAGCTTAATCTCTTCGCGCTCTGTTCGAGATTGTCCTAAAATTGAGCGTTCTTTTTGTTCCAGCGCCAATCTCTCTCGCTTCATGTGACTCGCGAAATCATCCTTTTGCTCTCTAAACTCCATCATTTGCTTCTTGAAATTTTTCATATCTTTCTCGAGTTCCGCTCGGTCCTTATCCAGAGTTTTTCGAGCGTTTTCTTGTCTTTTAATCGCAGAGCGGTTGACTGCGGCAGGCGACATGGAGCTTTGCGCCAACTCGTTGATTCGTTGGGACGAGGAGGGTGGCATAGGTGAACCTCGCACGGAACGTCGGAAAGCGGACGGAGGCGGAGTGCTCGTTGCCACGGGCGATGTCGCTCGGTGTTTTGTCGATACAGGCTTTCTATCATCTTCACCCCCACTCGTTTGCATAAACGACGCTACACCTGGACTACTCGTCGTCATCGTTGTTGTTGTTCTTGTTGTTCTTGTCGCTGCTACTGCTTCATCATCACTCGCTAGGACTTGCTTCAGAGCGTACGGATACGAGAGCGGGTCTTCGGAAAGCATCTCCTCGGCGTTTCTTCTATTTTGCACAAACTCTTCAGCCGCGCGATCAATCGACGCTTTCGACGCTCTTCCTTTGATCGCATGCTCTAAAGATTCAAAATTCGCCACTTCCTGTTGCATTTCGTACTCCTCGACTTCCCACGCCGTCATTTTTGTCTTGTCTTTTACTGCCACTTGTTGTTCGGCTTTTCGCGAAGAAGACGCCAACGGCGACGGCGACGTGCGCTCTTTCGGAGGAGTATAAATACGTTTCACGCCCGTCCCTTTCTTCAAAAAAGACCTCTTAGGTGAATCCGTGCTCGCGTTGTCCGCATTCACCGGTGATATCGAAGCAGGAATAGTCTTCGCCGCCATCGGACTGTCAACAGTCGCAGTGGTCGTGCCACCAGTCGTCGCAAAATTTTGTGCCACATTCATCGCGTACACGTTTCCAGTCGTCTCCTTCAAAACGTCTTTGGCGATAGACTTAGGCGGCACGAGCAACTGCGGATCCCCTCCTTTCAAAGCCTCCTGGACGATGTCGTCGAACTTCTTCTCGTTCCGGACGACGGGAATATCGTCGAAATTCATTTTGAATTTTTTTTTTGAATTTTCCAAGCAATTTTATAGTATTATACAACGTCTCTTTCTCTCGCCTGTAGTATCTGTACTTTCAAATATATATATATATAGATGCGCGCAGACAAGTATTATAATAGTTTATGTTCGCGCGTCGTGAGCAGCGTGGGTGCTTGTGGGTGTTTTTTTGTGCTCTCTTTGTCCTCTTTGCCTTCACCAAAACGAGAGGAGGCTTGATGTTTCTGTTGAATCTGAAGAATCGAAAAAATTTGTGATTTCAAAAAAACGGATGGAAACCGGCAAAAACTCGTCTCACAAGCGAAATTCTGTGTAGAATTCTCATTATCCTAAATGAAGACGACGCTCCTTCCCTCTCTTGCCTCCTCCTCCTCTTCTTCTTCTTCAAAGTCATCATTATCTTGCACTTACCACCACCAATACCACCGTCGCGACGACGCGCGGTGTTCTTGTGTTTGTACTACTTTTCTCCGAGGAAGAGGACATCATCGTTATCGCAGACGACCATCGCAAACGGCCGCAACCAACGCCTCCTCCTCCTCTTCTTTGTCTTCTTTTCGTTTTCGACGGAGCAATAAAAGGAGGCGAGGGGGTCAAAACGACAGTAGTAGTAGTAGTAGCACCAACAGCAGTATGCTCGTGAACGATGATGTGGACGATCCGACCATCCGCCCAACCGCTGAAGAAGCCATCTCGTGGGCGTTTCAACACGGTTTAGTGGTCGCCACTGGGAAGGAGACGGCTGGACAAGTGTTTCACGCGCCAGTCGCGCTGTATCCGACTCCGTTTCCGAAAGACGTGTTTGAGTTTGCGAAAGAAATAACGCCAAAATTTGCGGAGTTGTACGATAAAGTCTCCGAGGACGACGCATTCATGCGAGAGACTTTGAGAGAA
>Ga0209090_10002072_pt1 | contig 12718 bp, 9 predicted proteins | sample ArcticOcean_MG_C_9_FD_187432 | JGI IMG/M metagenome (GOLD analysis project Ga0209090, IMG submission 187432) | Marine microbial communities from western Arctic Ocean - ArcticOcean_MG_CB2_152 (SPAdes) (version 2) | ecosystem: Environmental > Aquatic > Marine > Oceanic | place: Arctic Ocean... | reverse complement strand
CTGGGGGCCGGAGATTTCGTTTGCGAGAACGTTGTACCGCGCGGGTATGCGTCATTTTGGGATCATCAAAGTCAGCCGCGGGGGTGGTGGGAACGGGCTCTGGTCAAAGGCGGATAACCCCCTTTCTCCCCCATCCGATCCGGTCCAAAGGCGGCTTCAAAGCCCTCCCGCCAAAAGCAATTTCCTAGCAGTTAGCAGTGACATCATCGTCTTCGATTGATGTTCAACCGGATGAGCTCGCTGGTTTCTTCGCAGAGCATAAAGATGCCTTGGTGGTGGATGTCAGGGAGCCTCAGGAATTTCAGTTCGTTCGTGACTGGCAAAATTTTGGCCTGGGGGTTCCACCGCTTAATATTCCATTGAGCCACTTTACCAATTTCATCTCCGGTCAGTTACGTGGGAGCAATGATCACCGTGATGTGATTTTCCTCTGCCGCAGCGGAACGCGCAGCAGCAAAGCGGCGGAAGTTTTCCGGCGACTGAACAGCTCTGCCCGGGCCTGGCACATCGCAGGAGGTATCGCGTTAGAAAATTCTCACAATCGTATTCCTGACGAAGCGGAATACATGATCTGATTGAGCCCTTTGGAATTTGTCCCTATTGGTCGTGAAAATTACTTTTCATCAATTGCCGAAGAGAGTGGCACAGTGCTCTCCAGCTCACTCATCATCGCCTGCCATCAATTGGCCCGCCTACAACGAAATCGTGCAATCCGGCAGGACCTTCTGGATTTTTCGGCGACCCTCATCAGACATCTTAAGACAATTGCTGATGTCGAGGTAACGCAACCCTCGCATGGTCCCCACGGACAGCAGCGCCTCGTCAGTCAGGTTAGGGCACCCTTGCAGAGTCAACTCCTTTAGTTTCGTATTCCCTGCCAGCTTCGCAATTCCGGCATTGGTGATTGTCCTGCAATTGTCCAGGTAGAGCGCCTCAAGCGACTTGGAATCCTTAACAAAGCCCAAGCCCTCATCTGTTAGATGATGACAATCTGCCAGATTCAACTCCCGGATCTTAGGCATCCCCAACAGGATCTCGAGTGCGGAACCGGTGAGCCCCTTGAGGTGCCAGAGGTTAAGAACTTCCAGTGCGCGTAAGTTCTTCAAGGAAGTAATCCCCTCGTCGGTGAAGAGATCATTGTCGGAAATATTCAACTCCCGCAAAGTCACATTCTCACCGATGCTCTTGAGACTCTCGTTGGTCAGGGCCCGGATACACCCGACGCTCAAGGTATTCACTTTAGGCATACGGCCCAAGGCAATGATCCCCTTGTCGGTCATCGGCAGACACTGGAACAAATTCACATGCACCACATTATCCCGGCAGGGAAATATCTCGAAAGCAGCATCAGTCAGTTGCTTCGACTCCACCAGATAGAGATTCTCCACTGACGCCGGAAAAACGAGCCCTTCACCTTTATGCCACCAACAGAATCCCATATTAAGATCCTTCAGGTTCTTCTGATTCTTGAAGACCGCCATGAATGCTTCGTCCCGAAGTCCGTGGCATCCATAGACATTTAGTTCCTCCAATTTTTTCAAACCTGACAAAGCCTCCAATCCCATCTGCAACCCACCATGGCCATTCAGATCCAAGGACCGCAACTCGGTAAAACCAGCCAAACCCGCCAAGCCCTCATCAGTGAGCCCTCCCCTGCCACACGACAGATCGAGAACCTTCAGCGTCTTGGTGCAGTTCAAGAATTTCAGCTGTTCCCCGGTCATCGCAGAGGAGTTGCTCAGATCCAATTCTCCCAGCGGGAAGTCCTTGATAAGTTCAACGACCGTCGAAATTTCCTCAGGCGAGGACAAACTCTGTATCCCAAGGATCTTCAGGCGCTTTAGATCCTTCAAGAACGCATAACCCTTCGAAGTCAAGGTGTGTGAGTCTATCCGCAATTCCTCCAACCAAGTCGCTTGAGCCAATGGCGCAATATCGCGATCCGACAAGCCCCCTCCGCGGAGATCCAATTTCTTTAACGATCGATTCTCGCTGAGCTTCGTCACTTCCGCCAAGGACAAGCGCTGACCGCGTTCGTGCACAAACGAGTCCGAACCCTGGGCCCAGCTTTGATGCAGGCTCAACAGGAAAAAAAGAAAAAGACGCATCGTGATTAGACAAGTAATTCGCCCAAGGGACCGCTTTGCATCTCAAGTTTACCCAAAGCCATATCCGGCTGTCCGAAATGATCCTGAGGAACACCCGCGACGTGCGTGACCGTGGTCAACCAATTCCCAATCGTCTGCTTGTGATTGGCAGAACCGTATCGAGGATAGGCCAGGTAGCGCCCCTTCGAGTTGAGCGCACCGCCACTGTTGCCCAAAACAAACATCGGCCACTCGGTCGCTGAAGCATGGTGTTTGTCGGAGTTGTCACTGACATAAACGATCATCGTATTATCGAGCATTGTCCCATCCCCTTCCGGGATCGCGGCCAACTTCTCCGCCATGTCGGCGATGAGCTTGACGTGATAAGTTCGGATCATGTTCCGACAATCTTGTGCGCTCAGATCACCACTGCTCGAACCATGCCCGATGGAGTGCACCTTGGGAGTGATCCCCAATCCTTGATAGGAGGAATCCAAACTATCACAGTGCAAGGTCACGACATTGCTGATCCCGCTGATCATCGCCGCCGCTGCCATGTCGAAATGCGCTTCCATATGATCGGTGGTCACATTCGATTGATACTTGTCGGTCACCTCGGGAGCATTCTTGCGAAGGACATCCTGCATCGAGATCAGCTTCATTCGCCGGTCCCTAAGAGCTTCAAATCCGCTGAGGTAATGCCCCAGTTTTTCGCGCTCCGCTCCCGGCAGTTCCCGCTGGAGTTTCTTAATATCGGCACCCATTGCATCGAGCACATTGCCGGTCCTGGTATACTTTTTCTTGATATCTCCACCCGCTGCAATACTTCCGTAAAGGTTCTGGTAAGCCATCGCGGGATCACACTGAAACGGAAGCTGCCGGCCCGGGCCTGCCGCTGAGATTGCCGGATAAGCAGTCCCCTGGCTTCCGTTCCCCATCTTCAAGCCAATGTGGTTAAACACCGAAGGAAACTTATCGGCGAGATACCCATCAATGGTCGCAGCGGTCGGCGGTGTCACCGCAGTTGATTTGTAAGCGCCGAGCGCTCCATACCAGGAGTTGTGCCCGCTGGTGCACATCTTGCCACTCAGACCCTGAATGATCGTGAGCTTGTCACGAAAGGCTTCGAGAGGCTTCAAGCTGTCGGGCAAGGCTTTCCCCGCCAAACTCGAATCAACCAAGCGATCTCCGCCATGCTGCAAACCCTCGGGATTCAAATACTCAGCCTGAAGACCGCTCCCTTTCACCACAAAGACAAAGCGCTTGGGGAGCTTCCCCACTTCGGCGGCATACAAGTGATTCAGAAATGGCGACAAAGCCGTCGCTCCGGCTCCGAGGGTCATCCTCTTTAGTAAATCTCTGCGTTTGATCATCATTTTTTCTAAATACTACTTCCGATACAAAAACGAATCCGAGGTAAGCAAACTCACCAACAGCTCTTTGAAACTCCCCCCGGACTCAAGATAGATCCGGTCCATCTCAATCAAGGTCTTCGAGTCCCGGAGAACTTCATTTCGGCCCATCCAATAGCGGAAGACATGTCGAATAAAGCTCTGACGGGCGAGATCCGAATTGGCGATCCGCTCGATCATCTCTCGTAAATTTTTCACCTCACCATGCAATTCGGGATCGATGGAATGGGAGATTTTACCCGAGGAATCCACCGGCTTTCCGATTTCGGTCAGCCTGAACCGCCCCACATGGTTGAAGGCCTCGAAGGGCATCCCCAGCGTATTCATCTTCTTGTGACAACGCCAACATTCCTCTTCTTCCACCACTTCGAAGCGTTCCCGAAGCGTCCGGTGCTCATCATCCGGAACCTTCGCATCCACTGTGATTGGAAGATCCATCACGTAGCCCGCAAGAAGCTTTTCGCGAATCCATTTCCCTCTCCGCACCGGATCATTGTCGAAATTACCACTGTGCGCCACCAGCCAACTTGGTTGGGTAAGGATGCCGAAACGCTGCCCGGCAGGCGGGGTCAGCGCTTTCTTAGCTCCCCGCTCACTGGTGTATTCGTGCTCAAAAGGATCCATATTGTAGGCCTGCAAACCATGGACCCGGGCATACTTTTCCTTACCGCCTCCCTTTTTGTAATTCTTCGCATCATTCGTGCCATTCCAGTAAGACAGGTAGACCTTCTCCGTCGTCAACAACTCCCTAAGCACATCCTTGTCCTCCTTCAGAATGTGCAGGACCAGCGTATCGGTATCGTAGCGCAGCTGGGACGCGGAGCCCTTGTTGAACTGTTCGAAGCCTTCCACGCCGGCAAATTTTTCCGTGTCCTTGAAAACACTCGGAGCATGATGGTAGCCGAAATACTCTCGGAAAAATTGAAGAATTCGGGGATTCCCCACCGCGCTCAGGGGCCTGTTGTGATTCGGCGACATGTTGCGGAAGCCAGCCTCCAACATCTTGCGCACCGCCACCTCGACATCTGCCTTGGTCTTTAACTGACCGGCCTTCATCTGCTCGACCAACCATCCACTCGGTCGATGGGTCGGATCCCCCCCGGTCAATGTCTTCTTGATCACCTCTTCGCTATCCTTGGTATAAACGCCAACCGTCTCAATCTCATCCACCCCAAAAGCGGGCGTGTTCACGAAGGCATGATGGATCGCATACACCAACTCTTGCTGCGACAGCATCCGCCGACCGTGACTGTCAGCCGCCCCCAGCCCGATCTCCATCCGATAGACAAACTCCGGAGCGAGGGTGATGTAAATCAGGACTGCCTGAAGAGCCATTTTGTTCCCCAGTGGCACATTCTTCTGAAAGACATCCTGCCAATAATGCTCCCGCTCTTCGGAGTCCGGAGTCCGTCTAAGGAACAGGGCAAAGGCCACATCCAGGGCCGCATCAAAATCCGCCCTGCTCACGTCTCCATCCGAGTCTGTGATTTTCTTAAAGACGACCGGCACCCGCCCTCGTCGTTCAATCCGGCTCGTCTCAACTCCACCTACAAATCCACCGTGATTATTTCCATGCCGGCTGTCCTTGTTCTTCACCTCGGTCACGATGGTCACCGGCAATCCCTCCGTGAGGATCTCCGCCATCCGTTCCGAATTTGTCAGCAAGGCCTCCAGCGAAGCCTGATCTGCTTGGATCATCGCGTAGTCGGTGAACCCGGCGGCATGGTGCACGAACTCATAGAAGGGATTGGCAAACCTGCTATCTTGAAAGTAGCGGGTCGTGATCGTTTTCCCTTTGTGGGGTCCCCTCTTCACGACGTTGCGGGCATCGATTCGGCTCGCTGACCCGATCTTCACACTGAGCCACGGAGAGCGCCCGTAGTGATTCCCCCAGAGGCCAGCGTAGATATCCGGACGCTGACGCCAGAGGCGCGCCGGGGTGTAGGGTTCCTCCTTCACGCTCCCATCAAAGAGCGTCTTGTGATCCAAATAGTTGGCGTATTCCGGAAGACGCAACTTCTCCTGCAAAGCGAACCCCCGACCATGAAGATCGAGCTGCCGATCCAAGGCCTCTAAAAAATTCGTCTTATGCGGGGCGGTCGGCTGCTCCTTGCTCTTGCTCGGGGGCATTTCCCGAAACTGAACCTGAGCGAAGACCTTGTTCCAGATATCCCCGATCTCGGGGTTCGTCATGTCGACCGACAGAGTTTCAAAGTTTAAGTCTCCCTTCTGCTTCTTCTCTCCATGGCACTTCGTGCAATACATTCCCAGAAACGGTCCAACCGAGTCCTGAAAACTCTTCCTCTCCGCCTCGCTTACGACCCCGCCATCGCCAGCCGCAAATAAAGAGGGAGCAAATCCAAGCAGCAGCAGGCAAAGGATCGACATCATCGATTGAAGCAGCCTCAACGCCGGAGAAGAACGAGAATCAAGTATGGCCACGTGACCCGCTCATACGGGCACTTTTACAGCTATCATACAACTTTTTCGGAGCACTGGTGCAGAGGAAGCGGTCGTGGAGCCATGATGTTTATTTCTGGGCGCGCATCTGGGCTTCGATTGAGTTGTAGACTTCGGTGTAACGCGGATCGATCGCGACCAGCTTTTGCGCGTAGCCGAGAGCGAGATCCCAGCTCGCATGATCGCGGCAAATTGTGGCAAGCCCGACGAGATATTCGGCGCTTTGGGGCTCGAGTTCATGTGCGCGAGAGAGCGGAACGAGCGCTTTCTCAAATTGCTCGAGCTGGTTGAGCGCGACGCCGTAAAAGTAATGGATGTGGGCGTTGTCGGGCATCAACCGCGCAGCCTCGCTGAGCCAGACCAGCGCTTGATGGTAGTCCTTCATGCGGACAAAGTGGCGGCCAAGTGCCTCGTGCGCGACGCCGCGGTCGGGCGCGAGGCGCACGCACTCTTTTAACAATGCGCCGGATTCAGGGGTGCGATCTTGTTGGAACAGGAGTTCTGCGAGATTGATACGCGACTCGATATGGCTGGGGTCGATGCGGAAGGCGTCGCGGTAGGCCTGTTCAGCGCGCGCCGGATCGCCGAGGTTGCTGTAGAGGAGTCCGAATCCCATGTGGGAACCGGGGCGGTCGGCGAGCGTATCGAGCGACTGCCGGTATTCGGCGAGTGCGTTTTCAAAGGCCTTGGCGTGCGGGCCGGCGCGGAGTTCCGCGTGGCTGGCGGCGAGCAATCGGGCGGCTTCGATCCGCACCGCTCTGATGGGATCGCCGAGCAGGCCGGAGGCAACCTGCAAGCGCGCCGGTTGCGGGATCGGTTCGAGAGCGGTGAGGGCGGCACCACGGACCACCGGATCCGGATCTGAAAGCGCAGTAACCCCCTTTCTCCCCCATCCGATCCGGTCCAAAGGCGGCTTCAAAGCCCTCCCGCCAAAAGCAAATTTCTAGCAGTCATACGCCTTTTATCGCCTCGGTGCATTTTTTTCGGCTAACGTTTGAGATGAGGCACGGAGCAGAGCGGCGCTGCCTGCACCCCCTTGTTGGGCCTTCTTGTAGTTTCCGGCGCCGGCAATGACGTTTCTCACGCCGCCTATAGGGTCCTCAGTGTCGCCAGAACGACGGGGGATTAAATGGATGTGGCAGTGAGAAACGGTCTGCCCAGCGTCCTCTCCAACGTTGATGCCAACATTAAATCCAGTAACTGTAGTGTCGCTCTGTTGGATCAAGAGCCTTTGCGCCTCCATAAGTTGGTGACACGCATTAACTTCAGCCTGGCCCAAATCAAAATAGTCCGCTGTGTGCCGCTTCGGGATAATCAGCCGATGTCCTTCGGTGACTGGAAATCCATCCAAATACACGTAGGCGAGTTCGTTCTCCTCAACAATCCTGACCTCAACTGGTTCAACCAGGAAAGGGACCCCACCGGCGCAGAGCCTGAATGCTTCGACCAAAGCCCCACCTGGCAGCCCAAAGAGGTCTCTCTTGGCGACGGCCGGACTCTCGTCCTCGACGACAGCTGACAGGCAAGAAGCTTGGTGACCTAAAAAAACCGCTGCCAAAAAAGACCTTGGCAAGGCGGACTGGGAATCTACGCTCTCGTGCCATGAAAACCGTGCTAAAATTTCCCGGTTCCAGTAAAATCTGGCATGGATCAGGGGCTTTTCCTGCCGAAATCCCCACAACCGCCAAACCAAACCACCATCTCAGCCCCTCTTTCCCCCGCAACCCCCTTTCTCCCCCATCCGATCCGGTCCAAAGGCGGCTTCAAAGCCCTCCCGCCAAAAGCAATTTCCTAGCAGTCATCGGCGAGGCCTGGGGAAACAAAATGGAATACACCAGGCGCGAGATCGGCACCCCTGGACCAAAATGGAAATACGGCATCGCCTGTGAACTCGTGACCGGCACTGCGCCCGACGACCTAATCCCGCCCTACAACATGCTGCACTACGGCAGCAAGATGAAATACTTCTCTGGAGAGTAGTGGGTCTTCAGATTGGCAATTCGTTTGTGCAGCTCCATCCATTTCGTCGAATCCACATGCGAGCATTCTTTCAATCAAGCGCTCTTCTTCTCTTCGTAGCCTGTCTACCGTCGGCGCTTGCTGCGGACTACGCCGAGCGCGTCGCGGAAGACAAGCCAGTCGCTTGGTGGCAATTCGAGGGCGACGCTAAGGACTCAAGCAACAACGGTCATGATGGCAAACTCGTCAACGGCGTCACCTTTGTCGACGGCCTTCCATCAAGCAGTGGCAAGGCGGCCCATTTTAATGGGATCGATTCCTTAGTGGAGATCCGCAACCGAACCGGCCTTCGCCAGGAAACGCTCTCGATCGAACTCTGGTTCCGCTCGACGCAACCTTTTGATGAAAAATTCTGGCCGGGAAGCGCGACCCTGATCTCGACCGCGACCAGCGGTCCGGGAAGCCAGGACTGGTTGATCAATGCCGCCTCGCAGAACAACAAAAACGAAGGCCGACTGTTGGCGGAAACCGGTCCCAAGGGAAAACAGAGTGACCTCTACATGACATCACGTGAAGGTGATCCGCTCAACGATGGTCATTGGCACCACGTCGTCCTCACACGCCACGAGAGCGGCGACGCGGAATTATTCATCGACGGCCTGCTACATTTCCAAGGCAACGATGGCGGCGGCAGTGTTGCGAATGATCGGGCAATCAACATCGGCGGCGAAAACGTGCATCCGGGCGGGCGCTTCCTAGACGGCGACATCGATGAGGTCGCCATCTACGACAAAATTCTGACACCCGAGCGCATCAGCGCGCACTACGAAGCGATTGCCAAACACCTCCCGCCTCGACGGCCAAAGCAGCCAAGACCGAGTGAAAATCCGCTAGCACTCGAACCCGTCACGCCATTGGATTCAAAGATTGCCGGGCGGGCGGCACGGCACTGGGCTTTCCAGCCCATCCGGCAGCCGGTCACGCCAGTCGTTCAACAGAAGGACTGGGTACGAAATCCGATCGACGCCTTTGTGCTCGCACGCATGGAAAGTGATGGACTTACGCCGGGCGCAGAAGCATCGCCCCAGGCTCTTGTGCGTCGCGCCAATTTCGACCTTCTTGGTCTTCCTCCAAAGGTGGAGACGATAGAGTCCGCCAACACGATCGAATGGTCTAAGTTTATCGATCAACTGCTCACCTCTCCCCAATACGGCGAGCGTTACGCCCGGCACTGGCTCGATGTCGTGCGCTATGCCGATAGCGCAGGTTATGAGATCGACAACTTCTATCACCACGCCTCGGAATACCGCGACTATGTCATCCGCTCGCTGAACAAGGGCAAACGCTTCGACCGATTCATTCACGAACAGCTCGCCGCCGACGTGCTCGCACCGGACGATGAAGCTCTGCGCTACGCGACTGGATTCTTCACCGTCGGACCATGGGCCGAAGAGGGCGGCATCAAGCGTCCAGAGCTTGGGGAATACCGTCGCCTGACCGATGCGGCCGACACCACCGCCGAGGCGTTTCTCGGGCTGAGTTACGGTTGTGCACGCTGTCACGATCACAAATACGAAGCCATCACCCAGCGGGACTATTTTGCCCTCCACGCGATTCTTGCCGGCACCGAACTCGTCAAGCTACCCGTGCCAAACTCAGACGACAAGAAGACCGCGCAGCGCTTCGTGATTGCCAATCGTCCGAACGCGCCGGTCACGCGGCTACTGCAGCGTGGAAACTACGAGTCGCCCGCCGGAGCCGTTCCGCCAGGCCTGCCGGCCGCGTTGCCCGGAGGTGGTGATTTCACCGAACAGTCGATCGACGACTTCGAGCAGCGACGCGTCAGACTCGCTGATTGGATCACCGCGCCAGAGAACCCGCTCACCGCTCGGGTGATTGCGAACCGCGTTTGGATGTGGCATTTCGGCTGGCCGCTGGTCGCCACGCCAAACGACTTCGGCGTACGCAGCGAAGCGCCGACCCACCCGGAACTGCTCGACTACCTTGCAAGCTACCTCCGCAGCAACGATTGGAGCCTGAAGGCGCTGCACCGGCAGATCATGAATTCCGCCAGCTATCGCATGACCCACGGCCCGGGCTTTCCGCTTCGCCGTCTGGAAGCCGAAGCGATCTGGGACAACCTGCTCACCACCGCGGGCGTGATAAACGGGACCATGTTTGGCCCGCCAGTCTATCCGCCCATCGATCCAGCGGTAGTCAAAGCGAAGTTGAACGCCAAGTGGACGACGCCAAAAAAACGCGCAGACTGGGCGCGGCGCGGCATCTACGTCGTCTCCAAACGATCGATGAACTACCCCTTCTTCGAGACCTTCAACGTCACCCTACCCGTCGCCAGTTGCGGGCGCCGCGACCGCACGGTGGTTTCACCGCAGGCACTCACATTACTTAACGAACCGATCGTCGCAGAGCTCGCTGCCGCCTTCGCCGGACGGTTGCTGCGCGAGTGCCAAGCTGACACCGAAGCGATGATCGAACGCGCCTGGCTGCTAGCGTTTAGTCGCTCCGCCACTGAGGAAGAACTCGGAATCACCCGCGACTATCTCGCCGCTGCCGAAGCGCGCCTTGCCAAATCTCCCGGGCTCGAAAAATTGCCACAGCCCGAGGGCGCCGAGGTCGATCGCGCCCGCGGCGGCGCCCTGGTCATCTGGTGCCTGAGCCTGTTCAACGCCAACGAATTCATCTACATCGACTAATTTAAAAAGATGACGCCCAATATTCATGCTCCAGAGATTTCCCGCCGCGACTGGCTTCGTCGCTCCGGAATGGGATGCGGCTTGCTAGCCTTGCAGAGTATGCGCGCCCGCGAACTCGGAATCCCTGATTTTGCACCTACCGCGAAGCGCGTCATCTGGCTCTTCATGCACGGCGGCCCGAGCCAAGTCGACACCTTCGATCCCAAGCCAGCGCTGGCGAAATTCGATGGCAAGGCACCGCCGGAAAATTTCCACGACCTGCAACTGCAATTCACCGACGTCCGCAAACAGAAGCTGATGGCGAGCCGCTTCAAATTTTCGCGCTGCGGCGAATCGGGAATCGAAATGAGCGACGGCTTCGAGCACCTGAAGAAACACGCCGACGACCTGGCGGTGATCCGCGGTTGCCACCACGAGGTTTTCAATCACACGCCCGGGATCTGGTTAGTAAACAGCGGTCACGATCGCATGGGCCGACCATCGATGGGCGCGTGGCTCTCATACGGACTCGGCTCCGAGAACGACAACCTCCCCTCCTTCGTCGTGATGAATGACGGCCCCCTCAAACCCGGCACGGGGGTTTTCGGCAGTGGTTTTCTGCCGGCGAAATTCCAGGGAACCAAGTTGAATCTGCAAGGCCCTCCGATTCCAAATTTAAATCCAATGGAAGGATTGGCCCGCGAGGATCAACGCGGGATGCTCGACTACTTGCAAAAGCTCAACCGCAGACACCAGACACCCGGGCTACCGGACAGCCAACTCGAAGCACGTATCGCCTCTTACGAACTCGCTTACCGGATGCAGATGTCCGCCCCGGAAGCGACCGATCTCTCGCTCGAACCAAAGAGCCTCCGCGAGAGCTACGGCGGCGACTTTGGCGATATGTGCCTCACCGCCCGACGCCTGGTCGAACGCGGTGTACGCATGGTGCAAATCTATCATGGCTGTGGCGGTGGCGGCTGGGACACACACGGGGACAACCACAACCAACACGTAAAACTGATGCGCTCAATCGACCGCGGCTGCGCGGCGCTGCTGTCCGATCTAAAAGCTCGCGGCATGCTGGACGAGACCCTGGTCATCTGGGGCGGCGAGTTTGGCCGCACGCCGACTACGGAGGGAGACAACGGGCGCGATCACAACCCTTACGGCTTCAGCATGTGGCTCGCCGGAGGCGGCGTGCGCGGCGGGCAGGTCATCGGCGCCACCGACGAACTCGGCTTCCGCGCCACCGAGGATACGCTCCATACCCACGACTTGCACGCCACCATTCTAAAACTCATGGGGATCGATCACGAGACGCTAAACTGGCGGCACCAGGGCCGAGACATGCGCCTGACCGATGTCTTTGGCTACGACGACATCGCCGACCGGCTGACGGGAAAACTGTAAACGGCATCTCATCATACTTCCTCAAGCATCGAGGTGGCATCGCCGAAAGTTCCCGGTCGCACCTCCATCTTGTCCATCAGAGAGAGATAAAGCCGGCACATCTGGCGATCAGCTTTCCCTTTGTAGTCGAGCACTCGTCCACCTTTGATCCGGCCACCGGCCCCGCCGAGAAGCGCAACCGGTAGCTGGCTCGCGTCGTGGTTACCAGTGAGCATCGAAGAGCAGAACATCAACATCGAGTTGTCGAGCGCGGTGCGTTCGCCTTCCTGGCTCGCGTCGAGTTTTCCAGCGATGTAGCCAACTTGCTTGAGGAAAAACTGGTTCACCTTGAGCCAATCTGCGGTGTCGCTGTGGGACAGAAGGTGATGGATCATGTAATCGACGCCGAGGTTCGGGAAGCGCAGCGACGAGTGGTCGTTGTTCAGCTTGAGCGTGCAGATCCGCGTGGTGTCAGTTTGGAAAGCGAGCACCAGAATGTCGCACATGATCCGCATGTGTTCGGCGATGTCCTGCGGGATACCGTCCGCCGGGCACGGGATATTCGGCTCGCTCAGTGTTGGGCGCCAGCCCTGGAACTCGCCGCGTTTGCCAGCATTCTCGATCCTGGTTTCGACTTCGCGCACCGAATCGAGGTACTCGTCGAGCTTCCGCTGGTCGAGCGAGCTGACTTTCCGGCGCACATCTTTCGCGTCCT
>Ga0209090_10002070_pt1 | contig 12723 bp, 10 predicted proteins | sample ArcticOcean_MG_C_9_FD_187432 | JGI IMG/M metagenome (GOLD analysis project Ga0209090, IMG submission 187432) | Marine microbial communities from western Arctic Ocean - ArcticOcean_MG_CB2_152 (SPAdes) (version 2) | ecosystem: Environmental > Aquatic > Marine > Oceanic | place: Arctic Ocean... | reverse complement strand
TGCGCGAGAAACCCACCATAAGATGCGCCTAAAGCGGCGCCCATAAACAAAGACGGGGCGTACACACCACCGACTAACCCGCTCGATCGACATAAACTCGTCGCTAACAGTTTTGCCGCGATCAACTGCACCAACAACTCTGGTTTATAAATTTGTAACACGCCCGTCGTTAACAACGCGTTGACGTTATCGAACCCGTTGTAGGACACTTCGGGGTAAAATATGGAAAAGATGCCCAAGGCAAACCCACCTAACGGTGCTTGCGCGTATTTCGGTATCCCAAACCCACTCTTTGCGTGCGAATCGCTCAAAAAACCGGCTAAATCCGTGGTGCGATTGGAGACGCCTCGGAAAATAATCGCCGTCGCGCCGCACAACAACCCGAGCGGCAAATACAACGGTAACTCTGCTAAAGTCAACAATTCAAACGGTGGCACGTTGAAACTCGGAGACTCGCCCAATAACAAATTCGTCATCGTCCCCGCTAAAACAGCGGCCACGATGACCATCTCCGTCGTCGACGCGTTGTTAAACTGCTGCTGACCAAACGTATACGTCGAATTCCGAGCTAACACGCTTTCGAACCCGAAAAAGAGACCGGCTATGGGCGCCCCGAACCCCGCCAACAACCCCGCCGCCGCTCCCGCCGCGAGCAACCCAACATTCCCGACGCTACTACTAATATTACTATTTCCGTTAATGTTGTTGTTGTTGTTTATGCTTTTTCTTTCGTCGACGCCAAACGCTTTCAATTCGAAATAACTCGCCACTCTCCCGACGCCGCTACTCACCGCCGCGCCAATCTCCACGCTTGGTCCTTCCGGTCCTAAACTCGCGCCCGTGCCTAAAGTCACCACCGCGGCGACTGTTTTCAACACCGTTTTCTTCACATCTTCTACTACCACACTCGATGTCTTCGTCGTGGCGTTTTTGTTCTCTTCGTCCCTCGAGACCGCCGCCGACGCCGACGCCGCTCGAGATGTCGCGGTACCAACCGCCTCCTCCCCGAGAAACGATCCGCCGGCTAAGTCCCTCAACGCCGAAACCACGCACCCGCCTAAAGTAGGCACGATCACTTGTAACGAGTGGCTCACGAACGACGCGTTTCCGCTGTTTTGACTCAAAGTTTGAAACTTATTCAATACAACATCCGTCTTAATTGTCGTCTGCGCGATCGTTTCCGACGACGATGGCACCAAGAACGTTTGAAACGTAAAAGCAAACACCGACGCGTGCACGTGACTCTCGGCTAAGTTAAACGCGGAAACCGCGAGACCGGTCGTCACGCCAACCGCCACGGCGACGAGGAGAAGTTCCGAATTGTTCGGGTCGTTTTCCCTCTGCGCCGATGATGATTTTACGACGACGAAGAGTTGTTGTTTACGATGACGACGATGACGACGACGATGATGCGTTTTAATTAAAAAGGACGATCGAGAGAAGAGACGACGAGAATGCTTTTCACGCCGGAAGCGCGACAAACACGACCTCGACGATGTCGTCGTCATCCTTCTCGTTCGTGCTCAAAAAGTGAGGCAAAATGGTCTCCTCTTACTACTATCGGGAAATCCAATCATCTGCGATGGTGCATCGTACAGCGCGCTATTACTACTAGTATTATTACTACTACTCTAAAACTATTACTGCTAGTATTGCGCGAACAAAAACGCGATATATTTTAAGGTCTGGGAACATCTTTCATTTCCATCCGCGCGACTCGAATGCCGAAGCACGTCAGCTGACCTCTCGCGCCGTACATGACGGAATACGCGACGAATAAGTATTTCCCGTCCTCGGTCCAGTGGACGGTCGGGTAGGCGTATTGCATCGCGCCTGGCTTTAACAAGGATTTGTCCAACTCTGGTTTGATGATTTCTCGCATACCGCCGGGTTCGATTTTCGCGAACGGTTTCCAAGAGTCGACGCCGTCGGTGGATTTGCTGACGGCGAGGACGAGCGGGTCTCGGGTGCGCGGGTGGTGGTTGTACGCTGCGATGAAGAAGGACTTTGAAGGGGAAGAGGAAGAAGACAACGCGTCGTCGACGTTGTCGTCGGCGTCGTAGGCATCGCCATCGTCGATGCGAATGGTGTGCATTTTCGAGTTTGGATTCGGCAACGTCGTCTCGGAAGCTTCGGTCCAGGTTTTGCCGTTGTCTCTCGAAAGACTGACGAACGCGACGCCCGCTTTGGTTCGAAAATGTTGCACCAACACGTTGTTCGTCCTTCCTCCTTTGTTGTTGTTGTTCTCTTTCTTCTTCGTCGTCGTCCTTCTTCCACTCTTTCTCTCGACGACGGTATTTTCAATCAACCACGACTCGCCTTTCGTAGCTGTTAAATTCCCAAACACTTCCCACGTCAACCCTTGATCCATAGATCGTATAACTCCCGCGCTACCTTTCCTCAACAGACTCGCATCTTTCACCTCGCTCTTCATCTGTGGACACGTCTTTCCGGGCTCTCTCCAAAAAGGCAACACCCACGACCCGTCTTCCAACTCCACCAACGTATTCGCGATGACTTTCGGCATCCCGTCTTCGCTTCCGTAGGATAAAATAACCTGTCCACTCGACCACGTCTTCCCGTTATCGTCGCTCACTTTATACACGACGTCCCCGCCCGGTGAGTGTCTCAACGCGTTTCTCGATTGGTCGTAATACCGACACTTCCTCGAACTCACCGTGTATAACAAAAACACTCTCCTCCCGCTCACTTTCAGAACCGGCGTCCAAACCGGGAGCTGATCGTCCTTCGCGATCATTTTCGGTCTCGAAAACGTCACGCCGTTATCTCTCGATTTCGCCCAATATAAAGCTTGCCGGATGGACCCTTCGTATGTCGTCGGTGACGCTTGAAACGCAACCGCGATGGATCCGTCCGGTAACTCAGTCGGCATCGCCATGTGCATGTATTTGAATTCAGATTCACTTTCAAAACGACTTTTACTACTCTTCTCACCGGTGAAAGTCGTCTCGGACGGTAACTCGTGTCCTTTCGCGACCCAGGAGTATACTATTTTACCGTTCGTAGGCGTGAACGCGTATTTACGATGCCTTTGATGCACAACTTTAGTATTACTCGTATTCTTCAAAGCTTTTCCCGAGACCACGCGATGAAAGTCGTTTCTGATAACCAGAACGGCCACGAAAACGATCGCGGCAGAACACACAAAATCGAGACCACGAGAAAACCACCTTCTTCTTCTCCAAAATCGTTGTTTTTTTACATCATCTGTCTCCTCCTCATCATCGAAGCGCTCAATCATCTTCAACGCCTCTTTCTCATCAATTAATGGAGAGACGTGTTGCTCTCGTTTTCCCAAAGACAGTATTTAGGGTAGCACATTAAACCCTAAATATTAGGGTTTATCTCTCTGCATTTTTAGAAGAAAAAGTGGATAAATTGGAGAACATCTCTGACTCTCTCTCTCTCTCTTTCCTTTGCGACTGTCTGTCTGGTTTTACTATACTGTGTGGATTTTGTTGAAAGAGAGCGCTCGAAGTGATCATGACGGCGACCTTGCTTTTTTCGACGAGAACAACCGGCGGGTTTGTTTTTACGACGACGACGACGACGACTACGGTTGTTCGAAGAAGTTTAAGAAAATCATCATCATCGCGACGTCATTCTTACGGGATCCAAAAGGTTTCGAGAGCGAGTGCTTCTTCGACGAACACGAGTTCAGGTGAGTGCGAACTCGTCGAGTGCGAGGCGAATTTTGGTGAAGAAGGAGGAGGCGTTAAAGGCGCGAAAATCAACGGCAAAGAAATCTCCGCATCTGCGATGCGACGTTTAACGCTCACGAACCAATTTAACGAACAAGTCGTTTTACCTCAAACCGAGAATAAGAAAGACGTGGTCGTGTATTTGCGCCACCTCGGGTGACTGTTCTGTTGGTCTTTTGCGAACGGCATGAGTTCAAAAAGACCGGAGATTCAAAAATTAGGCGGCGATATTACGTTCATTTCGGTATCGCCGACGGCGGAGAAGCTGCGAAAATTTCTCGAACTCAATCCGGAGGTGCCGGCGGATCGCGTCTTCGTCGACACGTCGAAGACGTTCGAGGCGTATAAAGCGGCCGGGTTCGGGAATTTAACAGACGTGGATAAATCGACGAAACCGGAGATGAAACCTCCCGGGTTTAGTTTGCAAGACTGGTGGAAGTACATCACCAACGTCATCGCGTTGTCTCCCATCGACCCGAACGAAAAACTCACGGGTCCTCCTGAAGGCGTTTTGCGTCTCGGCGGGACGTTCGTTTTGAACGGCGACGACATCGCATTCGCTTGGGCGGACGCGGTCCCTGGCGCGCACCCTGAACCCGAAGACGTCGTCAAAGCCGCCAGAGACGCGTGGGGGTCCGCATCCGCTTAAATCTTAAATCGCTCTCTTTTTAAAAGAAATACAAACAACAACAACAACAACAACAACAACAACAACAACAACCGCGGCTTCCCAAAAACCATCTTATGACGAAGAAAACCGTGACGCTTAAACTATAAACGACTCATGTGTACCATAGTTTTAGCCGATATACTCAACGTCGTATAATAAATACACTGTGTAATATAACTTGCTTACATCTCAACTAATTTTACTGCCTACACCCTACACCCTAAACAAAAAGTAGGGAAAAAGCTTTGCGTCGTTACGGTTGAAACCACACACGTTAAGAGTCGTAAACGCGGAGAGAGAGAGCACGCAGAGAGAGAGAGAGCATCGAGTGCGTTGTGGTGCGTCGTTCTTATATTCTGTGTACCGTTGACGACGTAAACGACGACTAAACTTCTTTGACGATGATGATGATGTTTAAGACGTATGCGACGACGAATACAAATCCTCATCGAGTTGTTGGGAGCACACAAAGCGGTTTTGGACGCCGACGCAAACATCGGATAATGCTGACAACGAAATCGGCCTCTTTTTGCGCGTCGTCGTTTTCAAAAGCATCCAATTCGATGTCTTTCTCAGACGTTAGTAATGGTGGAAGTTTTGATCGCCGTTTTCTTCGTCGTCGTTTACGGCGTCGACGCAAAAGCGAATCTTCTTGGTCTTCCTCCGCCTCGTTGGCGTCTGGGGCATTGTTGCCTCAGAAAAAGACCAACGACGTATGCGACGAGATGAAGAGTAGAGCGAATAATAATAATACCAATACTAATAATAAGACCATTAGTAGAGTACTGCGACGAGGCGAAAACGAGAGGCGAAAACGAGCGGCACTCTTTTTGAGGGCTTCTGCGGGAGGAGACGAAGGCGGCGAGAACGCGAGTCTTTCGGCGGGAGAAGAAGAGAGCGCGGAGGTCGTCGTCCCGGCGAGGAACTACGACGACGACGTGGACGACGACGAGGAGCCAAACTTTGGGGTGAAACCAACCGAGTTGGCGACTTTTCATCGAAAGACGGCGTTGTTTGCCATTTCGGTTGGATTCGCAGTTTTTTACGGATTTCCCAAACCGGACGTGTTGACCTCGGAAGCGTGGCAACTGTTGGCGATCTTTTCGGCGACTATTTGCGGGTTGGTTTTGAAGCCGCTGCCCGTTGGCGCGTGGGCGTTCGGGGCGATGACGGTCAGTTTGTTGACGAAAACGTTGACGTTTGATCAAGCGCTATCGTCGGTATCGAACCAGGTTGTTTGGTTGATTTTAGTCACCGCGTTTTTTGCTCGAGCGTTTGTCAAGACTGGCTTTGGCGATCGATTGGCGCTGTTGTTCGTCTCGGTCGCCGGGCAATCGAGTTTGAGGTTAGCGTATGGATTTCAATTAGCGGAGGCGTTGTTGTCACCCGCGATGCCGTCGACGACAGCCAGAGCGGCTGGCGTATTCATTCCAGTCATTAAGTCTTTAGATCCGAGGACGCAGGAGTTTTTAATCGGGCAGCAGTTGCAAGGCACCGGGGCCACGTCGGCGTTTTTAATGTCCGGCGCCGCGCAGAATTTCTTGTGCATGCAAATTGCCATCGGTATGGGCATTCCATTCGTCAACCCATTCAACGAGTGGGCAGTTGCGGCATTCGTTCCCGCGTTTATATGCATGATGGTCACTCCGTTGATCGTGTTTATCGTCGATCCGCCTTTGTTGAACGCGACGCCGAAAGCGCCCATGGAAGCGGCGAAGAAGTTACAAGCCATGGGTCCGTTAACCGAGATTGAGAAGCGCATGTGTTTGTCCTTAGGGACGACTGTATTTTTATGGATCTTTGGTGCTCCGCTCGGGATCGCCGCGGTCGTGGCTGCCATGACTGGTTTATGTTTGATGCTCATCAGCGGCGTTTTATCCTGGGACGACGCTTTAGAGCAAAAAGGCGCGTGGGACACGTTGATTTGGTTTGCCATCTTGATTGGCATGTCGCAACAATTGAACGATTTAGGCGTCATCGAATGGCTCTCTGGATTTGTTCGCGATTTTCTTATCTCGTGGAACTTAGTCGGTACTTCCGCTTTTGTCGCGTTGCACTTGGCGTACTTTTTAAGCCACTACATGTTCGCTTCGCAATCCGCGCACGTCGGCGCTTTGTACGGCGCCTTTTTGACCATGATGATTGCCGGAGGTGTACCTCCTAAATTAGCAGCCATCTCATTAGCTATGAATACGAACACTTTTGGTGGCTTAACGCACTACGCGAGTGGTCAAGCCGCTGTATATTACGGGTCCGGTAAGATTGGATTGGAGAAATTATGGAAGCAAGGCTTATACGTCAGTTGCGTCCACGCGTTTATTTGGAGCACGGTGGGTATGGCCTGGTGGTCCGTCTGCGGCATATTTTGATTAGAGAATTATTATATTATCAACGTATATATACTGTATGTGCCAGACAGGTACCTCGTGTACGCTATGTACTCAGGTACCTGGTACCAGCACCTGGTCATATGTACACGCGATAGTAGAAGAAGCGGGGAAAACGTATATAAAATTAGAGAGAGAGGAACATTTATATAATAGAGTCATCGGCGAAAGAAAAATACCAGGTACACACACACACACACACACACATAAACACACAAACAATTACGCCAATGGATCGTCCGGACACCCCGGCGCTGACGTATCCAAATCGCAATCCCCGAGCGGCACGAACCTCTTGTTAATCGCCGCGTTCGCTTCCACCGCTTTGAACCCTTTCAACGTAAACTTCCCTTTAGCGTACGACTCCTTGAATACCGTCACCACGAACTTCACCTCGCTCGTGCCTTCCGGAATCTCCTCGTCGATTTGCGCCAGAACTACCCTCGACGTCCCGGTTTCGTTATTCGTCGCCGCGGAGTTCCCATCGTAATCGTCGATGAATCCAAACACGTTCGCCGCGGAGACTTTTTTCTTGCTCTTCGCTTGCGCAGTGAATACCAGACACATGGCAGATTTCTTCGAGGGTAAGTATTGATTCTTCGGGCACTCCGTGGGCGCGTACGAGACGTTCGTCAGTTCAATTTCCGATTGAATTGCGAACGCAGGGTTGGTATCTCCGTAGTGTTTGAGGAACATCGACGTCGACGCGACGCCGAGGAGTGCGGATCTTCTTCGTCTTCTTTGTTTCTGTTGGTTCGTGTTGGCCGTCGCATCGTCATCTTCATCATCGTCAGCCTTCTTCTTCGCGCGGCAGCACGATCTGCTCGAACCACCACTTTTCCGTCGCGCACTCTCGAGACACCGACGACCTCGTTTATACACCGAAGCGACGGGTGATGATGACACCGATGGTGATACCAATTGAGTACGCATTTGTTAAAGTCTGAGGGAAAAGATATCCATTTTATCCATCACGCGACACTCTTCTGCGCACGTTTCTATTCTCGTCGAAAGAGTACACGCGATGACTGTTTTTACCACCACGTGCTCCGCGACCGCGCGAGCGAGCGAGTTTTCGTCTATTTTGTTCCTCACGAACGACGAGACGTTCAGGAGGAGGAGTACAACGAAGCGTCTTCATCACATTCCACGGATGCATTTTCATCGACGGATGCGCGCAAAGAGGGAGACGAAGAACATCATGTCGACGACGGCGATGACTCTGAGAAGGACAGAACCTCAATGTTCTCCTCTTGAACAAGAGGAAAAGGAGAGACGAAAGAGCAGACGTTCTTTTATCGCGACGACGAATGGCGGCGCTCCGTGCGCGTTGGAGGCAAAGTCTCCCTCAACGACGAGACACGACGAAGATTTCGCCGAGAAAGAAGCGAAGAGCAGCCTCGCCTCCGAGACGACGAGACGTTTACGGAAATCGCGACGGTCGATCGTTCTTCTCCAAGTAACTTCCTCGATGGCTGCACTCATGAGCGAGACCATTTCAGAGGAGAAGAAGGCGCTCGCGTCCTCTTCTCCCGAGGATGTGCCGAAGGATTACGCGGAGAAACTTCGCTCGGCGTGCGAACTTCTCTTACAATCGATCGAGTTTGAACGGGCGCACCCGTCCGCGAGCGTTTCCGAACGCTTCGCCGCCGCCGACCCTGCGAAGCGAGCGGTGAAAGAGTACATCCAAACTTGGCAAGGTCGACCGGAGACGAGAGATTTAGAGACGAGCGCGATTACCGGGGAAGTTTTGAGAGAGTTGGCGAGATATTATAAGAAAAACGGCAGTCAAGTCGCTTTAGACGCCGCGGTGAGAGACGACGTCGTCGCGCCAAAGTTACACGAGGTTCTGAACATGTTACCGGCGAAAGCGCCGACGCTCGCGGAGAGAGTTTTAGGGATTTCGACGAATTCGTATGAGGCGGCGAATTAGAGTACTCCTGGTGTACTCGTTCACGACGACGAATGTCTTCTCGGCCGCTCGAAACGCTTCGCTCCCCGAAAGTCGTAAAGAGGCAAACGCATCGCTTTGGCTGCCACACAAATTACTTCTCGAAATAGAAATGCCGGCACCTGGACCGAAGGACGGGCACGCGTCCAAAGCGTCGAGGGATTTAAAGCTCACCCGTGGCGCGTCTGCAAAATCGAACGGGTTTAAATACGGAGGCGTGGGGAGGGATTTGGACCGTAAAGGAGGACAAGGAGGCGCAGGAGGCGCGCGCACGGGAATTTCCAATTCTCTTCGAGACCAACGGAGTCGACGAGCGTTACAACAGAAGTTCTTGGAGCGGAAACGGAAGCGAGAGGAAGAAGACGAGGAAGACGAGGAAGAAAGAAAAGACCGTTTTACGTTAAACGACGACGACGAAAAAGACTTTGATGACGAAAAGAAGAGGAAGAAGAAACGACGGAGATTGGATGAGGAAAGAGAGAAAGAGGAGAAAGAGGAAGCGGACGCGGCGACGAGTTCGGATCCCCCAGATGTTTCAACGAAAAGGAAGAGTAAAATAGTAATAACGTTTCCGTGGATTTGCGACGTTTGCTTTGAAGGAGAAGGAAGAAAAGTCGTCGCGCAATCGGAGCATCAGAGGAACGATCATTTGAATTCGAAGAAGCATAAGAAGAACTGCGAGAAGCGACGCGGGAAGGAGTTGTTGCGAACGATGTTCTTCGCGGAGAAGAAGGAGACGACTTTGGGGACTTGATACTACAGTTTGTTTGTTAGAGAGATGTATATTATTATATGCGCTGCAATTACTATATACTATTATTACATAGGCTATGAAACGAGTCACTACAGATCACCGTCGTCGTCTCCATCTCCTTCAGTCGTCGACGACGCTTCTTCTCGTTGGAACGTTTTCGCCTTCGCGATACATTTTTCGGCGTTTCCAACGTCGCACCATTCGACGCTCGCATCTTCTGCGTCTAAAGCCACGTTTCTCAGCAGAGCGTATTCAAAGTCTCTCTTCCCGTTTTCGTACGCGTTCGGTTCGAACGCCGGAGACGAAAAATAGCTGAAACTTTCCCCGGTTTGCGCTCGGTAACTGTAACTCGTGAAATCGAAGCCCCAGACTTGGATGTATTTACACGTTCGTTTGGCCAACGCTAACGTGAGCAACGCGGATGGGGGCGCTTGGTGACGCTGCAAGTGATGTTCATCCGCGGTTGAAGAATGCGAAGAAGATAACAACTCCTTCTTCACGTCGTTATACTTTTCGATAAACGGCGCGATGATATCGGGACTCATGATATCCCAATCGTCCTCGGGGAACTTGGTCTTCAACAACGGAAAAAGTTCGTAACTTTCCGCGCGCCAAAGTAACAACTTAGTGTCTTTGAACTTCCTCAAGCGCGGATTTTTCGGGTCGATTAAATCCTTTCTTTCGATTAAAGACTCCGCGGCGTCGCGGTCCAGCACGCGAAAGGTTGTGCGCAAACCCGCGACGTCTTTATACTTCGCGCCAGTCGGCGCCAAGTCTATGCGGAATATTTGGTCGATGTGCTCATCGAGCACCTCGCCAGGCTTCGTTCTTTGCATGCTCCCCGAAGATCCAACAATAGCGCACGTGTTAAACATCATCTCCCCGTTTGTGTTGCGATCCATCCCGAGTTCGTCCACCTCCGGCAACGGTAGTTTCGAGATGAACGAACGTTTAATCAAAGGCTGATCGCCTTTTTCGTCCTTCACGTGCGAGGTCCACTTTTGCACGTTTCTCCATCCCTTTTCATCTTCAACGACGTCTTTCGATAACGTCAAAGCCGCCACGGTTCCCCCCGCATTCATCAAACTATATCTATCTTTGCTCTCAAACAAACTCAAATCATCCCGCTCGCACATTTTCCCGCTAAACCCAAACTTACACTCGCACACGTCCGGCTTCACGCACTCCCCGTGAAACGAACACTCGCGTTCACACGTCGCCCACTCGCACGCCTCTCCCACCCACTTCTCGCTCTCGCATATGCACTTTTGCTCTAAAAATCTAAACTCTCCTCGCTCGCACCGCATATCGCACGTCTGCCCGTACCACCCCTCGTCGCACAGGCAAAAGTTCGGATTCGTGCACTTCCCGTGTTCTGCGTTGCACTTCACCCCATCCTCTTCCTCGCACACCGGTAAGTCGCACGTTTCGCCTTTCCACCCGTTCTCGCACAAGCAGTACCCGTATTGGCACACGCCGTGAGGGGCGCACTGGCGTGTGCACATTGCGTCTCGGCATTTGGCACCTCCGTAGCCTCTTTCGCACGTGCATTTTGACGACGACGACGAAAAGTTCTCGTCCAAATCGTCGTCGTCGTCGCATCGTTCGTGACTGACGACGACGAATTTGTTGTTTTGAAAGGTGTTGCTGTCGTCCTCGTTCATCGTCATCTTCATCATCCACCGATTGGAAATCTGCCATCTCGTCCACAGGGAAAGCGCGAGGAACCACGAGAAGTAGAACGCGAAACGCTTTTTTGTCGTCGTCGAAATCGTCCACGGGTGGTGGTACTTTTTCAAATCGTCACCTCCTCCCATTATTATAGGACGACTTTGAGAGCAGAGAACTCTTCGTTGTTGTTCAAGAAACTGCGTACATATGCAGAGAACTCTTCCTTGTTTTTGGGGAGATTTGGAAACCATTTTGGAGACAAAAAGCTTCACTTTAATACGCTTTGAGAAGACAAAGAAGACCAAGAAGAAGACCAAGAGGCACGCTTTGTTGCTCCATCTCTCTCTCTCTCCGTCGTGTTCTTGTTGAAAGGTGGTCAAAAGTTGTTTTTGATTTTGATTGAAGTTTTAATAAGATGGCGAAATCCAATGGAATAAGTGGAATGAGAAAACTGGTCGTCGCGGCGACGTTGACGGTCTTCACGTGTTCCCAAGGCTTACTCATGGAAGCGTCAAAGGTAAACGGAAAATATCCGTACAACAGCGCAGTCGTTCCCTTACTCTCGGAACTTGTGAAACTGATCTTATCGGTTTTACTGTTACGAAGAGCGAAAGAGAGAGACCCGGCGGGAACGATCACGACCACAGATGTGAAGTCGATATTGTTGTTCCCAATACCATCGATCGTCTACGTGATGCATAACAACGTGCAGTTTTACACGATGGCGTACGTGGACGCGGCGACGTACCAGATTTTAGGGAACTTGAAAATCGTGACGACGGGGGTATTGTTTCGGTTTGCACTGGGGAGATTGATGACGCGGACGCAATGGATCGCGTTGTTGTTGTTAACCGTCGGCGCGACGGTGAGTCAAATATCCGGGTGCAAAGGGGAGACGTTGTCGGCACCGATGGCCGGGTACGCGTTAGGAGTTTTGAGCGCGTGTTTGAGCGCCACGGCTGGGGTTTACACCGAGTTTTTGTTGAAGAAGAACAACGACAATTTATATTGGCAGAACGTGCAGTTATACGCGTTTGGGGTGGTGTTTAACGGTTTGAGGTTAACCTGGGACGATTTCTTCGGCGAAAATAGCGGAGGGAACTGGTTGTTCGATTGTTTGAACGGGTTTACCGCGATCACGTGGTTAATCGTGATTAACTTTTCGTTTAGCGGATTATTCGTCTCGTGGTTGCAAAAGTTTGCGGACACGATCGTTAAAGTCTACGCGACCAGTTCGGCGATGTTGCTCACCGCTTTGTTGAGCGTTTCCTTCTTCGGATTAGAGCCGAGCTTGCAATTATTTTTGGGCATCACCATCGCGTGTTGCTCGCTAGTCTTATATTTCATGCCTCCGGATTTGCCTAAAGAGAAAGGCATGGGTGTTTTGCCAGTCACGAGCGGTGGTGGTGTTACTGGTGACGGCAATAATAGCGGTAGCGCGTACGGCGGCGGCGCCACGCCGAGAGGCGGCGGCTCCGGCGGCGACAAGCTGAACTAAGCTTTCGATGAGATTACTCGTATATACGTAGCGTTTATTTAAAAAAAAGATTAAAAGAAGAGGTCGCTCG